>Ga0114997_10001890_pt1 | contig 17117 bp, 17 predicted proteins | sample ArcticOcean_MG_C_2_FD_87045 | JGI IMG/M metagenome (GOLD analysis project Ga0114997, IMG submission 87045) | Marine microbial communities from western Arctic Ocean - ArcticOcean_MG_CB4_136 | ecosystem: Environmental > Aquatic > Marine > Oceanic | place: Arctic Ocean: Canada Basin | collected...
TGTAAATCAATTCTACTTAATTGCTAAAATTATCTAAAAATCATATTAATAATTGGTGGTTATTAGTCTCTTTTTTACTTGTCACTCTAATCGTTTGGAATACAAATATTCTTTTCCAAATACTTAAACAAGAGGAAAGAACTAAAATGGAGTTATGGGCTACTGCTCAGCAAGAACTAATTGAAAATAATGATCTCAGTAAAGATTATGGAAGTCTACTCTTTGACGTGCTTCAAAAAACCGGTAACACTCCCATAATTCAATCTAATTCAAAAGGAAAAATTATTGATTTTAAAAATATTCAATGGAATGCTGAAGTAGATAAAGATTCTTCCGAATTATATAAAAAACTTGAGTTACTCAAAAAACAAAATACTCCAATTACAATACAATATAAAAATCTTGTTGATCAAAAACTTTACTATGGAGACTCTAACCTATTAAAGAAATTACAATATTACCCAATAGCTTTACTTCTAATTATTTTTCTTTTTGCTACCGTTTTATATTTCTTTTTCAAAACTTCGAGAATTTCAGAACAAAATAGACTATGGGTCGGAATGGCTAAAGAAACAGCTCATCAAATTGGGACACCGCTTACATCGCTTATGGGATGGTTAGCTTTAATTAAAGAACGAGGAATTGATGATGAGTCTATTGAAGAAATGGGAAAAGATATAGATCGCTTAAAAATAATTACGGATAGATTCTCTAAGGTAGGTTCCTTTCCAAAACTTGAAAAAAAAGATATTGTTAAATTAACTCTAAATACTATTAATTATTTAAAAAAAAGAAGTTCTCATTACCTAGAATGGAAATGGTCAATTCCTGACAAAAAAATAAGAATCCCAATAAACTCCTCTCTATTTAGCTGGACACTTGAAAATATTATAAATAATTCTATTGACGCAATGAAAGGCAAAGGGAATATTACTATTATTTTAAAAAATGAAAAAAAAGTAATTAACATTATAATTATAGACACAGGTAAAGGAATTGCAAATAAAAATATTAGTTTAGTTTTTAATCCAGGTTTTACTACAAAAAAAAGAGGATGGGGCCTGGGGCTTTCATTGGCAAAAAGAATTATTGAGGATTATCACAAAGGTCAATTAAGAATAAAAGATTCTGAAATCAATAAAGGGACAACATTTGAAATTATATTAAGAAAATAAAATTTCTATTTTTAGTAAAAAGACAGGGCCATTAAAGTCATTATCTAATTTTTATTAATTCCCATTTATATTTGTTAAAAAATTATCGCAATGAGAATAGAACTTAAGGGTTCGGCCTACTATTTAATATGTTAACTAGGAATTGCTTTTTTTATAGATTATTTAGAACAAACAAGTATAAAACACCTAAGAACTGTTATTTAATTATGAAATTTTTTTAAAATTTGAATTTATTTTAGCAGCTATATTCTTCATTTCTTTATCTGTAAACTTTACTTTAGTCGTAAAAGTTGCTTCTTCCATTTTTGATAAAGGAATAAGGTGAACATGAATATGAGGAACTTCTAATCCAATTACTGAAATTCCAATTCTTTTACACTTTACCGTCTTTGCTAATGCATTACCAACTTTATGAGAAAAATCCATTAGTAATAAATATTCATCTAATGGTAAATCAAAAATTTTATCAGTTTCTTTTTTAGGAATACACAAAGTATGACCTTTGGAGTTTGGATTTATATCTAATATGGCGATATGATTATTATCCTCGGCTACCTTAAAGGATGGGGTTTCTCCATTAATTATCTTACGGAAAATGCTGCTCAAAATTAAGATCTAGATATTTTGATTATTTCCAATTGAATCTTTCCGCTAGGCACATCAATCTCTGCAGTTTCGTTAACTTTTTTTCCCAATAAACCTTTTCCTATAGGAGAGTCCACTGATATTTTTCCAGCCTTCAAATCAGCTTCTTTTTGAGCAACCAAAGTATAAGTAGTCTCTATTCCATTACTTTTATTTTTAACATTTACGGTGGACAAAACTAATACTTTTGAATTGTCTAATTGAGATTCATCAATAACACGGGCATTAGAAGCTATCTGTTCTAGTTTCGAAATCCTTAATTCTAATAAACCTTGAGCTTCCTTAGCAGCATCATACTCTGCGTTTTCACTGAGATCTCCTTTGTCTCTTGCCTCACCAATAGCTGAAGAAGCTTTAGGCCTTTCAATGTCTTTTAATTGATTAAGTTCAATTCTTAATTTTTCAAAGCCTTCTTTCGTATAATAGGATACTTTACTCATTTTTTTTACGTTTAACAACTAAACTACAAGGTTAAAATAGTTTCTTTGATACAAATATATGAATTTGAAAGAATTTTATAAAGTTATACCTCTTAGAATTTATTTTATATTTATTATATTATTACTTATAAATTGTAAAAAAAATGATTTAGAAAGAAACCCTTATCTACCCGAATTTAGTTTTTATTATTCTTTAAACACTAATCTTCCAGAGTATAATAATATCAGATATGCAGGAGGAAGTGTTTTAATTCCTCAATTAGGCTATAAAGGTGTAATTGTTTTTAATCTAAATGGAAATAAATTTATTGCATGGGAAGCAAGTTGTCCAAACCATCTACCAAGTAGTTGCTCTCAAATGGATATAATCGGAGTATTATCCAAATGTAATTGCGAAAAATATCAATATAGTTTGGCTACAGGTCAGTTGATAATTGATTATAAAGAAACAAAAAAATATTATCCATTATTAAATTACCCAATAGAAAATTTTGGTAAAAATCTTATCATTTCAAATTAAAAATTAATATTAGTCCCTATTAAAAAATTAATTCCTGCTTGAGGATAATAACTTGCTCCTTCTATAGTTTTTATAGCTTGAGGATTTGACCATGTATCATCATAAGTGTAAAAATATCCATTAGAAGTATACTTTTTATTTAATACGTTATTGACTAAAAGTGATAATTGTATTTCTTTAAACCATTTTTTTGAAATTACACTATAATTCACTCTAAAATCATTAATGAAATATGAGTCTAATTTTGATAGATTTGAGTCAATATTTCCCATAAATTGTTCTCCAACATACTTAGAAAGAATTCCTAATGAAAAAAAAGAATTTGGAGAAAAAACAATGCTATTCCCTGCAACTAGTGAAGGGGAATAAGAGATGTTAGTTTCTCCTAAATTTTTAATTTCTCCATCAAGCTTAAAAGAAAAGTTTTTGTTTTTATTTTTACTCAAAGAAAAATTAGGTGACCATGAGAATTTACTATTTATTTCTATAAAGGATTCTAGCTCTAATCCGAATCGATAACTATTGCCTATATTCTTTCTAATTGGAGATCCAACCTGATCTATCTGCCCTGTTAAAACCAACTGATCCTTATAGTTCATATAATACAGATTTACTTGTGATTGAATTTTACTTTTTTTAATTCTTATTCCCGCTTCATAGTCATCAAGTTTTTCTGATTTTGGAGTTCCATTTTCATAATCAGTTCGGTTAGGCTCTCGATGAGCTTTAGCATAGGAGATATAAAATAGTCTTGAATTGTTTGCTTTATAATTCAAGCCTATTTTTGGATTAAAAAAAGAAAAAGTATCATTTACACTAATTCGCTTTGGGCCATTAACTACTCCCTCAATATCGTATTTGATTTTTCGATATTGAACGTCTCCAAAAATTGATAACCTGTCATTTACATCTTGATTAATTTTCCAATAAACTGTAGCATCATTTTTATTTCCCTGATTTTTATAAAATTTATGATTAGGGAGGGCATTGCTTGAGAATTTAGCCCATATTAAATTACCATAATGATCTCCTATATATTTTCCATATGAACCTCCAATAACAATATCTGTATTATCAGAATAGTATTGTAATGAAAAAGTGCCAACATAATAATTATTATCTAGCCACTTTTGAGTAATATTATCGGTTTTATTAACTGTTATTGAACCAATATTTATTTGATTTAGCTGAAGACTCTCTAAAGTTTGGTTATTGTTGTACTCTTCATAAAATCCTCTTCCATAAGTATAATTAACACCTAATGAAAAATTTATTTTAGAGCTAATTTTTTCATTCCAGTGAAATTGATAATGATCTTGCTTATAGTCGTCTACTTGATTGTCATAATATCCTAATAAATTTAAATTACTATCGTAAATTTCTCCGGCAGAATTATAAGTTCTATTACTTTTTAAAATACTTTTATCTACTCCATACCAAGATTGATAGGTAATTTCAGACCCGCCAAAAATTATAGCTTTTAAAAGTGTATTTTTATTAGTATACACACCTTGAAAAAAATAAGATTTTAAATCAGATGAAGCTCTATCTATATACCCATCTGATTTAATTTTTGAATATCTTCCAGAAAATTCAAAATGATCATTAATTATACCTGTAGAATGTTTTACGGTAGTTTTTTGAGAACCAAAACTGCCAAAGCTTTTTGATATCTTAGTAAATCTTTTTTCAGAAATTCCATCAGTTAATATATTAATGCTCGCTCCAAATGCTGAAGAGCCATTGGTAGACGTGCCCACTCCTCTTTGTAATTGGATACTCTCAATTGAAGAAGTCAAATCTGGCAAATTAACCCAAAATGTTCCTTGTGATTCAGCATCATTATACGGTATTCCATTTATTGTTACATTAACTCGTGTGGCGTCAATTCCTCTAATTCTAATTCCAGTATAACCAATTCCTGAACCAGCATCACTTGTAGTAACAACAGAAGGTAGAAAATTTAATAAAATAGGTAAATCTTGGCCTAGATTTCTTGTAGATAATTCTTTTGCAGTAACCTCTGAAAAAGTAATGGGTATTTCTCCACTAGCCCTTAAGCCTGAAACGGAAATTTCTTCTAGACTTATTAGCTGGCCATATAAAGAATCTGAAACTTTTTGTTGAGCATTTATTGAAAATGCTCCTAATATTAAACAAAATATCACAATAATTTTTACCATTTTATTTAAGTTTTTATAATAAAAGGGTGGTGCTCAGATACAATGAATAAATCATCTATTTCCCTTGGCAGCATTATCTGTATAGGTTCATAGGGTATAATCTCAGCTTTTAAAAGCACCCCTTTTTTGATAAGATTCAAAATTAATTAATATTTTAAACTTTATCAAGTATTGAATCAATAAATTTTATTGCCTTATTGATTCTCTCCTTTTTAGTTCCATTAACAATTAAATATTTAAATTTATTTTTATCTAATTCCAATTTAAAACTATTAAACATCTCTTTTCTATTATTTGGACTATCTCTTAAATCATCTTTTTTCCAGGGAATATCTATTTGAGTTAAAATATATAAATCATAAATAAAATCTTGAGACCACTTTTTAATTTTAGCAGAGCTGAATCCATCAAAATATATTTCTGACCAAACTTTTGTAACTAAAACATTAGTGTCACACAATAGAACTCTATTGGCGTTCTCAAGAGCTTTATTCTCAGATTCAATTTGACCAATTACTATTTTGTCTAAATCTTCAATATCACAAACTTCTTGAGTCAAATTCCATTTTTCTTGTAAATAGTTTCTTGCAAATTCTGGAACAAAAACTGTTTTATAATGCTTAGCAAGTTCGTTTGCTAATGTTGTTTTTCCAGAAGATTCTGGCCCATATAAAACTACCCTTAGACAGTTTGATTTTTTTTGTTTAATTTTATTTTCCATTCTCTATATCCTTGAATAGCTAATATTGTAAAAATAAGATATTGAATGCTTGTTAAGGCATGTCCTTTGTAAAAATATAGTGGAACAGAAATTATATCTCCTATAATCCAAAAAATCCAGTGTTCTATTTTTCTTCTTGCCATTAGCCACATACCAGCAAAAAATAATGATGTTGTGAAAGTATCCACCCATGCAAAAGAGCTATTCCATTTTTCAAAAAAAGTATATAATCCAGTAACAAAAATTAAAGATAAAACAACTAAAATAATCACCTTAATTTGCTCATCATTAGAAAAGCTTTTAATGAAATTTATGGGTTTCCCTATTGTTTTTTTATTCCAAAAATACCAACCATATAAACCCATTAAAAAGAAATATATATTGATCAAAAGATCTCCTAAAAGTGACCACTTAAAGAGCAAATAAACATATATTCCTGTTGAAATTAATCCTGTAGGAAAAACAATAATATTGTTTTTCTTTGCGAACCATACGCTTAATACTCCAAAAATAACTCCTGTTAGTTCCAAGTAAAACTCTAATGCAGTATAGTCTAAATATTGTGAGAAAAAAAAATTAAAAACTTGAGTTATGTCCACTTCTATTGCCTTTTACAATTTCAATAATCATTTATTTTTGATCTAAAAATGAATCTTAGTTTTATTATGTTTAAAACTTTACACTCATCATAATATTTACTTAATGAATTCTCTATTACTTAAAATTTTCTTTTTTATAAGTTATTTTAAAGAGCAGGTAATTCTTCATTCTACTCAAATTTCCATTTATTTATTTATTAATTCGGCAAGGCTATTGTAGCGCAATAATTTTCTATCTTTATAAAAATAAGAGAAAAAAACTTAGTTAACTCCATATCAACGATATGTGCTTTTCCGATATTATCATTAATCTTAAAAGGTGAGGCTATTATTTGTTTTGAGAAGCTTAAACCTTGTTTGTCGTAAGATTTATAAACCGCTTCCTTGATAGTCCATAATTGAGTTAACATAATAATATCATTTTTAAAACCAAAATATTCATTTTGATGAATAAATTTATCAGCTATTCTGATGATTTTTTTTCTTTTTTTCTCTATATCTACTCCAACTTCTTTATCACTTAAAGCAATCATTACCATGTCGAAAGAATTAGAAATTGAAATTTTTTTTCCATTAGAAAGAAACGGTTTTCCTGATTTTTTATATCTAATCTGATCTGAGTTGTAATTTAAATACTCTAATATTTGCCTGCTAGCAAAGAATTCTTTTCTTTTAGATTCTAACTTTATACTTTTAATTTTAATTCTATCCGGTTTTGATAATCTTATTCCTAATTCTAAATCAGACTCACTCTCGCTCATATTCCATATAATAACTCTTGTAGAAAAATCCAATTTAAAATCTTTGATAATAGGCATTAATTTATTTTTAGAAAATTCTTACTTTTACATTATCATTTGATGACAAATATATAAATATGAAAGGGAATACAGCAGTTTTAAAATACAAGGTTAAAGATATTAATCTGGCTGATTGGGGAAGAAAAGAAATTCATTTAGCTGAGACTGAAATGCCCGGTTTGATGACTTTAAGAAATGAATACAAAAAAGAACAGCCGCTAAAAGGTGCAAGAATAGCAGGATGTCTTCATATGACAATTCAAACAGCAGTGTTAATTGAGACTCTTATTGATTTGGGTGCTGAAGTGACTTGGTCCTCATGTAATGTTTTTTCTACACAGGATCATGCAGCAGCAGCTATAGCCGAATCAGGAATACCTGTTTACGCCTGGAAAGGTATGAATGAACAAGAATTTGATTGGTGCATTGAACAAACATTATTCTTTGGAGACGATAAAAAACCTTTAAATATGATCTTAGATGATGGTGGTGATCTAACAAATTTAGTTCTTGATAAATATCCTCAATTAGTTCCTGAAATTAAGGGATTATCAGAAGAAACAACAACTGGTGTTCATCGTTTGTATGAACGAATGAAAAAGGGCACTCTACCAATTCCTGCAATTAACGTTAATGATTCTGTAACTAAATCTAAATTTGATAATAAATATGGCACTAAAGAAAGTGCAGTAGATGCAGTTAGAAGAGCAACAGACATTATGTTGGCTGGTAAAAGAATTATTGTTGCTGGATATGGCGATGTAGGCAAAGGTACAGCGGCTTCATTTAAAGGAGCTGGCTCCATTGTTACTGTTACTGAGATTGATCCAATCTGCGCTCTACAGGCTGCAATGGACGGATTTGAAGTTAAAAAAATCAATACAGTAATTAAAAATGCCGATATAATAATTACAGCTACTGGAAATAAAAATATTTTGCAAGGAGAACATTTTCTTAAAATGAAAGATAAAGCAATAGTTTGTAATATTGGTCACTTCGATAATGAAATTGATATAGCTTGGTTAAATTCAAATTATGGAGGAACTAAGACCGAAATTAAACCTCAAGTAGATATGTATACACTTGAAAACGGAAATGAACTTATTGTTTTAGCTGAAGGCCGACTAGTTAATCTAGGTTGCGCAAATGGTCATCCTAGTTTTGTTATGAGTAATTCTTTTACTAATCAAACTCTCGCTCAAATTGAACTTTGGAATAATTATAAAAATTACACCAATAAAGTATATATGCTACCTAAATATCTTGATGAAAAGGTAGCTGCATTACACTTAAATCATCTTGGAGTGGAATTAGAGGAATTATCAAAAGAACAAGCAGCTTATATTGGAGTAAAACAAAAAGGGCCCTATAAGCAAGATTACTATAGATATTAAATTAAAAAAATATGTTTTGTTTGAGAAGTGTTTTTTTGTTTAATATCTATTTTACTATGATTCAAAAGGAACAATAGAGACATAAGATTTGTTGTCTTTTTTCTTTTTAAAAGCCACAAGTCCATCAACTCTAGCGTGAAGGGTATGGTCTTTTCCTAAATAAACATTTTCTCCAGGGTTATGAGCAGTGCCTCTTTGACGAATTATAATATTTCCAGCCCTAGCCGCTTGTCCGCCAAAAATTTTAACTCCTAATCTTTTAGATTGAGACTCTCTACCATTCTTTGAACTTCCTACTCCTTTTTTATGTGCCATTATAACTTATTTTATTTTTTAGAAGATTTCTTTTTAGCTAGATCTTTCTTAGCAACAACTTTTTTAGCTGGCTCTTTCTTAGCAACAACTTTTTTAGATGACTCTTTCTTAGCAACAACTTTTTTAGATGACTCTTTCTTAGCAACAATTTTTTTAGATGACTCTTTCTTAGCAACAACTTTTTTAGATGACTCTTTCTTAGCAACAACTTTTTTAGATGACTCTTTCTTAGCAACAATTTTTTTAGATGACTCTTTATTTGGTTTTTCTTCTATATCTTTAGCTTTGGAGTCATTTTTTAAAACTATTTTACCGATAGATTCAATAAACAACTCAGTCAAGTACTGACGATGTCCGTTTTTAACTCGATAACCTTTTCTTCTTTTTTTCTTAAAAACTATTACTTTTTCACCTTTAAGATGCTTTATCACCTTAGCTTGAACAGAAGTTCCAGCAATAGCTGGGGCGCCAATAGTTACTTTTTTTCCATCATCTAACAAATATACTTTATCGAATGAAATATTACTTCCTTCTTTTTCGTTTAGTCGATGTACAAAAAGCTTTTGGTCTTTTGCAACTTTAAATTGCTGCCCTGCTATTTCTACAATTGCATACATATTTAGTTTTTTTTTTGGTCTGCAAATTTAAGGATTTTATAATCATATGCAATTATGAAATGGTTTTTTATCAATTAAAGTTTTATTAAATAATAATTTTATTGATCAAGTAGTTCGTATTCGGAATTCATAGACTTAAATTCAGGAACTATTTTTTTCATAATTTTAACTAGTTCTATAGGTTTTCCTGCTTTTAAGCTTAATTCAATTAGTCTTTCAATCTGAATTATTTTGAAATTATCAAATTTTTCTTTTTCTGCAATATAGATTAATTCGTTATGGGAAGTTTTTAAATTTTCATTATCTGTAAGTAACTCTTCATATAATTTTTCGCCTGGACGAAGACCTGTGTATTCTATTTTAATATCTTCATTTTCAATATACCCAGATAAACGAATCATGCTTAGTGCTAAATCATATATCTTAACAGGTTTACCCATGTCAAAAACATATATTTCTCCACCTGTTCCAGTAGCGCCAGCCTCAAGAACTAGCTGACAAGCTTCAGTAATAGTCATAAAAAAACGAGTGATTTCTGGGTGAGTTAAAGTTAAAGGACCTCCTTGAAATATTTGTTTCTTAAAAATTGGGACTACTGATCCCGATGATCCTAAAACATTTCCAAATCTGGTTGTTATAATTTGAGTATTAGAAGATTCTGATTTATTTGAAACATACATTTCTGCAATTCTTTTAGTCGCCCCCATTATATTAGATGGATTAACTGCTTTATCTGATGAAATCATGACCATAAAAGGAACCTTAGCTTCAATAGCGCAATCAACTAAATTTTTTGTTCCCAAAACATTATTAATGATTACAGTAGACGGAATTGACTCTGTCATAAAAACATTTTTATATGCTGCTGCATGAAAAATAAAGTCAATTTTATTTTGATTAAAACAATCTTTAAGTAATATACGATCAGTAATACTTTGAAGTAAAAAAATCAATTTAGTGTCTGATTTATTTTTTAAAAGTTCATTTTTTAAATTAAATAAATCATTTTCTGACTGATCTAATAAAAGTATGATTTTAGGAGAATATTTAATTAACTGTCTGACTATTTCGCTGCCTATTGATCCTGCAGCTCCAGTCACTAAAATGACCTTATTCTTATATTGAGATATATTTCTCTCTGAATTAATTTTAATTTCATCTCTTCTAAGTAGATCTTCAATCTTAATTGGCTCTAAATTAAGCACAACTCCATGACTAGTTGCAAACTTTTCAATTGAAGGGAGGATAAATATTTTAATTGCTTGATTTTTGAAAAAATTAAATATCTCATTTTTTCTTTTCTGTTTTAAATTATTAGTTGTTATAATAACTTGATTTATTTTATTTTCATTTACAAAATTTAAAAGTTTTTCATTTAAAGCTAAAACCTTTTTGCCTTCAATACTTCTTCCTATTTTTGCTTTATCATCATCTATAAATGCAGAAACATGTTGCAAATTACTATCATCTAAAGCTTTTTTAGTCATTACTCCATTTATCCCTGCTCCAAAAAGGAGTGTATTTGTCAATTTTTCCTCCTTTGAGATCCTCACAAATAATAATTTTATAATAAGACGATAGAGGGAGAGAAATGACAAGCTAAAATAAAAGAGTAATAATATATAATTATAATGAGCTCTAGTGTTAGCATCAATAATAAAGGCATATACTAAAATAGTCGTAATTAGTCCTAAGGCTATCTTGCCAATATCAATAAAAGTAGTGTAACGAAGTAACATTACATAGCCTCTAAATAAAGTAATAGAAATAAGACATATTGCTATATAAATAAATTTATCGGATTGTGAACGAATTACAATATTAGATCCATTTAAAAAAAGTAAAATTTCAACAGAAGCAAATAAAAAAGCAGCATCTATTAAATATGCATATTTTTTGGAATAGTGATTTTTAAAAATTTTGTCTAACATTATATGAGTTTAAAAAAATCAGATAATACTTTTTTAATTCTTTTGAGTTGATTATCTGTTAAATTACTTCCCGAAGGAAGACACAGTCCCTTATTAAAAAGGTTTTCTGAAATATTTGAACCAAAATATGAACAATCTTTGAAAATTGGCTGTAAATGCATTGGCTTCCACAAGGGACGACTTTCAATATTTTCTCTCTCCAATGTTAATCTTAATTTACGTGAATCTATATTTTTGAATTTCGATTTATCAATCACTATAGAAGTTAACCAGCGATTGCTGTAATAACCTTTTGGTTCATCAAGAAAACTAATTCCCTCGATAGAGCTAAGTAAATTATAATAAAAATAATAGTTTTTTCTTCTGGCTAATATTCTTTCTTCAAGCACAGATAATTGCCCTATTCCAATGGCGGCCGAAACATTAGAAAGACAATAATTATATCCTATTTCTTTATGTTCATAGTGCTCAGCATTTTCCTTTGCTTGAGTAGATAAAAATCTGGCTTTTACAATAGCTTTATCATCAGAAGATATTATTGCCCCTCCTCCTGAAGTAGTTATAATCTTATTCCCATTAAAACTTAAAATTCCAAAATCACCAAAACAACCACATAAAATATTATCTATTTTCGAACCTAATGACTCAGCTGCGTCTTCAATTATAGGGATTTCATACTTTTTTGACAATTCTATAATATTCTTCATTTTTGCTGGCATTCCATAAAGATGAACCACGATAATAGCTTTAGGCTTTTTACCAATAGTAATATGCTTTTTAATTGCAGTCTCTAGTGCTTCTGGACAAATATTCCAAGTTTCCATTTCGGAATCAACTAACACTGGAATTGCTTTAATATATTTAACCGGATTTATTGAGCCTATGAATGTAAATGACTGACAAAGAACAATATCCCCTTGATCAACACCTAATAAATCTAACGCCAAGTGAATTGCTGCAGTTCCTGACTGAACTGCTGCAACAAATTTATTTTGATGAATTTTTGATAATTTTTTCTCAAACTCTTCTATATGAGGCCCTGCTGGAGCAATCCAATTTGTTTCAAAAGCATTTTGAATTTGTTTGATTTCTTCTCCTCCCATGTGAGGAGATGATAATAATATTCTATTATTGTCCATTCTAAGTATAAACTTTAGCAGGAATACCCATTACGGTTATTCCATCCGGAACATCAGAAACAACTACTGAGCCTGCCCCTACAATGACATTTTTTCCTATTTTAATGTTAGGGATAATAGTTGATCCTGCTCCAATTAAACTACAGCTTCCAATGCTGACATTTCCACATAGAATTGATCCTGGAGCTATATGGACAAAATCTCCTAATATACAATCATGATCAATAGAGGCATTAGAGTTTACTATACAATGATTACCTATAGTAGATCCTCTCTGAATAATTGCTTGATGAAATACTACTGACCCTTTCCCTATTTTAGTCATAAAATCTACAGAGGCAGATTCATGTATAACTTTATCAAAATCATGGTTAACTATAGAAGCTATGTTTTTTCTTTTAAAATTGTCTCCAATTGCAATTATTATTTTTGCCTCTTTAAAAATATTAGATTGATAATTCCCTATAACCGGAAAACCATCTAAGAACGTTTTAGATTTGTCTTTATCAAAGATGCCAACTACATCAGTATTTTCATGATTAATAACACTAAGTATTACTCTTGCATGGCCGCTCGCACCAATTAATAAATATTTAATTTTCTCCATTAAAAGGCTCTATAGAATTCTCATTAATATCATTAATACCCTTTGACTGTAAAACTTTTGCAATTGTTTTTATTATAATTTTCAAATCTAATAAAAAACTCTGTCTGTTAACATAATTCATGTCTAATTGAAATTTTTCTCTCCAACTAATTGCATTTCTCCCACTAACCTGAGCTAATCCGGTAATTCCTGGCTTAACATCATGTCTTTTTTTTTGATTTTTTTTATATAAAGATAAGTATTCTGGTAATAATGGTCTAGGTCCAACTAAACTCATGTCTCCCTTTAAAACGTTTATAAGTTGAGGGATTTCATCAAGTGATGAATTTCTAATAAACTTACCCATGCTAGTCAATCGGAATTCATCTTTCAATAATTCTCCTTCATCATTTGTATCATCATTCATCGTTTTAAATTTAATTATACTAAATAAATTTTCCCTGTATCCAGGTCTTAATTGGATAAAAAAGGGGTTCCCTTTATGTTCAAAACTTAATAAAATAGATGTTAAGATCAGAATAGGAGACAATAAAATCAAAAAACTTAATGCAAAAATCAAATCAAAAATTTTTTTTACAACCTTATTATACATTCTCTAAAGATTTATATTCATTTTTTAATGCTTCCCATATTTTTTCCTGTTGATAATTTTCTATAATAATCGAACGACTTTTTTTAGCCAATTTAAGTCTTAATCTATCATCTTCATAAAGAGTTAACATGGATTTCTCTAAATCTTCAATATTTTTTTCTTGAATGATTAAACCATTGATAAGGTTTTTTATGATTTCATTACATCCATTTATATTAGAAACAATACAAGGAACATTCATTGCTCCGGCCTGCAAAATAACATTGGGAAATCCTTCTCTATAAGAAGGAAACACAAAGCAATGTGTTATTGCTAAAAAAGGTCTAATGTCTTTTTGATAACCAGCTAAAATTATATTTGAATTTAAATTTATTTCATTAATTGTCTCTTTTTTTAAAGGGTCTAAATCATTTTCAATATCTCCAACTAAAAGTAATTTTGAATTATTATGCTTATTGTTGATTTTTTTAAAGGCAATAACCAACTCGTTTATTCCTTTATCACCAACTAGTCTTCCGATAAAAGAATACACAAAATCTTTATTTAAAATGCCTAAATTATTTTTAATTTTATTTTTATTTTTAACGGAAACATCTTTAGGGTTAAAATAATCAGTATTTATTCCATTAGATGAACCATTGCATAAAACCTTAATTTTTTTTTGATCACAAAAATTTTGTTCTAAAATAAATTTGGATAAACCGAAAGAATTTGGATAAACATTAGTTGCAAAAAAATAAGTTATAGCTTCAATGTGATTTAATAATAAGCGCTTTAATCCCCTAGCCTCCATAAGGGGCAAACCCGCTACTGTATGCATTCTAATTGGAACTCTAGCTAAAAACGAGGCTAACATTCCGACTATTCCAGCTTTAGGAGTATGCGTATGAACTATAGCGGGTTTTTCTTTCATTAAAAATCGATACAATTTAAAAGTTGCTATTAAATCTCTTAAAGGAGTTATTCTTCTTGATAAGGGTAAATAAAATATTGAAACCCCTTGATTTTTCCCTATTTCAACTAGCTTTTCTTTTTGTGAAGAAACTAATATAACTTTATAAAATTGACTAAAAAATCGTGGTTGATTTTCCAATAATTTTTCAATAGAAATTGGAACAGTTGTAATTCTGATAATTTTATTTACTTCCATAAAAATCTAAATACCATTTTTGGAAACAAAAAAATGTCCATAATTGAAAACTATAATCACATTTTCTTCCAATATGTAAATTAATCAATTTATTTATATAGAGATAATTAAATATTTTTTGGGTTTCTATTATTTTCTTAGATGAATAATACAATAATTCATTTTTAAATACAGTTCTTAACCAATCCCCGACAGGAACTCCAAATCCTTTTTTAGGAAAATCTAAAAATTTATCAGGGAAAAATTCGCGAAATGATTCTTTTAAAATATGCTTTTTATCCAACCCTTTAATTAAATACTTTTCTTTTAACTGCAAAGTCAAATTCCATAATTCTTTATTTAAAAAAGGAGCCCTACATTCTATTGATGACAACATACTTGTTCGATCAACTTTAGTTAATAGATCGCCATCTAAAGAGAAAATAGAATCAATTTTTTTAAAATCATTTAATGATTTTGGATTATTAGGAATTTTTGTTTTATAATAAGACCACTCCTCTGTATTAAGAAAATCATCACTTAATATCTTAGAAAGAGTAGATTGATCAAATCCCAATGAAATCAGATTTAGATATGTTTTTCCGTTATAATCTATAGCATTTAAATATTTTTTAATTTGATATTTTAAGCCTCTTTGATCTGAGGTTAACGAAAATAATTTATTGTAAATTCTTTTGATTTTATAATGTATAACCTGAGGAACTAAATTAGTGTATTTTGTAGTAATTTTTCCGCTTAAATACTTATTATATCCGCCAAAAACTTCATCTGCTCCATCTCCAGTAAGTGCGACTTTAAAATATTTAGATGTACTTTTAGAAACTAAATAACTAGCTAATGCAGATGAATCCGCAAAAGGTTCATCGAAATTTAATAATACTTCTTCAACGTTATCTATTATGCTTTTTTCACTACAAATAATTGAATGATGATTACTGCCAATTAAATCAGAAACCATTTTGGCTTTATCTGACTCATCAAAGGACTTATTTTCAAATCCAATAGAAAAAGTATCTATTTTAGAATTACTATTTTTTGCTAAACAATAAGAAACAATTGAAGAATCTACACCTCCAGACAAGAAAGTGCTAAGAGGTACATCAGAAACAGATCTACTTCTTACGCTGTCAAAAACGGATTCTTGAATTGTATTTTTTATCTCATTTTTGTTTTTAAAATTGTAAGACTTAAAATTATGTTCAATAGCTTTTTTTTCTATTTGATTAGAAATTATATCAATTGACAAATAATGATTAGGTTCTAATTTTTCAATCCCATCAAAAATTGTATAAGGAGCTGGAACATATGTTAGTCTAAAATATAAATTGAGACTATTTTTGTTTATAGAAGGCTTATTTTCTAAAACTGAAATAATTGATTTTAGCTCTGAAGCCCATATTATTGAGATATTGTTTTGACAATAATATAATGGTTTTTCTCCAAAAAAATCTCTAACTATAAATACTTTTTTTTTAATCAAATCTAATAGACTAAAAGAGAACATTCCGTCCAACATTGAAAAAGAATCAGTCCCATAAGTTTCATATAATTTGATAATTACTTCGGTGTCACTTTTAGTTTTAAATGAAATTCCCTGGATAATCAATTTATCTTTTAGATTTTTATAATTATAAATTTCGCCGTTAAAAACTAAAGAAATATTTTTAGCTTTATTACGCATTGGCTGTGAACCATTTTTTATATCTATTATAGATAATCTACGCATACCTATAGCGATATTTTCTTCAATTAAAAACCCTCCATCATCAGGACCCCTATGAAAAATTAAATCATTCATACGGCTAATTATTGGATTTAAATCTTTTAACCTACTTTTATCTATATACCCATTAATTCCACACATTAGAAAATAAACTCTTTATATTCCATTACAGTTTTTTTAAAATCAAGTAATGACTTTTGTTTTTTTATTTCTAGCTCTATTTTTTTTTTTTGAAAAGGATTATCTATTATTTTTTGCAGTTGATTTATGAAATCAGATTCTGTTTTTACAATTTTACCAAACTTATAGTTTTCTAAAATTAATTTGGAGTCTCCAGCTTCAAAAGCGACAATTGGAGTTCCGCAAACCATTGCCTCTGGTAAAACATTTGGATAACCTTCCCCGCTTACTGAGGTAAATAAAAGACATTTAGACTTTTTATATAAGTTAAATACATTAATAACATTTTCTAATAAAACTATTTTCTCTCTAATTGAAAAAGGGAAATAGTCTAATTTCCAACCATAACCGGCAATTATAAGTTTAAAGTTTTTATTTATTTTTAA
>Ga0114997_10001892_pt1 | contig 17105 bp, 12 predicted proteins | sample ArcticOcean_MG_C_2_FD_87045 | JGI IMG/M metagenome (GOLD analysis project Ga0114997, IMG submission 87045) | Marine microbial communities from western Arctic Ocean - ArcticOcean_MG_CB4_136 | ecosystem: Environmental > Aquatic > Marine > Oceanic | place: Arctic Ocean: Canada Basin | collected...
TGTTTAGGGTATCTATAAATTAGGGTTTAACGTATGAGAGTACCCCCTTCGTACTAAGGCAGTACTAAGCCAGTACCCTTTGTTTTGTAGGTCAAAATATATTCCGGCACAGACAACTTTAAGACAACTTTAAGACAATTTGAAAGATATAAGTATTTTTTTTTTTTATCTATTTAAAACCCTCGCATGTGTGAAATGCATTCATATCATACGATGAATCATCGGAAAAGCGAAAAAAACCAAAAATTCCTTAATTTCTTCTGTTCATAAAAAAAAGTCCTTTTCCCGCAAAAAGAGAACACAAACACGCAATTATTTTATCACACACACACACACACATCACTTATAATAACACACACAAAGACAACAACGAGAACGACTTTATCATAAAATGACGACGGCACACCGCGCGACGTGGTACACCGCTCGAGGACACGAAGAGCAAGGCGGCGCGCGCGTTTTTGCACCTTCGAAAATGCGGTCGAAATTGGACGCCCCGGGGATGTTGACCATGAAGACGAGGTGGAAAACGAAAGAGGAAGAAGAGATGGAGAGTTTAATGAACAACGATAACGATGACTCAGAAAAGATGACGACGATGCGAATGAAGCTGCTGGAGAAAGAGAGAACGCACTTTCGGAAGAAGAAGATGGAACGGCAGATTATGGGGAGTAAAAAGGAGGAGGAAGAAGAAGAAGGAGATCAGCGAGGAAACAACAGATTGCGAATAGAGGCGGGAACGACGCGAAGCGCGTTTCAAGCCAACCCAGACGACGCGGACGACGACGATTCTGAGAACGAAGGAGATAATTCAGACGACGGTGAAAAGAATTCAGAGGACGAAAACGAGTCAGATTCCGACGACGACGAGTCAGATTCCGACGACGACGCGGCGGCGTTGATGGAAGAACTCGAACGCATCAAAGCCCAACGCGCTTTGGAAAACGAACGAAAAGAACGCGAGCGCGAACACCTCAAAGAGATGGAGCAAAGAGACGAGTTAAAAATGGGCAACCCTTTGTTGCGAGATGAAATGGCTGATGCGAACGACGGCGGCGTAGGCAAAAAGAAGTCAGCCGCTTTAAAGCGACGTTGGGACGACGACACCGTCTTTCGAAACCAAGCGCGGGACGAGCCGAAACGAGAGAAGAGATTCGTCAACGATACCATACGAAGCGATTTCCACAAGAGGTTTTTGAACCGTTACATCAAATAATTAATGTAGAAAAGAGGATTTGTAGGAACGAATCGTAGTAAAACCCATCATTTATCATCATCATCATCATCGTCCTAATAACCATCGGGAAAAAGACAATTCAATTCGCTTCTTCAGTCGTCGGTTTAAGCGCGTCATCGGGTGTGGATTAGCAATGTGCTTAAATTGCACGGAAGCGCAGGATTTGTTTACTAGACTGAGCATTCCAGGATTGATTCGAGCAAAATTGATAGAATTTCCTTCGATTACGTTTTCGGGCGAGTTTGCAGAGTTGCGAGAGTTTCTTGCAATCGCAAAGCCGACGAAAATTATTGGGACGGTTTTTGAAGTCAAAAAGCCGCTTTGGAAATGAAACGTTCTCTCGAACACGAGTTACGGATGCGAGAAGTCGAAAAGTCGAGACGATCGCCGTCCCGCGCACGATTTGACAAAGTTCAACACGATGAAGCGTAGCGATATATAGATAGACACATCATGAATATACACACAGACACGGTTTAGGTGCACTCACGGCGGCATGAAGAATGTAAATCTTCCGTCGCTCTAAAATGCGCCCACAATCAACCGCGACCGTTGTCTCGCACGAGAAACCGTTGGTGAACGATGAGATAAATCTTGCTCGGCGCCAGAGGAGAAAGCCTCTGAAATCTCCGGCTCTGGGAAGCTCTGGTGCGCCTGCGTCTCCGTAAATCAAACCGCGCGCGATACTTGTCGCCGGCGACAGCGTCGCACTTTTCGTGAACTCCGCCGCTTTCGGAAAGCCGATGAATTGTAATGGAACAACTCACACACGAACCACAATGTACAAAAACAACGCGCATCTCTTCAAAGAATACTAATACACTAATAATGTTGTTCTCCCGCGCGGCCGCCGTTCGATCGTCCTCGCATTTACTCTCCCGCGCTTTGCTCCCGATGAGGATGACAGCCACCACCACCCGTTCTCAATCGTCGCGTTCCTCTTCTTCCTCTTCTTTCTCTCGCGTTGCCGCCAAAACGCATCCTCGTCGTCACGATCGAACTCGTCGTCGCGCGTTTTCATCATCGGCGGCGGCGAGTGGCGACTCTGACAAAGAAGTCGTGAAAGGCGACCGGGTTGAAATCCATTACGTCGGTACGCTAGAATCCGACGGGACGCAGTTTGATTCTTCCCGAGAACGAGGCACACCGTTACCGTTTACCGTCGGCCAAGGGCAAATGATAAAAGGGTTCGACGACGGCGTGTTAGGGATGAAAATCGGGGAAAACAAGACGCTGGTGTTACCACCGGAAATGGCGTACGGGGACGTGTCTCCAGAAAACGTGCTGAGAGTCCCGAAAAAGGATGTCGTGGACGCGATCGGAGAGGCGGATTGCGTGATTGGAGCGAAGTTAATGGTTGGTCAAGGCATGCCGGCGACGATTATGGAAATCACGGAGGAGGAAATCGCGTTGGACGCGAACCATCCGTTAGCCGGGCAGACGTTGAAGTTTGAAGTGGAGTTGATGGATTTACAACGAACGGAAGTGAAACATAACGACAAGTTCAAGTGCTTTTTTGAGATTGATTTAGACGATGAGCCGAGCGGGAGAATCGTTATGGAGTTGAGAGGGGACGTCGCGCCGAAGACGTGCGAGAACTTTCGAGCGTTGTGCACCGGCGAAGCTGGTTTTGGATACGAAGGATCTCCGTTCCACAGAGTTATTCCAGGATTTATGTGCCAAGGCGGTGACTTTACCAACCAAAACGGGACTGGGGGTAAATCCATCTTCGGGAACAAGTTCGAAGACGAAAACTTTGTGTTGAAGCACGAAGGCGCGGGGACGTTGTCCATGGCCAACGCCGGGCCGAACACGAACGGTTCTCAATTTTTCTTGTGCACGGGAGAGACGCAATGGTTGGACGGTAAGCACGTCGTTTTCGGTAAAGTTGTCGAAGGCATGGACGTCGTGGCGGCGATTGAAGCCATCGGTTCGCAAAGCGGAAAGACGAGCAAAAAAGTTACGGTGAGAGCGTCCGGGGAATGCTAAAGAATAATAAAAGGAGGAGAGAGAAAAGGAAAGTGTTTACGTGTCTTTTGTAGTTGGTCATTATTTGATACAATATATATTTAAGCTCTATATACTCATAGTACAGTTGTTGTTGTTGATATTGTCACTTGTTTGCAGCGGCGTTGGCGGCGAAGGCTACGTTTCCTAATTCGACGTTGTCGCTACCGTTGTTGTTCGTCGCATTCGCGTCCTCGTCTTCGTCCTCGTTTTGTAATCTCGAAAACGCCGCCCGTCCTACTCCTACTCCACCACCACCACTACCTACACCAACGCCGCCACCGCCGCTGCCACCAATTGGTCGCCCACCAAACGTCGGTCGCATAAAGCCGTATTCCACTTTATCCCAAGTATCGAAGAAGAAATATTTCACTTTTGTAAAATTCCGCGACCAGTGGTTGAACCCGCCTCCCATCGCCGCTCTTTCAGCGTCTTGAATCGCACGCATTTCCGCTCTCATGACTGGGTCGTTCGCAATTTCCCCGTCGTTATCGTCGTCGTCGTAATCCCCTCGATCGAATGCGTTCGAATGACTCACGTCGTCCGGGTCGTGCAACTTCCATTTTTGCATCAAAGGTAAACACGCGCCGCCGAGGCCCAACGTGGAAATCACGCAAATCACTAACGTCGCAGTTTCTATCGCCGGCGATCCTCTCACGTTCGCCGATGGGTTCGTCGAAGGCATCGCCAACGCTAAAGCATACGCTACCGCACCGCGTAAACCACACGCCGCGTGCATTTTTTGAATATTCTCCGGAATCTTCTCCGTACGCACCTCGTTGGCGACTTTGGACAACGGGAAAATGTTCGCGAAGCGCGAGGCTAACGCCAACGGAAACCCGAATAAAATCATACCAACGTCAAAAACGTGAGGAGCAGTGGCGACTTGTAAACCTAAATACGCGAAAACGAACGTTTCCGATAAAAATGCAATCGCTTCGAACGATTTAAAAACCGCCACTTTCGCCTCCGCGCCGACGTTGTGGTACGAGTAATGCGCGTTGCCAATCCCGGTGAAAAAGATGCTCATAATCCCAGAACACCCGACATTTTCCGCGATGACGTAGGAGAAATATCCATCTAATAATAACAAAGCAAAAGTATACGCGGTTCCGTTATACGACGCGGCGACGTGTACCCCCGGGTCGTTCAAACCCAACCGCTTCGTCGTAAACGCGCACACCAAGGCGCACAAAATCCCAATCGTCATCGACCCAATGCTCACGCCTATGAACTGAAATATCACCGTGAAGAACGTTTTAATGGTGAAATCTACGGAGTAAAATTTCTCCAGCGTCCTAAACAACACCACCGCCACGGCATCGTTCAACACCGACTCGCCAAACACCAAATTATACAACAGCGGCGGCGCCTTCACGTCCGCGAATACGCTCAACGTCGCCACCGGATCCGTCGCCGATATCAACGTCCCGTACATCAAACACTCTAAAAACCTGTTCGAACCCAAATGCTTCTTCGATATAATCCCAATTAAAGTCAAAAACCACGTCCCTAACCCAAACACGAACGCGCTTATCACCGTCCCGCAAAACGCGAATAAAGATATCGTCCAAAAATCTTGAAAGAAATTTTTCCTTTGCAAGTTCAATCCCGCGGAGTAAATAATGATGGGTAAAAACCCGTAAAAGAACGCATTCGGTGAGAACATGAATAATCGATCGACTTTATCGTGCATCGTGGAATTGATTATCGCTCCAGAGATCATCCCGATGCACAAAGACGCTCCCGACGGTTGTAAATACGTCCAGTTGAATCTCTGAATGAGGAAAGAGACGATGATGCACGCGCTGAACATAAACGTCGCCGCCTGTTTTTTTTAACATACATATATATATAACACACACACAGAGAGAGAGAGCAAAGAAAGAGGTCAGAAAACTTTACGCGCGTTTCTATGCAAAGCGCTGCTCTTCCCAAAAGTCAAACACAAAACATCATCATCAATATAAGTACACGTAAATAAAGAGTCTTACCAGCATGGCGAACGATGCGATCGCTTCATCGATGGATTTCTTTTCCACTCGATCCGCCGTCGCGCTCTCATCATCTCCTGACATCGAGAGTACTAAACTCTCTCTCAAAGTCTTCTTCTTCTTCTTCGTCGTTGCGTGTCTCGCGCGTCTCTTCTTTCAAAGAAATGAAGATGCGTTTTTCTCGTCTTCAAGTTTTAGGGTTTCTTACCCTAGACTACCATTTAGGGTTACATTTTTCCTCTTCTCTTCTTCTCGCTTTTTCTTGCTTTTTCTGCCCCTGGAGTAGAAAAATCTGATGAACTTTTTCTCTCTCTCTTTTACGCCACTTTTTTAAAATTTACGCTCTTCTAAATTGTTGCTCTTCTGTTGTGAGAGAAAATATGAGCGGAGTGAGCGAAGACGACGACGAGGTGATTTTTGTGGCGGCAGACTTGGTCGCGAGAGCGTTCGAGACGTTTTTTAGTAGTAGCAGTGCTACTGAAAATGATGTCGTGACGTACAGAACGGTGGCGAGAAAATTCGCGGTCACGGCACACGTGGGAAAAAAATTGCTGCGGACGATTTTGAAAACGATGCGACCGGAGGAGAAGAAGAAGTGGACGTGCGTCGTTTACGTTTCGCGCGAGAGAAGGGTAGAGTTGAAACGTTTGGAAGAAGAAGAAGAAGAAGAAGAAAACAATGATGAGTTTGAAGGAGAAGATGTGGCCGTGTACGCTTTAGTGAGGAAAAGAGAAGAGGAGACAGAAAACGTGTTGGAACAGTTAGTTCGAGAGGAAGAGAAGGAGACGAACACGCTTTTGTTGTTAAACTCGGAAAAAGAAGAGGATTTATCTTGGATGTTGAAACACGGCGCGTTTGCAAAATCAGATGTGGCGAAGAGGTTACCGAGAGGGAAGAAGTTTACTTCCTCTGGCGCGACGACGAAGGCGACGACGACAAAAATCGCGGAACAGAAGAAACCGGCGGCGACGAACACGACGGCGAAGAAACCGAGCGCCACTGGGCCTAAGAGCGGCAACATCGCGAGCATGTTTGGAGGCACCGGGAAGAAAACGGTAGCGAAACCGAAGGAACCTGCGGCGGCGAAGAAGAAAACGACGCCAAAGAAGAAAACTCCGGAAAAGAAGAAGGCTAAAACGCCGACGCCGAAGAAGAAAGCGCCGGCGGCGACGAACGCGGATGCGATGATTGAAGACGAAGAAGGGGATTCAGATTCGGATGATTTAGGAGGCGGTGGAAGAGGGAACCGGCGATTGTCCGGTGGAAAACGCGCGTTTGTCGACGACGAGGAAGAAGAAGAAGAAGAAGAAGAAGAGCCGGCGACAACGCCGGTGAAAAAAATGAAGAAAAGTGATGAAGATAGCGAACCGCCAAGTCCTGAGATTATCGATAAAGAGCCCGAGGAAGAAGAGACGCCGCGACGCCGGTCGACGAGAAGTACGCCGTCCAAAGCGGCACCGACACAAAAGTCGAGCTCGAAGAAAGAGAAACCGTTGAGTAAGAAAGCGCAGAAAGATATCGTCAAAGCGAGGAAAGCAAGAATGCAGAAGAAAGTGATCGAGGAGATGGACGACGAAACAGGAGAGGAGTTGATGCGGACAATTTTTGTCGATCCGACAACGAATGAGGAGTGTAACGAAGACGGGACGTTAAAAGCCAAATAGCTAATCAATATAAAATATATCATACTGGTACATGCGCTATAATTCTACTTTACTAATTCGTCTTCGTGTTCGTCTCGTTTGCTTTTCCGAAGTTGTATCGTCTTCTTCAGCGACGCCGGCTAAGTCGCACGCAACGGCTCTACTATTCAACGGTTGCAGCGAAATATCATCGAAAAGGGCCGCACGTGGACGCCATCTCCGCATACACACGAGTGTTATCGAAGCGATTCGCTTCTTCTCGTCAATAACGGCAATACTTCGCGACCACTCGCTACTTTCCGGGAAATTTGCCGATACGCCGTACTTCTTCGTGCCGTCGGAAAATTCAACATCCGCGTGTAAGGAAAAGTCAGCCGACTTCTCGAACGTATCGAGGAGTTCAACGTCGTCGTCTTTTGATGCGTCGATGATAACTTTTGCCCACCCAGAGAGAACGAGAGGTTCGGCTTCGAGCTGATTGACTTCTATTCTTTGCCACGCGCCGCTTACGAGAGTTGACCCGGCGGCGTCCTCCGTTAACATCTCTTCGTTACCTGGGACGAGTATCGCGCCATCTACAGGTTTGAAACCTCCTTCACCGTGCACGTGCCAGTTATCTTGTGAAGACAAAGGGGCGGCATCAAAGGTGCCGTCTGCGACGTATTCTGTCTCAGTAGTACTACCATAAGTTAAAGTTTTGCAGAGCACTTTCAAAGCGACTTTGCCTAACGCGGCATCCGCCCCTCCGCCTCCATCCTCTTTCCGCAAAGTTCGCACTGTTTTCTCCATCGCTTCGTATTCTTTGCGCATTGCTTTTGAAAACGTGGCGAGCTGAACGAGTTCTTCGCCGAGCGGTGCAAATCCTCTCAAAGGACCGGTAAATTGAATATCTTCGTACGGGTTGGATGAGGAAGCATCAGCCTCCTTTTGCTTTGACATACTCTTCGCGTGCGTTCGATACTTATACAACGCGGGCGCCGGGACGGTGACGAGCTTCAAACCCGAGCTCGATGCTTTGGCGAGAATCTCCCAATCTTGCAAAGAATACGAGGTATCTTTCGCGAAACCTTCGAGACTTGTAAACGCGGACTTTCTCCACAAGGCATTCGCGTCTCCGAATACATTTTCAAAAATACCGGGAAACAACGCGTTCCCGAGAGGATGATACGAGCCGACGACAACGTTCGTCCCGTTCGCTGCGGTTACGAAAAATTCGTTCGACGCCGTGACGACGTCAGCTTTCGTGTGTACTAACACTCGGAGCATCGTTTCAATTTCGTTCGTTTCGGCTAAGTTATCGTCGTCGGAGAATAAAACGTACTCGGTTTTTTCGGAGAGTTTTGAACATCCGAAATTCCTCGCCTCGCCGAGATATTTCCCCGGTTTCGCTATTTTCACAATTTTCACGCTTTTACGAGTATCGTCCTTCTTCCTGGAATGCACGAACCGTTCCAATCGTTTCACGTGCGCTTCCTCCGAACCGTCGTCTACTATAACGATTTCAACCTTGCGATGCGTTTGTTGCAACAAAGCCTCCACGGCTTTCTCGCAATACTCCGGTCGATTTTTGTGCGTCATCACCACACCTACGAGCGATTCGTCCGCGAACGAGCTCCCCATTTCTCTCGCCATTCTAATCTCCGTCGCGCTGTTCCTTCTCTTCTCTCTGATTTCTCGCAACCTTCTCTCGAACGACGTTACCTCAATCGTCTCCGCGCGTTTCCTCGATTCCATTCGCATCCACTGCGCCTCCATATCGTCCAGCATTTTTTCGCTCCTCGTACTACTCTCGCTACTATTATCGTCCTCCTCCTCAACATCGTCATCAGCAGCACCAGCATCAGCACCAGCACCAGCATCAGCACTATGATTATTTCCACCAAATCCAACTCCAGTAATCGTTGCAAACGACACGTCGTCGAATAAACTCTCCGTCGCGCCGCCTCGCGTTTCTTTCGCAATCGCAGCGAAATACATCAACGCTTCCGAATCGTCCTCGACGAACGCGTACACTTCTTCCTCCTTCTCCTCTTCTCCTTCTCCACTTCTTCTGCGTTCTCTCCTCTCCCTGATCCATTGACTCACTCGTACCGATAACGCGCGCGTTCGAGGTCCACCAATCGGTGGTTTGTTTTCATCTTCTCTTCTCGGCAACGTCGCGTACTCGAACGAGATCATCATCTTTTCTCCCGTCGTCGTCTGAATCGTATTCTTTGTCTTCTTTGTCTTCTTTGTCTTCTCGCGCTCTCGCCACTGCTCTTCGTTTTTCCTCTCTTCTTCTTCTGATAATACAACTCTTCGCTTCAACAGTTCGCACCGGTCGTTTCTATCGTCCGCGGCGAATAAAATCGTCACAACCACCGCTCTTCTTCTCTCTTCACTCGTTTTGGTATTCTCTCGCAGCGCTGTTCGAACCCGTCGCGCTCTCGCGTCGATCCCCGCGCAGTCTTTCCTCCGATTGCCGTTGAGTATTACGACGAGATTTTCAGCGCTCGGAACTCCATTCGTCGTCGTTTCCGTCGTCGTTTGTGCCGAAGAAGAAGCGAAAAAGCAACAGAAAACGACGACGAGGAAGCAAAAGAGTTTGAAGGAGAGGAGACGAAGTTTAAAAGTCGTATTCGTCGTCGTCATCGCAACAGAGAGCGAGAGAATGTTATGAAGCAAATTTGCTCAACTTTTTCCCCAGATAACGAACTCTCATCAACTCTCTTTGCAAACAACGCGAGCACTACTGCGCGCGTTTAATGCGTTTATCAATACTCTATACACTCTCCGACGACGATGATGATGATATATGGTGATGGTGATATCGCCGTCGTCGATTGTGATGATGATGATGATGATGAGACACAAATAACCCCGGCTGCATTCTTGCGACGCATCGAAACGCCGTGCGCGTACACCGCGATGCGATGCGAGTTTATGAATACTAACGACGAGAAAGTTATCGTCAAAACGGAGAGAATCGATTTCCACGCGAAGAGAGTATTCGCGAGTTTGAGCGAGGAGAAACGAAGCGGGAGTTTGTTCGAAAACGATTGGCAAAAGTGCAGAGACGCTCTGGAAAAGGTGACGAGGACTGCTTTTCTCAATCGCAGCGCTTTTGTTAAGAAAGGGAGGTACATGGCGACGATTGCGATCGAAGACGATCGAGACGAAAAGAAAATGAACGTGCACGCGTTATTGACGCCGTTAACAACAACGCGTAAAGATGAGAAAAAAGGAGACGAAGAGATGGCGGCGCTCGATCGATACGCGTTACTCCGAGGCATGCCGAGAGAGCGACCGCACGCGAAGCACACGGAGTGGGTGAAAAAGAGGGAAGGGTTAGAGATTGAGAGGAATGAATGGAACGCGAGAGAAGACGTAAAAGAAACAAGGCGGAAGAGGAGGTTTGTGGAGTGCTTGTTGAGTAAACGAACAACGGGAAGCGGTAGCGCTCTTCAGGAGGAGGATTTTCAGATTTGCGAAGGATTGACGACAAACGTGTTCGTATTAAAACGGGATGATGCGCATTCGAACAGCGGCGGCGGCAGCAGCGGTAGCAGCAGCGGTGGTTTGATACTCCAAACGGCACCAGACGCGGACGTGTTACTCGGCGTCGCTCGTCGTGCCATCTTGGACGCTTTTCCTTTTTCGAAAAACGATTCCGAAGACGACGCAAAAATCCGCCTCTCCTTGACCCATCCTCTCTGGTCCGAACGCGAGACGTGGATCGCCTTATTCACCGTCAACTGCGTCGTCGGCGCGAAAATTTACCACGGCATCGTCAACTCGTACACAGGAGAGGAGGTGAACTTTCCACCTCTTCCAATATTCAAAGAAGGACTTGAAGGACGAGATAAAGGACTCTCTTTCCTCTTCCGAACCGCCTTCTCTTCTTCCTCTCAAAAGTCGTCGTTCCCGTTCGACCTGTTCGAATAAATTATAAATAAACACATAGAAATAGAGAGTAGTATAGTTTTTATTAAAGTGTTTCTTCGAAGAGCATAAATATATGGGATAGATAGTGTTTATATAAACGCGTATTTTATTACTGGTATGAATAGTTGATCCTCGTTTAGTAAAAGGAGAGAAGGAAAGAAGGACGGAAAAAAGGCAAAAAAATTCAAATCATAAAAATTCAAAAAAACACTCGATCGAGTTTATAAAAACCGAGAAGCGCTCAGCCGTGTACGAGACTTTTTCACCACACAAGAACTTTAACACGTTGGGGAGAAGAAGACGCATTATTGCGCGCGCAAGAACAACAAGAATGTCACCTTTGACACCTTTAACGAAGAAGAAGGAGAAGAAATTGCGCGTGCCCTCTGGCAATACTAATAATACTAATACTAAGAGTACTAAAGGGTGTTCGAAGTGTCGGTACGCGATTCGAGGATGCCGACGATGCGTTGAAAATTTTATCACGTACAGCGAAGAGAAGAAGAAGAAATTTAAAAAGTTAGAGACGATTCAGACGACAAAACAGAAGGAAAAGAAGAAGAGAAAGGCTTCGATCGCGTCCTCGTCTGAAAAGAAGACAAAGAAGAAGAAGACGGAGGAGGAGGAGGAAAAGGAGACGAAAAAGACGAAGAAGAAGAGAGAGACTTTAAAACCGACGACGATTTCGCCCCCAAAATCATCATCATCATCACTATTGAAGGATGAGAGGAAGAAAAACGACGACGACGAGAAAAAAGATGACTTTGATGAGGGAAAACAGAAGAAGACTCCTGAAACGACTACCTTTGCGAGAGTTTCAGCGGATGATTATGAGACGCGAACAACGCTGCCGGTGGAAATGCAATCACCGATCGGTCGACGCGAATACATAATAGACGACGAGGATACGAATACTAAAGAGGAAGAAGGAGAAGAAGAAGAAGAACCGCCGTCGACGTTGAAGAGAGCGTTGCACAAATCGCTCTTCTTCTTTGACCAACAGGCGGAGGAGGAAGTGAAGGAAGAGAAGGAAGTCGCGAGAACGCCTTTGAAACCGGTGCAACCTTCATCGCTCGTCGTAAAAGTCGCGGAGAGAAAGCAACCCCCCGCGGTGTCTCCTGGAACGCTCCGGACTGCAAATGAAAGCGTGTGGTGGGAGACGGAAAAGGAAGAGGAGGAGGAGGAATACCCGGAGCAGATGAAACACAGACTGCGTCGAGAGGCTTTAGATCAAAGAGAGAAAGAGGAGAGTCGAGCGTGTCGAGAAAAATACAAAAACGCGGCGGCGTTTGAAACGACGAAATCGAAGTTATCCTTCGACTGCGAAGACCCGAGTTTCGATTTCTTATCCGCGGTCCCGGAGTACAACAACGATCCGTTTCAAACCGTTCTGAGTCGTTTGCAGGACACGTCGCCGTCGAAACACGCGCCACCGCCACCACCGGTCGTCCTCGCCCTCGGAGGAAAAGGAGGAGGAGGAGAGGAGGAGACGAAAAAAAGAGACGCGCTGTTCCAGCTTCGTACGTTAACTACTCTAACGAACAAACAACAACAACAACAACAACAACAACACATCATTAGCAGAGAACAAACGCTCGCCGTCTTGATGCAGCAGCGACAGTTGACGGAGCAGAGAGGAGAGTATTTAGCAAACACAGGAGGAGGAGGAGGAGGAGGCGCTCCTCCCTATTACTATTAGCCAGTTGTTTTGAAAACATATTTTTCATGGAAAGAAATTTTTCACAGAATTTTTACTTTTTTGCAAAACAAGAAATTTTGAAGAAAAAGTTTTACTCGTATAGGACAACTGCTTTTCACGCAAAGTTCACCACAATTCACTAATAAAAACAATACAAACATCAATATATTGTTGTTTGAAAGATGGCACCGACGAAGAAGGGTACGTTCTTGTTTCGTTAAACAGATATATATATACAGATTCGGAATCTGCTTGGACATGCGCGCGGAAAACTTCGCGTCGTCCTTTTTTTTGTCTCGTACTTCTTAAGCGCGTACATTTGGGACTTGTTCGTCGTTCTCGAAAATTGCGGACTCTGCGCAATCGATTTAGGCGCTGAAAAACCTCTCGCGACCGTTCAATGAGACCAACGACTGACGGATATCCTTTAACTTTAATTCATTCAACAGACGAAAAAGTGAGCAAAGCGGCCAAAGCGGCCAAGTACGTGAAGAAGGGCGCGAAAGGGAAGCTTCTCAAGAAGCGATTTTCGCCAACTTTTCACCGACCGAGAACGTTGAAAAATGCGCGCGCGCCAAAGTACCCGAGAGTTTCGGTGCCGCCGCCGCAAAAGCTCGATCAATTCCAGGTACGCAACAGTTGTTTCACGCGATGGTAGCATTAGAATCAGGAGGGAGGAATCGCGAAAGGGTGAACCAGACTGGTTTACGACGCGCATTTTTCGATGGGGCTTTCGCACTCTCAGTTTGTACTGAACGAAGGCTCCTCCTCGTTTACTTTCTCTCTCGGAGCCGCCAACCAACTTTCCGCTCTCGCTTTCGATCTAAACTAACCCATCGTTCTCTTCTCTCTCTCTCTCTTTCGTAAACAGGTGTTGAAGTTTCCGTTGACGACTGAATCCGCAAACCAAAAAATCGAAGAGAACAACACGTTGGTCTTCATCGTCGACGCCAGAGCGACGAAGGTCCAAATCAAAGCGGCTGTGAACAGAATGTACGACATCAAGTGTGAGAAGGTGAACACGTTGATTCGTCCGGACGGCCAAAAGAAGGCGTACGTTCGCTTGACTGCGGACTACGACGCTTTGGACGTTGCGAACAAGATTGGCATCATCTAATCGTCATCATCTCTTTGATGCGAGAGAGTAATTTTTTAGTCAGGCGGGTGTGCGAGAGATTTACGTAAATAGAAACCTATTATAGCTTTGTGTGATGAGCGCGTCGAGAGTTTTAAGACTGCGCTTCTAATTTAGTCTGAGGAGGTCCTTGTTCGGTTAGAACTTAAAATCGTTGTGTAATATTGATATTTAATGTGATCGAAACATGAGTAAAAACAACAACAAAAACAAAAACACTCGTGTTTGTTAGTATTTTTCACATCTTCATCAGCAAACAGAAAATTTTTTGCCTCGACGAGGAAAAAAATGTAATCTCGAAACCACCAAAATACGCGAAGAAGAATATGTATTATTTCGACGCTCATACTATGTCACCGCAGTAGCTCCGGAGTATGTCGCATCCGCATCGGCAGCAGCAGCAACTCACGGTTTTTCCTGCGCCGCAAACGTCTTTCGTCGTTTCGAAGAAGAACAAAATTCGCGGCGTCGCTCTTCCCCATCTGAACACCAACATCGGTTTGACGCAACGAGAAGAGGAGGAAAAAGAAAACTCACCGAACACGGCGTCGCTGTTGTTGGGGGCGTTTGCTGCGGTCGAACATAAGGATGACGGGGAGGACGAGGACGTCGACGATTTCCTCTTGCGCGCCCCGAATAAGTACAATGAGGAGGAGGAGGAAGAGGAGGAGGATACGAACGGATGCTTCGCGTCGCTCGGAAACTTGGAGGAGGAGGAGGAGGAGGAGTACGAGGCAAGAGGAGGAGAGAAAGAGTCGTCTTTCTTACAGTTTTTGAAAACGAGCGGTTTTGGAAACGTCAGTCCAATCGCACCTCCTCTGAATGACAAGTACAACAACTACGACACGAAGACTACGCACACGTGGTCGTCGGAATCGAACGACGAGTTTGGGTTTCCTATATCGTTGGCCGCGCCGGAGGCGATGACGAGAGAAAGTTCGATGAACGATTTTTCGCATCTGTTTGGCGATTATGAAAAGACACACAAAGACGTGCTGGATGCCATCGAAAAGGAGCGAAGTGCAATGGACCAAATGCAATTGATTTTGACGCAACCACCGCAACCACCGCCACAACCAACGTTAGTGCGAACCGTGAACGATGGAATATCGGCGCCGCCCGCGATGCCGCCGCAGATGGAAAATGTCGTCATGAAAAGAAGACCAGGTCGGCCGAGGAAATTATTTCCTTCGATAAAGAAAAGCAACACACAAAAGAAGAGAAAGAAGAGTAACAAGGACGACGAGGACGGTGAAGTTCTCGTTGAAACTCGAGAGGGAAATCTTTCGCCGGATTTGGACGTTCAACTTCTGGCATCGAGGAACCGCGAATCTTCGTTAAACGCCGTAAACGCCGTTGGTAATAATGACAGCAGTAAAAACAACAACAAAAGTGTTTCAAGAGAAACAAAAAAGTCTGCTCGTTCAACGAGTAAGTTTCGAGGCGTCACGCATCACTGCCGAACCGGACGGTGGGAAGCGCACATCTGGCAAGATGGGAAACAAATTTACCTCGGCGGTTTCGACGGCGAAGAACAGGCGGCGCTTGCTTACGATATTGCAGCGGTCAAATGTAGAGGAATTTCTGCGATTACGAATTTTGATAGATCGAATTATTCTCGAGAACTCGCGAGTTTGCAGCAGGTGAACGAAAGAGAGCTCATACTTTCTCTTCGTCGCCAATCGAAAGGCCCCGGTGGAGTGACGAAAAAATCTTCCAGCAAGTTCCGAGGAGTTACCAAACATCAAAAAGGAAAATGGGAAGCACGAATCGGTCAATTAGTCGGTAAGAAATATAAATATCTCGGTCTGCACGAAACCGAGGATGCCGCTGCCATGGCATACGACGAAGAAGCCGTTCGTTTGAAAGGTTTTGACGCTGTGACAAATTTCGATATTAGCGAGTACGCGGACGTGTTAGCCGAGCACCATACGAATAAGATGAAAGAAGCTGTCGCTTTGAAAGAGAAGTACGCGGCCAGATGTACCGCAGTAAACGTACCTATGGGGTCGTTAAACCCTTCTCCTAACGAACTTCCAAACACCACCGAGCGAAGAGTGACGACGAGATCATCTGCAGCTGCCACGAATACGGCACAAAAACGAAGGACGACGACGACGACGACGACGACGATCGCGAGCAACACGAAGAAACAAAGAGAATTCGTACCGCACGTGCTTGGTCCTGCGGCGGCGACAACGCCAAGTACAAACGCTTTAAACGCAGTGAAGTTCTTTTTCAATAACAGTAAACCACAAACACGGGAAGAAAAAGAAGATGAAGATGAAGATGAAAAATATAATCAAGATGAAGAAGTCGATGAAGAAGACGCTTTCGAATACGGGACAACGGATAATATGCATCAAAGCCGAGATATGTGATTATGTTATACCAATATATTAAATACTTTTAAATCTTACGTTGCAACGCAAGCGCATACGCTTACTCCTCTTTTACATCTCCCTTCGCTGCGCGCCCCGTAATATCTCTCTCGCCCCTCCTCTTTTCTCGCTCTCGCTTTTTCTCTCCCTCTCTCTCTCTCTTTCTAATATAATATACCCTCATCTCTCCCCGTCTCTCTCTCTCTCTCTCTCTCTCTCTTTCACGCGCGCGTTAAAATATATATATGTATGTGCTCTTTTTCTTCAGTGTTTTATAATAAATTTAGTTGCCCGCTTTTTGCTTAGCTAATCTCGCGAGAGTCTTGAAAGACTCGACTTGGACCAAAACCAACGGCGAGAACAACACCAAGCACACGGCAATCAACTTGCCGCTGCCGCCTTCCTTGGCAGCCGCCGGGGCCGGCGCGGCCTTTTCCTTACCAGCGCCCGGGGACGGCAAAGACGGCAAGGAGAACGACGGCAAGGAGAACCCGCCGCCACTTTCCTTCGGCGCCGCGGCTTCCTTCTTCGCCTTCTTACCGCCTTTGGCTAAACTCTTCGTCTTTGGCGCTTGTTGGACGATCGCTCTTTTCTGGGTGTACTCCGCCAACAAAGCATCCGCGGCAGCCTTGGAATCACCCGCGGCGAATTGGGCGATTTCAGACGCCGCAAACGCCGGCTGCGCGAGCATGGACATGGACAACACGGTCGCGACTGCGGCTTGTTGCAAGGAAGAAGAAGATCTTTCTTCTTCCTCCTTTTGGGCAGAGCATCGGACGATGGAGGAGGATTTCACCTTCTTGGCTTTTTGAACGACAACTTTTTGCGTCGTGCCGACGATGGAAGATTGCGCGATGACAGAAAACATTATTGTTTTGTTGCTTTAGTGGGTACTTTGATACTTTTTAAATCGAACAACGGGGTGCTGTTGCTGCTTTTATGTGAAGATACTCTAAACCCAAATGGAAAAATTGGATTATCTTCGTTTAGATAACCTTCTTCTTCGAATCGTCAAAATCAAATAAAAAAGGTATAAAAACAACTAAAAAAAAAATATTAATCGTGAAGGGTTTAAGGATCAAAAA
>Ga0114997_10001894_pt1 | contig 17092 bp, 19 predicted proteins | sample ArcticOcean_MG_C_2_FD_87045 | JGI IMG/M metagenome (GOLD analysis project Ga0114997, IMG submission 87045) | Marine microbial communities from western Arctic Ocean - ArcticOcean_MG_CB4_136 | ecosystem: Environmental > Aquatic > Marine > Oceanic | place: Arctic Ocean: Canada Basin | collected...
AATAAATTATAACTATTTTCTAAAACATGTTTATTTCTATTGTTCTTTATAAAAAAATCTTTGTTTTTAAAAATATTTAAATCTTCTTGTAAATAATCAAAATTTAGAACTTTAAGTATTGATTTAATTTCATCTAAACGTGATTTGTAATCTTTGATGTAAAAAATTTTAGTAAATAAAGGAAAAAAAATAAATTTATAAACTAATTTAGTAGTATTAAAAAATTTTTTTTTAGATAAGGAAAATAAAGAACTATATATAGATTTTTTTTTACCATCAAGTGCTAGTGAAACGTCAAAATTTTTTTTTTTTAAATAAAAATAAAATTTAATTCTTTCCAATATATTTTCAGGGTAAAGAATAGCTTCATCTACTAAACTAACACCTTTAATATAATTATAATTTTTTTTAGAGCAAACAACGGTTATATGTGAATTATTTTCATTTCTTTTTATCGAATTTATTAATATGCAGCTTACTATAAAATCACCGATTCTATCAGTTCTAAATATTAAGTACTTTTTCATTTATCGTGCCAAAGATATTTGCTTTTACTTTCTATATTAAATGTTTTCTCTATGATAAATTTTGCAATTATTGTTGAGTTAAAATATTTAAAATATTTCAGCCTCCCTTTTTTAGCAATTTTATTTCTTAATTTGTCATTATTACTATATTTGTTAATTTTTGCTGATAAATCATTAATATTTTTGTAAAAAATAACTTCTTTATTTGTAAAAAAATTATTAAATTTTGTTTTTTCATCCACCATAACAAGTAAACCATTCCCTATTAACTGAGCAAATCTATCGCTACTGTAATATTTAATAGGCTTACCTTGACTCAAATTAAGACCTATTTTGCATTGAGAAATAGAATTTATATAATTATCTGCCCAAATAGGTTGTTTAGCGTCCATGCCATGCAAATCAAATCTTATGTTTGGTATTTTTTCCATTAATTTAGAAATAAATTCCTCACGTTTATCATATTTTCCACTCTTTAATATTCCTCTATGCACACCATGACTCATGGCAAAGAAAACATCACTATTAAATGATCTATTTTTATAATTTTCTAACTTTTCTAATGATAAATCTACTGGATTAGGCATGTAATAAACTTTATTTTTTTTTGAAAGGTTTATAGCTTTAGGGTCTGATGTACAAAAATTAGCGTTAACTAGATCCATTTTTTTTAAAAATCTTTTTTTATTAATCTGCCATTCAGAGTCCATTCTATCTAAAAACCATTGTGCAATTTTAATGTGAGGATACGTTTTTTTAATTAATCTAATTGTATCGTTGTCGATTAAATCAGCGTGACCGAGTACCAGTAAATCTGGAACATAATTAGTTATTACTTCAACAAGCTTTGAATTTAATTTCTTTTTTCCTGTTAAATCGTTTATTTTTCTATAATAACTTATTATATCTCTATCACTAAACTCTAGAACACTATGGTTTAGTCTTATAAATCCATTATTAATTCTTCTGCCAGTATTATAAAAAAGTCTACCATTGTGTCTTTCGTTAAAATTAGTTACATGAAGAATTTTTATTGTTTTTTTTAATTTATTTTTTGGTAATACTTTTTTTTCATCCTTAAAAATTTCATTCCTATATCTATCTATTTTTTTAGAAATATAACTATTAGTTAAGTAAAAATTATCTATAGAAAGTTTTTGAATATTTTTTCGAAATTGTTCTTTTTTAATTAGGTTGTCTATCGATTGATAGACTGTTTTGGAATTTAGATTTCTAATGATTATGCCATTAGTTATTGTTTCAGGTAATCCACCTCGATCTGATATAATGACAGCACAGCCTCTACTAGATGCTTCCAAGCTAGTTCTGCCAAATGGCTCTTCCCATCTAGAGCAAACAACTGCAATACTAGTTTTTTTATAAATATTAAGAACATCTTTATGTTGTAAAAAACCTAGCACTTTGAGATTTTTATGATCAATTGATATTTTTTCTCTAGCTTCGTCCCCAACAACAAGAGCCCTCCAATCTTTATGCTTGTCTAATATTTTTTTTATTGAATTAGCAAATAAGTCATAACCTTTAGCGGAATTTAATTTTCCAACAAATGTAATCAATTTTTTCTTTTTTTTTAAATTTACAAATTCTTTATTTGTGCTCTGATGTATTACTTCTAATTTAGTTGATTTTACATAAAATTTTTCTAATTTATCTAAAAATCTTTTTTTTGACCACTCACTGTTAAATATAATTTTTGTACAGGTATTCAGCAAATTTAATCTTTCATTTTTACTTTTAGATCCACTCATTGTAAGTGGATCGTTATGAAAATATAAAACTAAATTTTTTTTTAAAATTTTTAGCATATTTATGTAGGCAGGCCTATTGTGTACTTCAATTATTCTAGAAGAATTTTCTTTTTCAAGGATTATAAAATTCTTTACATATTCTGAAGTGCTACTGACTAAAATTTTTTTATTTAATGGAATATTTTTATAGTTAAGCACATATTTTTTTTTGTATTTTGTATTTCCGTATATAATTGTGTTTTTTTTAAACTTACTTAACCTAGTTACAGAGTTTATAAATATAGAAACTGCGCCGGGATACTCAGGAGAAAAATTCTCTTTATATGGCAACAAAATTGATATTTTCATTTGTAATTTTTTTTAATTTTATTTCTAAACGTGCGATTATTCTTTATATAATATTCTCTGGAAATTGCTTCATTTTTTGATTCAAAAGTTTCTTTATAAATAAGTTTCCATTTTCTTCCTCTAGTAAATTTTGCACCCTTTCCTAAGTTGTGTAATAGTAGTCTTTCTTCAATGTTCTTTGTGTACCCTACGTATGTAATTTTACTATCTCCAATTGTCTTGAGCACGTATACATAATAACTCATAAATTATTTTAATATGAAATACCAAAATGAGTATATTTAATGTTCAAATAATCTTTAATTGCCATTGACCCTCCCTCTCTTCCGTATCCAGTTTGTTTAATTCCTCCAAAAGGTGCCTCAGCAAAAGCAACGTGAGGAGTATTTATAGCGACTGTTCCTGTTTCCATTAATTCGGAAGCTCTATTTGCGACCTCAAGATTGTTTGAAAAAATATAGCTAGCTAAACCTAAATTATTATCATTTGCTCTTTTAATTACTTCATCAAAATTGCTGAAGGTCAAAAGTGGAATAAGGGGGCCAAAGGGCTCTTCCTTCATAATTGTAAAATTATCTTTTACATTTTCAAATACCGTTGGTTCATAATAATAACCTTTATTGAAAGATGGAGGTCTTTGTCCTCCACATAAAATAGTTGCACCTTCATTTTTTGTTTTTTCAACAAGAGTTTCAATTTCAAATAACCTTTTTTTTGTAGTAAGAGGACCTAAAGTAATATTTTTTTCCATACCATTACCTATCTTAAGTTTTTTTATTTTATTTAATAATTTTTTTGTAAATTCTTCTTTCTTACTTTCATGAATGTAAAAGCGGTTAGGAGAAATACAAACTTGTCCATTGTTTCGAAATTTTGCAGCAATAGCCATATCTGTAACTTTATCAATATTAACATCATCAAACACTATGAAAGGAGCGTGGCCACTCAATTCCATTGTTACACGTTGTACTTTATCGGCTGCTTGTTTTAAAATTAATTTACCAACTCTTGTTGATCCTGTAATTGATATTTTTTTAACAATATCAGAGGAAATTAATTCAGATGCTATAGAAGCTGGGTCACCCGACAATAAATTTACAACACCAGGAGGTACGCCAGCTTCATTACATATATTTACTAGCTCCATAACACTACCAGGTGTTATTATATCTGGTTTTACAATAACAGAGCAACCCGCAGCTAATGCAGTTGATATTTTTCTAGAAGCAAGAATTATAGGAAAATTCCATGGCACTAAAGCAGCTACAACGCCCACAGGTTGATAGTAAACGTGAATTCTAGTATTTGGAAATCTACTTTGATTTATTTCTCCATAGATTCTTTTAGTTTCTTCTGAGTTCCATTCAAATATATCTGCAGCGCCATTTATTTCACCGGGACCTTCTGTCAAAGGTTTTCCAACTTCTAAAGTCATCCATTTAGATAAAATATCTGTTTTTTTTCTAATTAATTCAGAAATTTTTCTTAGAATCTTAGCTCTATCCCAAGGTGATGTGTTCCTCCAAATTTTTAAGCCTCTTTCAGCAGAAAGCAAAGCACTCTGAACATCATCAGAATTTGCTTTAGAAGCCTTACCAATAATTTCTTCTGTTGCAGGATTGATAACATCATACGTTTTACCAGAAGATGATTTCTGCCATTTACCATTTATAAATTGACCAAACTTCTCATACATAGATGCACCTTTTATTGGCGGTCCCAAGGGGAATCGAACCCCTCTTTGCAGGATGAAAACCAGCTGTCCTAACCGATAGACGATGGGACCGTTTTTTCGTGTTTCTTAATAACAGAAATGTCATCAATAATAAACTCTACATTTTTATTTCCACGCCATTCATTAAGACTAATTTTACCAACAATGTTGAAGGTCTTATTATCTTTTTTTAATAAATAGGCTCCTAAATCACTCTCTAGGGCGTTAAAAGCTATTGTTTTGATGCCTGTTCCGTCAGATCCTAACAATACTGATTTAATGTGTTTTTCTCCAACTATTTTAGAATTAATAGGCCTGAGATTTTCAATGCTAAATCTTGGTTCTGAATTTCCAGCTCCGAAAGGAGCTAGTGTATTGACTTTGTTAAAGAAATCTAAGTTAAGAGCTGTAGGAGCAATTAAACTATCAATATAAATTTTTTTTTCTTCTGATGCATCTAAGTTTAATAACTTATATTTTTTGTTAATAAATTCTTTGAATTGATTTATTTTTTCTATATTTAATGAAAAACCTCCAGCCATTTTATGACCCCCACCCTTTAATAGAATCCCATTTTGGACTGCTGCTATTATAGCGGAACCAATATCAAACCCATTAACGGATCTTGCTGAGGCTTTTCCAACATTTATTTTTTTGGAAATAATAATTGTCGGTTTATTAAATTTATCTTTAATTCTTGAAGCAATTATACCAATAACACCTTCATGCCAATTTTTGCCACTTAGAACGATTACAGGTTCATTGCATTTAAAAGCATCTTTTATAGCTTCATTTAATAATTCCTTTTCAAGTATTTGTCTTTCCTTATTATAATGTTCTAATTCTGAGGCTAATAAAAATGCAGCTTTAGGATCTTTATTTAGTAAAAGATTTGCCCCGTGTGAGCATTTACCTACTCTCCCGCCAGCATTAATTCTTGGTCCTAAAATATATCCTAAATGATACGGAGTTGGAGCAGATTCTATTTTGCAAATATCAAATAAAGTTTTTAAACCTAAATTTTTCTTTAAGTGCAAAATTTTTAAGCCTTGTTTTACAATTGCACGGTTTAAACCAGTCAAAGGTACTACATCACAAACTGTTCCTAGAGATACTAAATCTAAATACTCAATTAGATTGGGTTCTTTAATTTTGTTATTTTTAAACCAATTAATTTTTTTTAATTCTCTATTAAGAGATATTAAAAACATAAAACAAACACCAGCAGCACACAAATTATTTAAATTAGAACTATCGTCAATTTGATTTGGATTAATAATTGAATAAGCATTAGGCAGTTTTATTTCTGATTGATGGTGATCCAATACAAGTACATCAATTTTTTTTTCATTTGCAAAATTTATTGGTTCAAAAGAAAGCGTACCACAATCTACTGTAAATATTAGTTTAGGATTTTTTTTAATCATATTTTCAAAACCTTTTATGGTAGGACCAAACCCTTCAAGTTTTCTATCAGGTATATATATTTCAAATTTTAAATTTACATGTTTAAAATACCTTCCTAGGAGAGCAGTTGAACTAGCACCGTCTACATCGTAGTCACCGAATATACCAACTTTCTCTTTTTTAATAATAGCCTCGAGTGTCCTTAAAGTTGCTTTATCCATTCCCTTAAGAACACTTGGGTTAGGTAAGCTGTTTTTAATTGCGGGATTTAAATAATTTTCAATTTCTTCTCTTTTAATATTTTTTATAGCAATTAATTTTGCAACAGTGCTATCTAAAAAGTAATTATCTATTAAAAAATTAGAATGACTTATATTGAAGTCTTTTAATACCCATTTTTTTCCAGTTACTGATACTGAATTCATTTTTTATGAATGTTAGTTATTTTTTTGCAGGTATTTGTATTTCTATGTAGCGCATATGTTGAAGCAAGATATGTTTCACCTTTGTCTTTTATTCCATCAACAAGATCTCCATCTGTAACTCCTGAGGCGCAAAACATTACATCTCCCTTAATCATATCATCAATATTATATTTTTTTTTAACATCAATTATACCTAAGTTTTTAGCTCTCTTTTCTTCTGATGCATCAAGAACAAGTCTAGTTTGCATTTGTCCTCCAAAACAAGCTAGAGCTGCAGCCGCTAATACACCCTCTGGCCCGCCACCAACACCCAAGTAGATATCTACAGGTGATTTTTTGTCTATCACAGTAATTACCCCACTCACATCTCCATCGGAAATAAATTGAATTTTTACATTCATTTGCTTCAAAGAAGATATAATTTTTTTGTGTCTATCTCTTTTTAATAAACAAGCAGTAAGATCTTTAGGTTTAACATTTTTTGCTTCGGCAAGTAAGTTAATATTTTTTTCTACACTGTTATCTAAATCAAGTAGATTTTTTGGTAATTCAGAACCTATAGCAATTTTTTCCATATATGTATCTGGTGCTGATAATAAATTTCCTTTTTCAGCCACAGCTAATACTGAAAATGCATTAGGTAAATTTTTTGCAACAAAGTTTGTACCCTCTAAAGGATCTAGGGCAATATCTAAATTTGGTCCTGTTTGTAAACCTACTTTTTCTCCAATATATAACATGGGTGCCTCATCCATTTCACCCTCACCTATTACTACAGTTCCATGCATTTCAATTCGATTAAGTTCATTTCTCATCTTGTCAACAGCGCCTTTGTCAGCCGCATTTTTATCACCTTTACCAAGAAGTAAAGATGCACCATAAGCAGCCTTTTCTGTGGCTGTGATAAATAAATCTAGATACTTATTTTCTATGGTCATTTTTAATCTTCTATTCTAATTAGTTTTGGTTGTTTAATTAAGTAATTTTCTTTAGATAAATTCTTTACAACTTTCATTAAATTTTGGTCTTTTGCTTTATGAGTAATTATTACTATAGATGAATTTTTTTTTGATTTAGTGGGATTTTGTATTAATCTTTTAATTGATACACTATGGTTTGAAAAAATTTTTGTAATGTTGTACAAAACGCCTTTTTTATCAGAAACATTTAATCTTATGTAAGAAGAAAAATATTGATTTGATATTAAATCAAATTTTATTTTTTTTCTTTCTGAATCAGAAATAGAGAATGGATATTTAATATTACCCCTTAATATCGAGCAAATATCAGAAACCAAAGCTGAAGTAGTAGGCTCAGGTCCAGCACCTTCTCCTTGAATTATACTACGTCCAACTGGTTTACCATCAATTATTACGGCATTAAGAACTCCATCTATACTGGCTATGTATGAACTTTTTTTAATTAAACACGGGTGCACTCTTTGAATAATTTTACCATTAATAATCTCTGAAACACCGAGCAATTTTATTTTAAATCCCAGCTTATTAGCATTGTGTATATCAGCCTGATCAATATATTTTATACCCTCAACGTAAACATTAGTATTTATATAAGAATTAAACGCCAAAGAAGATAATATCTTTAATTTAGAAGAAACATCTTCGCCATTAATATCTGATAATGGATTACTTTCAGCAAATCCTAATTTTTTGGCTTTATTTAGAGCTTCTTCAAATGAAAAATTAAATCTATCCATGGACGTTAAAATATAATTCGATGTACCGTTAAAAATTCCTTGAACTTTAATTATAGTATTTGCAATAAGACCTTCTTTAATAGATCTGATAATCGGTACGCCTCCACAAACTGCTGCTTCAAATTCTAAATTGACTTTATTATTTTCAGCTATTTTTGCTAATTGATCTCCATATTTAGAGATCAGAGCTTTATTTGCCGTGACAACATGTTTTTTATTTTTTAAAGCATTAAAAACAAGTTTCTTAGCCGGGCCTTCAGAGCCACCAATTAATTCAATGACAATATCAACATCTTTATGTGTTGAAGCATCCATATAATTTTTAAGCCACTTCGATTTGTGAATAGAAATATTTCTTTTTTTATTTATATTTTTAGCAGAAACAAATAAAACGTTAGGAAAGGCATTGTTTTTTTTAAAAAGTTCATCTTTGTTTTTATTTAAATAAGAGTAAAGATAGCTACCTATGTTACCTAAACCAACTATTGCTATATTTAATTTTTTTTTCATAAATAACTATTTAAAAGAATTTATATCTGGGTATTTGTCCTTTTTACTTGAATCAATTATCTTTTTAGCAATTACGTCAATATCACAGTTTTCTTTAGTGGAACAATAATTTTTACTTATTTTTTTTACATTTTCAAATATTTTTTTTTCCTTAAGTTGAGGTTTTTTAATATCTGATGAGCTATCTTTTTTTTCTATTAATTTTTTTTTAACAATTACATTACTTTCTTTTTTTGGCAATCTGACATCAGAAACGTTTTTTTTTGGCCTTTCTGTATTTAAAAATTTGTATAATTTATTATTCGAAGTAGTTTTTTTTATATTTTTTGTATCTTTCATGGGTGTATTTTTATCTTCATTAATCACGCCATTTTTTTTTTTATTTATAAATCTAAATAACGGCGCTTGAATATCATTCTTTGAAGCATTTAAACTATCACTCCTATTTAATCTGATTAAATCTAATGGTTCATCTTTTTTTTTATTCTTTACTACAATTTCTAAAGATAGGTTTTTTTTAAAATAAGCTTCTGATTCTTTTTTATTTTTACAAATATGATCTCCACAATAAAAAACATTATTTTTTTTTATGCAACTGGTAGAAATAATTAAAAGTATAATGGCAAAATATTTAATCATAATCCCAAATCTTCTCTAAAACCAAAAAGTATATTCATGTTCTGTATTGCTTGGCCAGAGGCGCCTTTTACTAGGTTATCTATGGCTGAAAATATAACTATTTTATTTTTTACTCTAGTTTTACAAACAGAAATTGTACAATAATTTGTATTTTTTACATCACCTGTTGTTATTGCTACATTAAGCTTTTTGATTTTGATGAAATGATTATTTTTATGAAAATTTTTTAGTTCATTTAATATTTTATTAATAGAAACTTTTTTGTTTAAATTTAAATAAATTGAAGATAGAAGCCCCCTGTATGTAGGTATCAAATGTGGATTAAAAGTATAGTCAATCCTTTTTTTGGTATGTTTGAAAAATTCCTGATCTAACTCTGACATGTGCTTGTGTTTCTCAATTCCGTAGGCTGATATAGAAGAAAATATATTCTCAAAATTAAATTTTTTTTTAATATTTTTTCCCGCACCAGAATAACCTGATTTAGAATCAATAGTTATTGTTTTAGTATTGATATAATTCTTTTTTAGTAAAGGCACTAACGGGAGTTGTATGGACGTCGGGTAACATCCAGGGTTAGCGATAATTCTAAATTTTTTTATGTCCTTTTTAACAAACTCAGAAATTGAGTATATTGATTTGCTTATTAAGTCTTTGGCGAAATGATTTATTCCATACCACTTTTTATATTTTTTAGGATCTTTAATTCTAAAATCTGCAGACAAATCTATAAATTTAATACCGAAATTATGAATATTTTTTTTTATTATTTTTTGTGCCTCACCATTAGGCAATGATAAAAAAATTAAATCAATACTTTTACAGTAACTATTTTGAAATAAACTAATTTTTGGTAATTTTTTTTTTATTCTTTTATCAAAAAAACTTATTGATTTACCAATATTTTTCTGTGCGCAAAGATATTTTATTTGTACCTTAGGGTGTTTGGACAATATAAAAACTAAATCGAGCCCTACATAACCAGTAGCACCTATAATTGCTATATTTAATTTTTTGTGAACCATTAAATACTTATATCATTGAAGATGGAAATAATAAATTTAAATGATTTATCTTTTTGAAAACTGGAAGCTTCTTCTGGCTTTTCTTCGTCCGTATTTTTTTCTCTCAACTACTCTCGAATCTCTTGTTGTTAGTTTTTCTTTTTTTAATCCTGGTTTTAAGGTTTCATCATGGCTTATTAAAGCTCTAGATAGTCCGTGAATAATAGCTCCAGCCTGGCCTGACAACCCGCCACCTTTCACTGAGCATCTTACGTCGTAAGATGTAAGTACATTAGATATCTCTAGTGGACGTGAAACAATAATTTGATGAACAGGTCTTTTAAAATATTCATTCATTTTTAAACCATTAACATAAATATTACCTGAACCTTTTTTAACCCACACTTTAGCAATAGATCTTTTTCTTCTACCTGTAGCATATTTGCTTTCTTTAAAATCAAGTTTTATTTTTCTTGGCTTAACATTTTTATTTTCGTTTTGAGTTAAGTTCTCCATTATGTTCTTGCCATATTTTTTTTGTTTAATTTTTTAAAATTAATTACAACAGGATTTTGGCTTTCATGAGGATGAGCTTCACCTATGTACATTTTTAATTTTGTTAATTGTTTTTTCGCAAGCGGACCACCAGGTAACATTCTTTTAACTGCTAATTTTAGAACTTCATGAATTTTATTTTTTTCTTCAAGACTTTTAGGTGATGACTCTTTTATACCTCCGGGGTGACCCGTGTGTCTATAGTAAATCTTATTTGAAAATTTTTTACCGGTAAATTTAATTTTATCAACATTGGTAACTATAACGAAATCACCATTATCGATATGAGGGTTGAAAGTTGGTTTGTTTTTACCACGTAATACTTTTGAAATATATGCTGCCAATCTGCCTACAATTAAATTTTTAGCATCTATCAATAGCCAATCTTGTTTTACTTCTTTTTTTTTTATAAATGGTGTCATATTTAAAATATGGCGATAATTACTAATAAACAATAATAAAGTCAATTAAATTTAACGGCAAAAGTTAATAATAAAAGGTTGTTTATCAAACATTATTGATAATCGATCGATGATATAGGTTTAAAGAAAAATAAATCAAGAATATACTCGAAATCTGATGTAAAGAAGCAATTTCAATCCTTAAATTTAAGATCAGTGTCAAAATACCTAATGTTATTTGTAAAAAAATAATTACCATTAATAAACGATACGATTTGTATAAATATTTAATTTTTTTTTGAAAAATTTTAAAACCAACATAAATACTTAATAAAAAAATTAAATATGCCAAATTTCGATGAAAGAATTGAACTAAAGAATGGTTATTAAAATTAAAAATGTCTTTAAAATTTAAAATGACAACATCGTCAGGAAAAAAAGAATTATTCATTAATGGCCAAGTTTGATATATTTTTCCGGCATCAAGACCTGATACAAACGCTCCCATAATAATTTGTATATAAATTAAAAAAATTAATAATTTAAGAGAGCTAACCTTTGTGTGATTTAAAAAAAATTTCTTATTTTTTTTTCTAGAAAAATTTAAATACATCCAAAGTAGAGAAGAAAATATTATAAATGCAATAAACAAATGCATTGAAAGTCTATAATGGCTAACTGATATATTATAAACTAGGCCACTTTTAACCATATACCACCCAACAATACCTTGTAATAATATTAAAATAAAAATTATAGATAACTTATACCTGTATTCATTTGAGAGTATTTTTTTATATAAAAAAAACAAAAAAGGAATTATAAAAAATAAACCTATAAATCTTGCGAGCAAACGATGAGAGTATTCCCATAAAAAAATTACTTTAAATTCGTCTAAGGTCATCATGGAGTTAACATACTCAAATTGAGGTATGGATTGATATAATTTAAAGTAGATTATCCATTCTTCAAATGTTTTAGGCGGAAAAATACCTGTAAATAATTCCCATTCAATAATAGATAAACCAGAATTAGTTAGTCTTGTAAGACCACCCACTATTATGATTGATCCTACCAGTAAAATTAATGAAATTAACCAAACATGTATTTGTTTGTTGAATTTTTTAATAATTAGCATAAATTAATTTAATTATATATTTTTCACAAAAATTAAAAACAATATTAATGTCGCTATGAATAAATTAAATATTAAAGCAATTAGAAAAAAATTAGATAAATTAGACGATAATTTATTAGTTTTAATTAAAAAAAGAACTACTTTAGTTAATGAGGTAATTAATATAAAAAAATTCAAAAATCAAATTGTTGATAAAAAACGTATTCAATTAATTTTAAAAAGAATAAAAAAGAAATCAATAACAATGAAAATTGATAAAGACATAACTAATAAAATATGGAAAACTATGATACGTGCATTTATCAGTTACGAGTTCAAAAATTTTGATAAAAAATAACTATTTACTGTGTGGTGGAAGTTTTTTTTCTATAAACACTTCGTGTTTTCGTGTTGCTGGATTATATTTATTTACTTTAAGTTTATCTTTAGCCTTCTCACCTTTTGTGGGTTTTTTTGCGTAATAAAAAAAGGAACTGTTAGGTTTAGACTCAGGTACTAATCTAACTTTAATATGTGTTTTTTTAGCCATTTTTAATTTTTTTTATCCTATCTAAAATATTTTTAGTCTTTATTTTAACATTATTTCTAAAATATTCTGCTTTTATACTTGAAGTTTTATAATCGTCAAGTGAATTAACATTTTTACTTATAATTTTTTTTACACCAGCTATTGTTAAACCCTGCTCTTTTAACAAATATTGTATTAATTTAATTATATTAACGTTTTTTTCATCATAATATCTTCTATTTCCGTTTAATTTAATTGGCTTTATTTGTTTGAACTCTTTTTCCCAGAATCTTAATGTATATGATGATGGTTTATTATTTTTTTTATTTCTTATATTTAATTTTTTGGTTAATTCAGAAATGCTAATAAGTTTACTTTTAACCATTCAATTTTTTTGATAGATGTTTGGCTGTTCTAAAAACTACTGTTTTTCTTGAAGAAATTTCATAATTTTTTTTATTTTTTGGATTACGTCCCATTCTTTTAGGTTTGTCCAGCACTTTAAAACTTCCAAAATTTGGAAATTTTAATATATTATTTTTTTTAAGACTATTAGTTATTATATTAAAAACATTTTTTACAAAACTCTCTGAAAATTTTTTTGATAAACCAATTTCTTCATATATAACAGAAGTTATATCTTTTGTTTTATAGTTATCTCTTTTATTTTTTAACATCTATATGGCTAAGATTTTTTTTAATCTGACTCATTAAATCGCCTTTTATAATTCTATAACATAAATCAATAGAATAATAAAATCCTACACCATCCGTTGACCCATGACTTTTAACAACTGGTCCTTTCAAGCCTAAAAATATTGCACCATTATATTTTCTTGGATCTAGTTTTTCTTTAAATCTTTTTAAAGTGAAATAAGAAAATAAAATTGAGATTTTTGAAAACCAATTTTCAGTTAACGATTCCTTTAAACTATCGGTAATAAACTTTGCAGTACCTTCTGCAGTTTTTAAAGCGATATTTCCAATGAATCCGTCACTGACAATAACATTGGAATCACCATCTGTTAATTTATTACCCTCTATATAACCTTTAAATATAAAATCTCCATAATTACTAATCTCTTTCAATTTTGCGTAGGTTTTTTTAATAACTTCTGTTCCTTTAATTTCTTCAGAACCAATATTTAATAATGACACTTTTGGGGTTTCGTTAGGATATAAAGATTTGTATAAAGCAGCTCCCATTTCTGAAAAATCAACTAGATTATTTTCATCACACTCAACATTTGCTCCTAAGTCTAGCACAACACTAGTACCCTTTCTACTTGGCCACAAACCTGCTAAAGCTGGTTTGCTCACTTGTTCCATGGTTTTTAGCAACATTCTCGATATAACTAACAACACCCCGGTATTACCCGCTGATAAAGATATATCTGTATGTATATCCTTCTGTGAATTAATTGAATTCCACATACTACTATTCTTTGAATTTTTAATTGCTGTTAAGGGCGTCTCTTCATCTGAAACTATTGTTTGGGTATTATGGATTTTTATATTTAAATCTTTAACATTATATTTAATTAAAGATTTGTTAATTAAGTACTCATCCCCATAAAGATGAAAAAAATAATCATTTTTATTCTTGTTTTTGTTAATAAAAATACTTAGACCGTGAATATTTTTATTAGGGGAATTTTCACCGCCCATTGCATCTATAGCAATCTTTATTTTATCTTTCATGAATTAATTTTTTAAACGTCTAGAATTTTCTTACCGTTATAGTAACCAGATTTTAAATCAACGTGATGTGACAACCTATATTCGCCACTTTTTTTATCTTCTACAAGATTAATTTTTTTAATCTTATGGTGTGATCTTCTTTTACCTCTTTTTGAAACAGTAGTTTTACGTTTAGGTACAGCCATGATTTTTAATATTTAAAATTTATTTTACCTTCTATCATACTATTGTTATCTAATTCAAAACAAAAATCATGAAAACTCTCTAAATATAATGAGATTTTATCAATATACTCACTTTTTACATTAACATTCATAGATAAATGATTTTTTACAACTATCTTATTTATTAGAAATTTTTCTTCATTTTTTGATTTAATTTTTAATAAAATATCGTAGAAAATTTTGTTGAGTATTTTCATTTTTTTATTTACTGAAACATCACCATGACCCACTTCTCTCAAATGATACTCTATATTTAAGAAGATATTATCAAAAATTTTTTGAGGGAACTTGGTAGTTTTCCTTTCATTTATATTGATTAAAATGATTGAAAAATGGAGAAAAATTAAAATTACTCGGGTTTCAAAGTTATCTTGCAATGAAAGTTTTTTGTAGAAATAAATATTACGTGATAATTCAACTAATTTGTTATAAAGATTGTTATTATGACGATTATAAAAAGAAAACATTTTAAATTAATATCTATTATATTTTTATTATTTTTAACAGAAAATTGTCAATTAAAGCCAACAAAATATTCGCATGGTGTTAATTTTTTAGAAAATAGAGAAAAAATGTTAGTAATAAATACAACAAATCAAAATGATGTAATTAAATATATTGGCAGACCACATTCGATCTCTTTAAGCGATAATAATACATGGATATATTTTGAGAGAACTATAGTTAAGGGTACTATGCATAAATTGGGTCAAAATGTCCTTCAAAAAAATAATGTTTTGGAATTAAAATTTAATAAATACGGTGTACTCGTTAATAAAAAAATACACAATAAAGATGATATGCAAAAAATTTCTTATTCTGAAAACGAAACCACAAATACAATAACTAAAAAAAGTTTTATTGGATCATTTCTATCTAGTGTAAGACAGAAAATGTATGGTAAAAAAAAATTTTAGTGGGCTATTACAGCTAATAATAAAAGAGCAACAATATTCGTAATTTTAATCATTGGGTTGATTGCAGGTCCAGCTGTGTCTTTATATGGGTCACCTACCGTATCACCAGTTACCGCTGCTTTGTGAGCATCAGAACCTTTTCCACCAAAATTTCCATCTTCAATATATTTTTTGGCATTATCCCAAGCGCCACCTCCAGCAGTCATTGATATAGCAAGAAATAAACCTGTAACTATTACACCTAACAACATTGCACCTAAACAAGAAAGTGCAGCCTCCATGCCTCCAATTTGCAAAATTATAAAATATAAAGCAATAGGAGATAAAACCGGAAGTAAAGAAGGAACTATCATTTCTTTAATAGCCGCTTTAGTAAGTAAGTCTACAAGCTTACCGTAATCTGGTTTTCTTTTTCCCTTCATAATACCGGGAATTTTTTTAAATTGTCTTCTTACTTCTATAACTACAGCTCCTCCTGCTCTTCCAACAGCTTGCATTCCCATTGAGGCAAACAAGTAAGGCAACATCCCACCGATTAATAAACCTACTACAACATAAGGATTTGACAAATCAAATGTAACATTTACACCCTCTAATGCCGATCCTTTAACAGTAGAAAAAAATTTAATATCTTCTGTGTACGCAGCAAATAAAACTAATGCGCCCAATCCAGCAGACCCTATTGCGTATCCTTTAGTTACAGCTTTTGTAGTATTTCCAACTGCATCTAAAGCATCTGTCGTTTTTCTTACACTTTTTGGCAGTTTAGCCATTTCAGCAATTCCGCCAGCATTATCAGTTACTGGTCCGTATGCATCCAATGCAACAACCATTCCTGCCAAAGCTAACATAGAAGTTACTGCTACAGCTATGCCGAATAAACCAGCTAAATTATTAGTGAATAAAATCCCAGCTACAATTATTAGTGCCGGAATTGCAGTTGCCTCCATGGACACCGCTAAACCCTGTATAACATTCGTACCATGTCCTGTTGTTGATGATTGAGCAACACTTTTCACAGGCCTGTAGTTAGTGCCGGTGTAATACTCCGTAATCCAAATTAATAAACCAGTTATTATAAGACCAGAAACACCACAAAGATAAAGATCAAAACCAGAAAAAGAAATTCCATTATTATTAAATATGTTATCCATACCTATTACGGAATTTGTTACAGGATAAAGAATAATTAAAGACAATACAGCTGTTACTATAAATCCTTTATAGAGAGCACCCATAATATTTTTACTTTTGCCTAGTCTAACAAACCAAGTACCAATAATTGAAGTTATAATACACGCACCACCAACAGCCAATGGATAAATCATCATGTTTGAAACCGTTGGAAAAAAAATAGACGCTAAAACCATCGTTGCTACAATTGTTACTGCATAGGTTTCAAATAAATCTGCAGCCATTCCAGCGCAATCTCCAACATTGTCTCCAACATTATCAGCTATTACAGCTGGGTTTCTTGGGTCATCTTCCGGTATACCTGCCTCAACTTTACCAACTAAATCCGCTCCAACGTCAGCCCCTTTGGTAAAAATTCCTCCACCTAATCTAGCAAAAATAGAAATTAAAGAAG
>Ga0114997_10001896_pt1 | contig 17084 bp, 27 predicted proteins | sample ArcticOcean_MG_C_2_FD_87045 | JGI IMG/M metagenome (GOLD analysis project Ga0114997, IMG submission 87045) | Marine microbial communities from western Arctic Ocean - ArcticOcean_MG_CB4_136 | ecosystem: Environmental > Aquatic > Marine > Oceanic | place: Arctic Ocean: Canada Basin | collected...
TATGCACGCCCTCACGAACGAGAAAAGATAGAGGCTATTACAGCAGCTGGTTCAATTAACCAGGCATGTCTTGATCTAGGGCAAGATCAACGGCAAGTGCGTCGTGCGTTAAAGCACATGAAGGAACGCATAGCGAGAGAAGAAGGCTTCGCACCTGACGCTGGATTAAATCAGCCAACGGCTCCAAGTGAGATTCTAAAAGGGCGCTCATTCTTGAAGAAGGATGATGATGGTACGCTCACATGGTACAAAACAGCCTTTAAAGAATCTGAAAATTTAGACATACTTCAAGACTTATTAGGTAAGGCTGCAGAGAAAATGCAGACCATACCGCTTATCAAGCCGCCAGCCGCAACACCCAATGAAGAACTATGCACTGTGTACACACTCACGGATTTTCATTTAGGTATGTTGGCGTGGGAAGGTGAGGGTGGTGAACGATGGGATTTACCGACAGCGAAGTCAGTGATGATAAACGCATTCCAAGATTTGATTTCACAGAGTCCGCCATCTGAGTTCGCTATCTTTAACCAGTTAGGAGATTTTTTGCATTTTGACGGGCTGGACGCGGTAACGCCACAAAGTAAACATGTATTGGATGCGTCGGGTCGTTATGCCGAATGTATTGAATTGGCTATTGAAGTGATTTGCGAAGTGACAGGGTTGCTGCTACAAAAGCACCGTACAGTTAAGTTGCTTATGTGCGAGGGCAACCATGATGAATCGGGTTCGATTTGGTTGCGTATTGCCATGAATAAGATTTTTGCAGACAATCCTCGCGTCGAGGTGAACATCGAGGCGCTGCCCTTTTATGCAGAACAGCATGGTGACATTCTGTTAGGATTCCATCACGGACACAAAGTAGCGAACAAACGCTTACCGATGTTGTTTGCGAGTGAGCCTAAGTTTAGAAAGATGTGGGGCCAAGCTGAGTACACGTATATACACACCGGACACTATCATCATCAGGAGCAAGAAATTGCAGAAGGCGGTGGCGCGATTGTAGAAAGGCATCCTACTTTGTCAGCACGGGATGCGTATTCGGCAAGGGGTGGATACGTGAGTTGGCGATGTGCCAGGGCGGTGACTTATCATAAGAAAGATGGTGAGCTAAGTCGGACAACGGCGAAGCCCAGATTGCATTAAAGTGGATCCCCATATTCATCCACTTCTCTATCATCTCCAAAGAATCCCTGATCAGGACAGCTAGCTGACTCACTGTAATCATCGTAACTCTTAGAGGGTGAATGACATCGAGAGTGTAGCAGCTTTATCTTGAACGGCCGATCTTTGGGGTCAGCATAGATTCCTTTTGTTCGATCACCATCCCCAAGCATCTCGTAAACATCAGCACCATCGAACACTCCATGGCCGTCATAGGCAGGGTCATGATAGTTTTTGTCTGGTGTAACGAGTACACAGTCAGACTTTTCTGGCTGGTGACTCCACTTGTTCATTACCGACTCGTTACATTCGGCGCATTGCCATGAAAAGAATCCCATAATTATTACTCCGTATTAGTTAAACATAGCTTACTTTTTTTTGTACACGAAACCTACACATTTTTGCATTAAAAAAGTGACCGCAAAAGTGACCGCTTTGGCAGGAAAGGACGGTAATTAGGGGTCATTAGTAGTTTAGCTGCTATGAATATTTACTTGTAAATCAATTACTTAGTGGCATAAGTAGGGTGTATATAATAGATCGAGTCTCTCCGTCCGCACCATTCAACCCTTTGATATATAAGGGATTTTATTTGCAAGTGACCTTTAAGTGACCTTTTTGTACCAAAAAGTGTACCTATTTTCCAATTTGCTTCTTATACTCTTCCTCTAACAAAGACCCGTGCTTGACACCTTTTTGTTGGATAAACCGCGCGTAATATTTTAATGTGGTCGTGCTGTCTTCATGCCCCATTTGTTTTGCAACATACTCTAAGTCTTCTCCAACCTGCAACATGGTCGATGCGTAAGTGTGCCGAGTTTGATAAGGGACTCGGTAGCGTACTCCCGCTTTTTTTAGCACATCAATCCATTGATCGCGTATTTTGTTAGTCGTGCTCCAAGGCTCATTCGTGTTTGGATTCGTAAATACAATATCATTAGGCGCTTTCGTTCTAAGAAAGGTGTACTCTTTATAGGCAAGTAAGCATTGCATTGCAGGGCCAACTAAATCGACTGTCCGAAAAGAGGCTTGCGACTTAGGAGGTTGGAATTTATTAGGGCTTGCGTCAACGATTACTTGATCTATTAGAATAGTGCATCCGATGAAATCGACACGACTCCAACAAAGACCTCTTATTTCTTCTGGGCGCAGTCCTGTGAAGAACTGAAACATTAGTTGTAATCCGAACTGTCTACGTGCAGCTTTCTTAATAGCGTCCCGTTCATCCCAAGAGAAGGGATCAACTCGAGTGGCTTCAGATTTTATTATGACTTTAGGGCTTTTTAGTTTTTTGCCTAACAAGGGGTTTACAGTAATGATGCTTTCTTCTACTGCTGAGTTAAGCGCATCGCGCAGAACAGCGACTCGTTGAGAGCGAGTTGCTGCTAGGACATCCATCTTCAATGCCCAGTTTTTAACATCGAGCCACGTTAAATCAGCTACACGAATTTTAGCTAAAGGGGTTTTTAATACTTGGCCTTCGACGAGTCGTCTGTAAAATGTATAAGTACCAGGGCCTATAACATAGTGGTTGGCAAGCCAATGCACCATGAATGTTCCAAATAATCGTCGGTTAGCGTACAGGGCTGCTCTAGGTGACTCAGGGAAAGTTTCTGCATAATCAAAAGTACCATTCTTGATAGCAATATTGATTTGTTTTAAATGAAGGGATGCTAGTTCTAGATTAGCGGGGGTGGGCTCGAGTTTAATGAATTCACGTTGCCTCTTTTTGCCGTAAGGGTAGGTGAATCTGACGCTGATCGTGTTTTTACCTTTAGACGGTTTGACCCCGTGGTACGTTTTTTGTCTACCCATGATTCATAGCCTCCTAGACTTATCAGTATTCTGCTATCAGGTGCGCGGGAGAACACTTCATTCTCAAGCCAGACACCTTCACTGATCTTATTCCTAATTGCTTTTTCTGTATAGCCTGACAGTTCTGAAAATTTACCAATGGTTACTCTGTCTAACATAGGGTACTCCTACTGCGCTTGAATTACCAAACGCTGTCCGAAGAAAACAACTTTCTCCGAGTCGTACAATGCCGAATTGCCGGGCTTTCCTCGCCCCTGCCTTTTCGCTGCACGACGCCAAACTGCTTTAAACGCGTTGCCTTCCGCGAAGTTCATTTCTAGTGCTTCAATAATGTCATTACATTCGGCCCAATAAGACGCATCTAGCGTCGTTGGGTGCTTAATTTCTATTTTGTAGTAAGAAGAAGATCCCCCAGTTAAAGAAGGGGTCTCAACTGAAGGATCTTCTGTGGGGTGATTGGTCATAAGAGTTCAACTGCTATTTAGGGTGTAAAAAAAGCTACTTATTTTATGGAGGCCCAGCACTTGATAAATTGTTACATCCTTTTCCAAAGGGCGTTTCAAGATTCGCAAACATACGCAAGCGAGCGTATGTTTCTATACGTATCCTTGGCCCGTCACGCTGAGTTAGATAACGTCCCGTGTGGATTAAGTGCCATCGATAAGTATCTTGTGATTGCCACGCCATATTGCGACTTCGGTTGTCGGTTAACTGAGTTATGAGCATTAGTCCTTTAGCTCCCAGTTAGTTGCACGGTGAGTCCCTATTACCATGTCGCATGTTTTCACTTCGTCCGATTGAAGATCATACGTGCAATTATCCTGCAGTTTCAGAATTTGCGTAATCCCTGCATTGTCATTAAAAAAGCGCCCAACGAAACGAATCCCATCGTTCAGTTCTACGAACACTTCTGCTCCAGCCTGTGGTTTAACACGATTTGAGCATACAATGAATGAGTCTTTCGCGATGTAGGGTAGATAGTGGTCTACATCAATCTGTACTGCATAAGGCTCCAAGTCCCCTTGGATTTCTACAGATTGTATCGCTTGGATAGTTGGTTTTCCTCGTATTGCGTAGCGCACTTGTATTTCTATCTGAGGATAGAAAGAGGTGCGTACTGGTTCCATTAATTCAGGATAAATATCTAATGGGGAGACACTCATTGCCTGGGCGAAATTTACAACCGCAGTCATGTTCAAAGGAACTTTCTCGAGGAAGTATTGTGATATTGCACTTTGTTGCTTCAATCCCATTCGTTTAGCGAGGATTGTTTGATTTAGCCCATCTTCAGATTTTTGTCGATTGTATATTTGAATTATACGTTGCACAGCTCGGGCCTCAGATTCGGGGGACACGGCAGCACCTACGAGAAGACTCGCTCTAGCCATCAGGTTTCTTCCTATTCTAGTGTTTATGATAGTGCACCACGGAATCTTTGCTCCTTTAGGGTGGTGTTATGCTTAATGTACAAGTTTCGAATCGGGTGTAACTAAGCATTCTCGCATTATATACTCAGCTACCCCACGCTTGTCAATAGCTGAACTGCTAAAAGATCCTAAAGTCACTGGTTGAGAAAAGTCAGTCACAATCAGGTTGTTCTTCCATTTCATCCCGAAAGGAGCATTCATACCAATTACTAAGGCAATATTACGCCCTTCTTGTTGTCGGGATTTTAGCCAATAATGCTGCTGCTTTGTTAAGCAGGTTTTAATCTCGGTAGTTTGTTTCTTTGGGGGATTAGCCAGGTACTTATACTCAATCCACAGGTCGCCAGCCGCACCAGAGTAGTAGGCATCAGCTACGCCGCCATGAAAGTTGTCATTAATTTTCCATTTATAGATACTGGATGGGAGCATCTTATGTATGGATTTAATGTAACTATGCTCGTTCATCGTCAGCTTTCTTCATTTGATTAATAAAGGATGTGTTACGGGACTCAATCCACATTTCGCGAGCGAATTGAAGGTACTGCCGCTTTCGCCTACCCGTTAACAAATACCGCGCTATGTAAGTTAAAGCTACTCCGAAAGGAATCCCTATACTTATGCCTATAGCGAGTCCTAATAGATCAATACTCATGGTCTACTCCACAAATAAAAAAGCCACCCCGAAGGATGGCTCTTGTTAAGGTACTTAGGCCGCTATAAAACGATCAGTCTCTTTAACATACGTATGCACACTATCAATGTGGTTGATACCAAAAAATGAGTCATCCCAAGCTTTGGTAATAGATGCTTCGCTATTCATAACCTCTATTTTCTTGTGGGCTTCTTCTTTTGAGTCTGCTTCAATGGTTAATGAACCGGTATAGGCAACTTCTGCTCTATATTTCATAATTTACTCCAGAGGTAAAAAAGCCACCCCGAAGGATAGCTCTTGTTAAGGTACTTAGTGGATAGTTGGGTCTGTTATACCCTTCATAGCGAAGTAGGTTGACCTTGCTTGCTTATAAAGTTCAGCACCCGCTGCACCCTTATTCGCTGCTTTGAAGACTTGATAGCCTTGACCCATTCTGTTGCTTTCCTCAACTGAGGTTAACTCCCAGACTGTTCCAAAACGATCACAATCGTAGCTGGCAATGTTAGTATTCCACGCATCAGATACCTTTTTATTAGCACCAGACATGTAGATTCGCGCAACACTGTTTATGTTTTCCCCCGTAGCATCTAAATAAGCTACAGTGTGGATACCCGTGTCTACGAGGTCATGCTCTTCTTCATTGAGGTTGTTATCGGCTAGATGCTGGTGTGCATCACCTAGGTTTTGGTGAAAGCCTTCAAAACCACCGCCTGCGGTACGCTTCTTAAAGATCGTAAATCCAGCCTCGAACTTTAAGTTTAGAACATACATCGCATCGAAGAAGTCGCCCGTTAAGGTATTGAAGATGTGCCCGATCTCTAGCCCCTTGAGGTGCTTAGCATCGGTTTTCTTCATTTCACCACTCATGAGTTGTGCTAGTTTTAACTGAGGGATAGCCATATCTTCGGCAGATACGTTTTCGTTACCGAGATTTGCACCACCTAATAGGTGGGCTGGTAGGGTGTCGGCAGATTCAAAGGAAATAATTGATTTGGTCATTGGTTTCTCACTTTTTTAAAGGATAAAGGATAAAGGATGGCCTACTCACATTAGGGGTAAGTAGACCTTGTAATTATAACAGTTCAGCTACTAAAATGCTATATTTAGCTAACTCTCAGGTTGACGTTTTGCTTCTCAAAAGCAACAAGACCAGGGACGGTTTTGTATTTCTCTAGGAAACGCGGGTCTTCCATAAGTTCCTTTACATGTAGGTTGGCTACACGCTTTTGCAGGAGGTGGGTGTGTCCACTTTCCAAGATGTATTCTTGAAAAAGACTATAATCAGCAACATTGTATACTGTAGCATCCGATAGCGACACGGTAATCCCGTCCACAGCAGTACGCTCGATGCCTTCGGCGTGCATCTTTATGCGTATTTGCTGTTTAATTTCCTCAAGGCTCACACTAATTATAGTTACGTCTTTCTCAAGCGCTCGCTTGTCATCACGTAACACTTTAGCTGTGTTTAATAGCTCTTTTAAGGTCATATCGGACATGGTTATCTCCTATGAAGCAAGCGCAAGTTTAGTTTCGGTTTCATCTTCAAACTGCTCGCTTAAAGAGAACATTAAACCTTGAGAATGACTAAAGCATTCGTTGATTATATCCCACTGTGGAATAGACTTTTCGATTCGGCCTAAACGACTTGTGTTCGCCCGACCCATTTCACGGGCAGCTTCCATGTAGTCTGGAATAAGATCAGGGTCACTGAGCTTCGTGCTAAGCCCACTAAGCTTATCAACAGCCAGCTTAAACTTTTCAGCTGATTCTGCGTCTTTAGTTAAGCGGTCACGCTCAGCTTTAACACTTTTCGTAGCCATTGCAAGGGTATGCAATAACTTGTCAAAAGGAGTCGTCACTTCGGCTTCTTTGAACGCTGCTGGGAAATCAATTGGGGTGCTAATTGAATTTGACATAGGTACTTCCTCTATATTTTAATTATGCGGCAAATGCCGTGTTTTTCTGAAAAATATCTAACAAGGAACCCATAGCGGCTAATTTGCCATCCAAGGTATTGTAAGCATCTTCTTCAAAGGTATCGCGAGCTGCGATAGTGATCGTTTCTGTCTTACGCTTTTGACCCGCACGGTATATGCGCGAGTTAAATTGTGAAAACAGTTCAGATCGATTGGTAGGGCTGGCCCAAATAGTGGCGCAACCTTTTGTGAGAGTCAGTCCGTGACTCGCTGAAGCAGGATGTGCAAATAAGACTTTGAGCTTTCCAGCTTGAAAGTCTTCGACTGCTTTTTCCCGATCAGACCGTGAAGCCTCGCCATCAATAACAGCATAGGCAAAGCCCATTTTGTTGGCGAGTTTCAACAATTCGTGTTTCTGGTGTTTCCAGTTAAAGGCGACTACTGTGTGATCACGCTCTGCAACTAGATCCATGACCAACTGGCTTCGGTCAGTGCTGAAGACTTGGGTTGCCCCGTTTTCGTCATACACTGCACCTGAACACAATTGGAGTAATTTCTGGTACTTGGCTCCCGCGTGGATGGCGTTAATGATCGCTCCACTCTCGGCTTCTAATATTGCTTCATCTTTAAGGACGGTATAACTGGCTTGCAAGCGTGGCGGCAGATCAATGTACATCATGCGACTTGTGTTCTCAGGAATGTCGATGCAATCCTCAAAACGATAGCGAATGGTAATGTCATGTATCTTGGCAGCCACTTGATCTTCGGCCCCTACATTATCAAGCCATTTGACCTGATTTGGGTTAGGCCCCACCTGTTTTGGGGTACATACTTGCAGTCTAAATCCATAGAAAGATCGACCTAGACGCTCCCCATCATCAAGTAGGACTACAGGGTGCCAGATGTCCGTTACAGAGTTCGGTGTGATGGTTCCTGACATCATTACCCTTCGCTCAAACATCCCTACAAGGTCTCGTATGGCGCTGCTACGGTCAGAGCTAGGATTCTTAAATGCCGTGACTTCATCCACGCAAATCATGTCAAAATCGTACAATAAACTGTTGTTTTCAGGCTTGAGTAGCCACTTAACAGCATCGTGATTGGTGATGACAATTTGACAACCCGTCTCGAAGGCTTCACGGCGTTTCTTATCTGACCCTGCCGTGCTAATCCCCCAAGTCAATTCGGGAGTCCATTGGTCAATATCGTCACCCCAAGCAGGTTTTAGGATAGATAAGGGCGCTACAACCAACATACGTTTCGCATCGCACTGTTTGAACACCTCTAACACGCATCGAGTCTTACCTGTACCCGCGTCAGATGTGATTAAGGCCCGCTCCTGGTTAAGCAAGAACTCAATAGTCGATACTTGGTGCTCAAATAGCGGCAACAAGTCGTGCGGCACAGGTAGTGGCGTACTTCTTCCGTTCTTCATCAGTCATTCCCTCTAAATCAGTGAATTCTTTTGCTGCAATGAATGCGTAACTAGCGATAAGCGTCAATTCTTCAGGTGAGATACCATCCAGCTGACTATTTTCATGAAACATAGCGTCACCGGTGCAGCGAACATAGATAGCTTCGGCTAGCTTAGTTTCTTTGATCTTACGTTCATGTACTATGTGTTTACTCATAGTCAAAAGGCTCCATTAAAAATGATTCTTCGTAAAAAGTATCGCCGTCGTGATGTTCTTTAGTAGCCATGTAGCCAATCACATTAATGTGCATACCTGACGGGCCGTATACTAAAAAGTTTAATCGGCGTCCATCCTCTTGAATGATCTCTTCGTCACCGTCCGACACTGACCAAATTTGCGACTCGGCATACCCAAGTTTCATTAACTCATGAGGGGTATTTGCGTAATCACCACAGCAATTACCGTCATCGTCCATCCGTGAAACTTCTTCAAAGGGGAAATCTTTGTTGTGGTAAGTCTCACTCATGATCTATCTCCTTTAGGGCCATAGCGCCAAATCTTGTCGGAGGCTGAATGGTCATGGAATTCGTTGCGGTACAAAAGGTAACCTCCTGAACCACGCGTCCAGTTCACTCGGTTTAAGCACCGTAGTAAAATCTCGGATAAGGGGTGATCTTCAAACCTAACGAATGATTTATTATTATCTTCCACATGGATTGAAATATTACGGGTGTGGTTATCGAGGCTTATGGTTGTACAATCAATATCGATCCCAAAGCTTTTGGATGTAGGGTGTTTCTCTAGGGCTTTTTTATTAACAGTGTATTTATAAGTGGTGTGGTTAAAGTCCAGCACATCATTTACAGGTGTTGATAGCCAAGAAGTGCTCCCAGGCCATTCAGCCCTTGCAGGTATCATAGGAGGGTAGCAGCTCCAAGGCTCGCTTTTAGTTCGCTGCTTCTTTGGCTGAGCGTTAAATTCATTAGCGTAATCAGTAGCGCGTTGTTTAACTTCCTTATGGAAGTAATTTACACGTTTGATAAAGTCTGTTCGGAATTTAGGCCATTCGCGGGTAGGGATGATGTAGCCACCATCAGCGTGTTCATAACAAGACATAAAATTTACTCCTAGTGGGGTGCGTAACGCCATTGGCACGCGGGGTTGTCTAAGCCTTCTTGCACTTTGGCGTGGGGACACCATCTACATGATGTAGCATTGGGCGTAGGTTTGAAGTCAATACAGGTAGTTGCCTGATTGAATCGTAAATTGAAGCGGTCAAAAAACAGCATGGCTTGGTCGCGTGAATAACCAGTGGTCATGATTTCACCTTTGTCGGTGTAAACCATGTTACTTTTGATGTATTCAAGTTCAGGGAATAAAGCGAAAGTGCCAATAACATAGAGCAGGGCTTGCTGCCCATGTTTTACTTCATTGCCAAACTTACGCCCTGTTTTCCAATCATAAACTTGGGCCGATGTAGGCGACTCCATATCCAGCGCATCTAGCTTCATTCGGAGCCAGACGTCTTTTGCGTAGTATCCGGTTTTTTCCCAATCTCGGGTGAATCCCCAGTCTTCTTCAACATGAATAGCCCCGTCAGAATAACGCGAGCGCATGTCTTTAAAGAGCGTTTCAAATTTAACCAACTCTTTTGGTATCTCGTCATCGATGGTTTTACCCGTGATGTAATTTTCCGCTTTGTCATGTATTTCAGTTCCTCTTTGAGCTGCAGGGCCGGCTACATCAGGACACTTCTCAATCTTGGTGAGGTACAGATGCCAGGGGCATTTCTCAAAGTTAGATAGAGATGAAAAAGATGTAGTGGGGATTAACCCCAATGGCGCTTCTAAAGGTTCGAGTCGAGCGAGCTTCACCCGCCGTGCAGATTCAATCGCTGCAAGGGGGTCAAATATAGCGCCAGCAAACACTGGCTCTGTCGCTTTGGATTTTAAGTCATGTTGTTTAGGGTTAAATTCGGGGATGTTATCCATTAGTGCACCACTGGTTTTATATTCATATATTGATACAAGCTGACTAAATGAGCTCTCATGGCTTGCGGGTCTTTAATCATGGCGGCTTCTAGCTCGCTAACGAGGTATTCATTAAGCAGTGCAACCTCGCAGCCCTCTTTTAATAGAGCTGGTTGGATAAGATGCCGCACTTCATAAGCGGCGAGTCTGTCTAAGGGTGGGTACATAAACCCTCCTATTGGTTAGGTTTCTTCTTTTTAAGGTTGAATTCAGGTATGTCGACCATATTAGTCACTCGTTTTTCTGCAGGAATGACATTAGGTGCTTTATCTAAGTAATCCGTAGCAGCGTAATCAGTGAACTTGAATCGCGTTGCAACGTATTTAGCGCGTACACCAACACCTCGCCGTACTCTCTGTTGCGTAACGTCGTTTCGAGTTAGCATGGTTGCGAACTTCTGAGCTGTTGAGTTACTGTCGGGGTTCAATACAAGGTACATTGCGTGTGCTTCCGCAACAGCGACTAAGCTCGGCAGCTCATTGACGGCTTCATCAATCCATTTAGTCAGCACCTTCTCAGCGCTCTGTTTAACATTAAGTAAGTGTGATGGCGTGGTTTGAAGCGCATTCATGTTCTCCACAAAGTAGTCAAGATCACCTTCTCGTAATGCAAAGCAGAATTTCTGATGAACCCCCATACCAGCCACGCGCATATTTCGTTTAGCCTCGTTTTCCATAACGGTTGTAGCAGCGTGTTGGTCGTAATCGAAAGAGTGCAGGAAGGCGTATAAGTCCTCAACTTCAGCGGCGAGTAATGATTTTAAGTCAACGTCATTTGTAAACAGTTCAGGGTATGCCTCAGTGATTTTCAGCGGTTGCGGGAAGCCCACGTTATGTCGACGATCACCATCTTCTAGTCGAGCTACGTCACTGTGGTTGGAGAAAAATATAAAGTTAACGAACAGTCTCATATTCTTGGATTCACGGTACATTGACCTAACGTCTACATTCTCTCCACCTGTGTAGTATTTAAGCGTGTCCATAAGTTTGAGGTCTTGTTTCGAGTCTGTGACATGAAACTCGTCTATAGCGACAAACAGTTTGTCAGAGAGGAAACTGTTGAAGGTGTCCTCTATTGCCGATAGCGCTTTAGTTGCAACATTGGTTTTACCAATCATTGGCGTGAGCACATAATTGAAGAACAAGCCTTTACCTGTACCTTGCGTACCTGAGAATATCCACACAGTTTGTAAGGGTTCTTTTTTATCAATGGCTGCAGCGAGCCAATTAATGAAGTGCTCGAATTCCTTTTCAGTACTGCCTGTCATGTGCCACATCACTTTGTATATCTGAGGGCACAGTTGTTTCAGTAGGGCGCCACCCATGTTGCTGTCACTTTCAGGGTGGTAGGTTATGCCTTGAAATTCAGGGTCGATCGCCTTGGGTGTTTTTACGTGTTTAGGTGCGTGATACTTATTGACGAGGCCATTAAGTTCGTGGCGGACTGTCGTAGTCTCCATCGGGTTGTAAACGTAGTGCAACGATTGGATAGGGTCAGGTAAGGGTTGCCCGTACTCAGAGAGCCAACCTTCCAAATGGTTAGATTTAGACTCATAAATGTATATGTCGTCGTTCTCAAGGCCAGGTAAAATCTCATCATCTTTTGCGTTGTAGAGCACTGTGAAGTGTTTATCTGTACGAATGTCTCGAAAGACCAAGGCAGTCTCGTCGGTGACTTTATCTATGTTGCTCTCATAAGCGGACAAGAACTCCGCGTAGCCTTCAGGATCGGCTTTTGGGAACTCGAAACTGTCCTCACCGTTCCAGCAATGGATGATGTGCGGGGAGGTTAAACGAGCCCAATACTTATAACTTTCGGAACTACCCGCGTTAAAGCGCACGAATTCATCGTCTATATCACAAACCGTCAGTTTGAATTGGTCAGGGTTTGTGACAACTCGTAACTTACCTTCTTTTGTGATGTAGTCTTTCTTTTTCGGGCGATAAGGCTTTAAGGTTATTATTTTACGAAGAGCATCTATATGCTTAGTTTTAGTTGCGTGTATCACACCTTCATTCAATAGCAAAAGTGGCGCTGTTAAATACAATAGGTCGCTGCCTTTCTCTACAAGACAGAATCGATGCTCTGGGCTTAGAAAAGGGTCTTCTTTGCCCACAAATTTGGGTGGAGCGATGAAGATTAAACTCGAATTACTAGCGACAGCAGGGTCTACTATTGATTTAACATCAGTGTTCTTGTCCCCTAATACGAGGTGTTTAGAAATATCTTCACATGAGAAATTCATGTGAGAGATGTAACTCTTTAACACGGCTGGGTTAACAGGGGCGTCCAATACGAATTCAATATGGATCGAGATAAATGCAGACTCAGACAAGCCCATAGAATTTGAAGCGTGGCCTATATAGCTCACGTTTTGTAGTTCAATTGGCAGCATTGAAACTACTCGCGCACAGAGGGACTCTACGTCGGAACTTCGTAGTTTTGAGGTTGAGGCGGTGTAATTCTCCAGATGCAGCTTATCAATATCTAGGAATAGGGTTGGGTTGGGTTTTGTTTTGTCAGTAAGCCCCTTACGGCTTTCTTTATATAAAACCTTACTCAGCTCACCGCGAATCATACAGTGGCCTTTAGCGGCGTGCTCCATCATCAAGGCATAGCGCTCTTGTATTGTGGCGGGTTGATACTCGTAACTATTGAGTTCTACAACCGCAGGAACCTTGCCCTTTTTTGTTTTTGTGTAAGTTTTACAGAGGTGTGTACCGTTGGCTGCTTCAAGGAAGGTCAGCTTAGTCATATTTGCTCCTGGACTGTCTAGGACAGCGTTATAGTGGTGTGAGGTACCGAGGCCAGTAGTCACCTACGCGAGAGGAAGGTGTGACCATGCAGGGGTTTTTAAGGAAGGCGGATCTTTCGACTTCAAGTTTTCGTCGGTTAAACGCTTTTTCTCTTCCGTTCCTTGCCGAAAGATTTAGTCGGCAGGCTTGAACGCGTATACTACCCATGCTTCGTTCCAATACTTGCGCTAGTTGCGCAGTGGTTAGTTCATCAAATTTTGCGGTGAGGAAATCGATCTCCTCTTGGCTCCATAGATTGCTAGCCTGCGTCATCACAGAAGTCCTTTTCGTGCAGATAAGATCGTCCAATCATCACGGCAATCAACGTCACAAAAACGAAGCCCTTGCGCTAAAGGCTCCGTGCAGTTGTGACAAAACCCTTTTGGCACAGGGCCGTCTGAAGGTCGATTGTTTAACGCAATAGATAGATAAAGCTCTGACGTTTTGCTCGCGTCATCACAGAAGTCGCTCATCAAAATCCTTGTTCTTTTTGAAACGAGCTTCTATGTTAATAGCTGAACTACTATTTCACAATACAGTCTAAGCAGCAATTGCGTAGTCTTCTAACTTAGCTAATTGCTTAAATGAAGCGCCTTGTATAATGGATTGGATCTCATTTTCCATTCTGAGCTTTTTCGCCATTTGGCACGAACCCTCCCTTTGAGTCTCAATGTGAGTCGATAGGTGAGTAAGGGTGTTATACACTTTGTACGCATCATTAGGCATCTGATAGCTGTCATGAATGTGCATGATGTAGTTCAAACGGGCTTTGTTTGTCTCGATGCCGGTACGAGTCTTTCGACTTGCCAGGTTCTCGCTATAGAAGTCCAACGCGGCATCGTTAGAGACAGGTACGTTGCGCAGATAGTTCATCATATCAGCTTCTCGGGTCAACATTGTGGGCCAAGCCGATGCTACTGCACCCATGACTTCAGGCATTGAGTTAGCGGTGTGTTTTTGGGCCATTGAGGTGTTTTCCGCAATACTAATCATACCATTTAAGCAGGCTAAACGCATTATCATTGCACTGACTTGACGGCGGAATTTCTGATCGTGTGAATCCACAACTTTGATCTTTAAGCAGGCAGGTTCGTTCAGTTGGCGAACAAAATCGTGGTTTGGTAATACGATTTCTGCTCTAAACGAAGCGTCCCTGTTATAGCCCCAAAAGTTCGTTGTAGCACCGGTTAGGTCTAATGAAGATTTGAGTAAACCTTGACGTAGTGATTCCCACATCAGGTTAAAGTTGACGGGTCTATGCTGAGTTTTTCCATCGCCAATCACTTGATCGGTTCTGGGGTTAATGACCCAGAATTTGTCGATTACAGTCGTGCCGTTGCGCGTCTGTGGCTCTCGAATAGGGTCGTAATTTAGTTTTTCGGGTAATGCTAGGATTGAGTCTTGTTCTATGACTTCGTAAGCTCCCATGATGTACTCCTTAGTTAGTTATTTTCTTCTTTAACGTGGTCTCCATGACCGCTCTGAATTGAAAATCAGAGTCTGATTCTGGACCAGCTGTGTACTGGTCCCCTTTGATCTCATTGGCTGCAAATGTGTCCAGGTCACCATATTTAGTGATAGCACGTTTATACTCAGTGTCAGTGAGCTCGAAACCTGCAATTACATCGAAGCTCACTGTTGCTTTTGCTAAAAAACTTCTCATAAGGCTTTCTCCAAGTTGACCTAAGTGTTAACTTTTGACCATCACAAACCTTGCATCTGTATTGTTGCTTACTCATGAGTCTTCCTTAATCGTTAGTATGTTTGTCCATCCAATCGCGTTGGTGTTGGCTGATTTCGTTTTTATCCAGTTGCGAAAGGTATTGGTCAACGCAGCCGGGTTGGTGTTGGCTGATTTCGTTTTTATCCAGTTGCGATGGATCTTCTAACGCAAGTAATGCGTCTACCTGCGCTGCGCATCTGTCTAAGGTTTCTTTGTGAGTCCAATTAGGGGATGACCCTCTAATCATTTCACACAGTTCGTCGTATTGTTCCTTGTATTGTTCTTCCATAGGTCTTCCTCTAGTTATTAGTTATTCGTAGTCTCGGATTGCTACACCAGTAGGGAACTGGGGCAGTCCTGAGTCTCGGTACTTCTTTTGATACTTCACAGTCATGAATTTACCAATAACATCGGCGTTACCCGTGATGAACTTGGCTCTGTTGGTGTCTTTGTCTCCTTTAAGGACGCAAGTAAACGAGTAATCGCCACTCGCTAACCGAAAGACAGGGTTGCCGTCTTTGTCTTCGAGGATGCCCTTAATCTCAAATTCTTCATCTAAGAATGTTTTATACTTTTGAAGATCGGGGGATCGATGCCCTGCTTTATACAGGCCAGCGGGGTTGCGTAGAATAAGACCTTCATACCCTGTTTTAATATACAGCTTATGGCGTTCTTTCATTTCTGCTTCGGAAGCAACCAGCGTATTTTCAACGATGTGTATGGGGCCATTAACTAAGGGGTTATGTTTGTAGGTACTACATAGCCATTTATTGCGGGACGCATCGGGGGCGTAACTGCTCTGCTTAAAATAGTCGAAGACCCAAAAATCAATATCAGCTGTGCTAGGTTTGGTTTTTTTAACAGCGGACACAATGTCCTCTAACTCTTTACCATGAACGTACAGCTCACCATCTAGGATCATGCCCACTTCGAGGTGCTTGATCGCCCACGCTTCGATGTGGCTAAGATCAGCGGCAAATTCTTTACCTGTACGAGACGTGATGGACACAACGTCGTCGCTAACTCTTTCGAGCAACGCCCTTACACCGTCTAGCTTAGGCTGTACAGCGCAAGGGTAGGGCATGCGGTGTCCTGCTTTGTGATAATCCATGGCTAACATGGGTTTTTTGCAGGCTGTTGAAGAATCAACAGTCAGGCCGTAGCCTTTACGATCTTTACGCTCGATCCATTTGGCTTCGGCTTCTTTGAGTGCTTGCTCACTGCCTGTGCTTTCGTTACTGCGACCTACATTTTTAGGTGTGCAGATGGTGGTTTTGTCTTGGATTTTTCCACCTACTTTCCCGTGGGAAATTGTGTAAGAATCATCGTTGACTGCGATAGACCAGATACAGGGGTTACCTTTAGTGTCTGGTTTATATAGGGGTTGGAATTGGGGCATTTTGGGCCTCCGTTATTGGTTATTGGTTTCTTCAATTATTCCGAACTGAACATGAAGTTGTCCCGCCCGAAAGCTGCTGATGTTAAAGTCGTGTTCACCTGACTTTAACCATTCTATTAAGTTTAGTATGGGGTCAGCTTTAACTAGCTTGTTGGGGATTTTTTTAGGGGGATCGCCTCTATACCCCGCACTGTCGTAGGTTACGTTCATACGTCCTCCTAAGTTATATAAAATTCTTCTTTTCCACTTGCCTCAAGACAAGGGCGGCACATGAAACCTTCTTCGGCCTGACCTTCTTCTCCTTTGGGTACAGCAAGGTAGTCCAACCCAAAGTACACTTCACATTTATTACATGGACAAATGTCCAAACTATCTAGGTAGAACTGGACTGCCTTATTTTCTTGACCTGATATGTCTAAAACGATCTTCATGAGACCTCCTATTTGACTGGTTCAGCTTTACCAATAGTTTGTTGATCATATTTTTCATTGCAGTCATCATTCAAAACGCTGAACATTCCATGTGCCTGTTCTTCTGCTTCGTCTTGATTTATAGCATCCACTACAATGCTCTTAGTTATTGTGGCTCTGATCATTACTTCATAGGTATTCATACGTCCTCCGTTATTGATAGAAAATGTGCCGACCAATCTGCCCGACACGGGTTTGTGTGCTTGCCCAAGCAGGAAAGACGTAATCGGCGTGATAATGAGTCGCGCCGTCGACTAAATCTGGGAAATCTGGGCTCA
>Ga0114997_10001898_pt1 | contig 17079 bp, 19 predicted proteins | sample ArcticOcean_MG_C_2_FD_87045 | JGI IMG/M metagenome (GOLD analysis project Ga0114997, IMG submission 87045) | Marine microbial communities from western Arctic Ocean - ArcticOcean_MG_CB4_136 | ecosystem: Environmental > Aquatic > Marine > Oceanic | place: Arctic Ocean: Canada Basin | collected...
TATTGCCTCTTAGCAGATGGACATATAGATTTAATTATTGAAACTGGTTTAAATTCTTGGGATATAAGAGCTTTAATACCAATAATTAAAAATGCAGGAGGTTCTATAAAAACCTGGAAGAATAAAGATCCTAAAGATGGAGGTAGAATAATTGCTGCAAATAATAAAACCTTATTAAACAGAGCCCAATTATTACTTTTAAAATAAAAAAACCCAGCTTCAAGCTGGGTTTTCTAAATCAATAATTAAAACTTTATTATTTTAAAGCATCCATTACTGATGAAAGTTTCATAGCAATAGACATATCACCGTCAACTTTTAATTGTCCTTGCATAAAAGCACTTGTGCCATCTAATTCACCAGATGACATTTTTTCAAATGTTTCTACAGACATTGTAAGAGTGCAATCAGCATCTTGATCTTCACTGCTTACAGTATTTGGATTTGCTTTTCCGTCAAGAAATACACATCCAGCACCTTCAAAATCAAATTTAACAGTTGCTCCAAGACCAGTATCTTTTCCAGTAATGCCTTTTTCAAATTGTGCTAGTATACTTGCTACATCAGCCATATTTTTATCTCCAATATTAATTAATAGAGCGTAATTAAACATTTTATGTAAAAGATGACAATATATTAATTTAGGTATATTTTCTAAAAAAAGTCATTATAACAATAAGTTAATGAAAAAAAGTGATATTAAACCCCCTATTTTTTGGCATAAAGCTAAAATAATACTCTCTAAAAAAGATAATAAACTTTCAAAGATTATAAATAGCTACCCGAATGATTTTTTATTTAGCAAGTTAGATCCATTTTATACGTTGGCAAGGTCCATTGTCGGACAACAGATATCTGTAAAATCAGCCCAATCAGTATGGAATAAATTAGAAGTTAAGGTTATTAATATTAAGCCTAAGATTATTGCAACAACTCATTCTAGTGCCTTAAAATCTGTTGGTCTATCTAGACAGAAAGTTGGATATTTAAAAAATCTTGCAAATGCATTCATTGAAAAAAAAATTAAGGTCAAGATGTGGGACAAAATGACAGATGAGGAAATAATTCAAGATCTTACTCAAATAAAAGGGGTGGGAAGATGGACTGCTGAAATGTTTTTAATATTTAATTTATGCAGAGCAGATATTTTTCCTCTTGATGATATAGGCATGATAAAAGGATTATGTAAATTATATGATATTTCATATCCTACAGAAAAAAAAACTATAATAAATATAGGCAAAAAATGGAAGCCCTACAGATCAGTGGCTACGTGGTATTTATGGAGATCTTTAGATCCAATACCGGTAGAATATTAATATGATTACAGATAAAATTTATATATATACATTTTATAGATTTAAAGGCTTTACCGATATTAAAGTGATAAAAAAAAAGCTAGACTTATATTTAAAGAATAAATTAATCCTTGGAACTGTACTATTAGCAAACGAAGGAATTAATGGAACTATTTCAGGTACTAAAAAAGATTTGAATAAATTTATATCTCTAATTAAGGAAATTTTAAAAATAAGAAAACTATCAATAAAAATTTCACATAATAAATTTATACCATTCTATAGATTGAAAATTAGATTAAAAAAAGAAATTGTTACAATAGGTGATAATACAATAAGGCCAGAAAAAATTACTGGTAAACATATTGATCCTAAAAAATGGGATAAAATTATAAATGATAAAAAATATTTAATTATAGATACTAGAAATAATTACGAAGTAAGCATAGGATCTTTTAAAAATGCTATAAATCCAAAAACTAAATCTTTTAAAGAATTTCCTGAATCTATAGAAAAATTAAATATAGATAAAAACCAGCCTATTGCAATGTTCTGCACAGGAGGAATTAGATGTGAAAAAGCTTCATCTTTTTTGTTAAAAAATGGTTACAAAAATGTATCTCAACTTGATGGAGGGATATTGAATTATTTAGAAGTTAAAAAAAATGACAGAAGTACTTCTTGGAAAGGTGAATGTTTTGTTTTTGACAATAGGGTTGCAGTTAACAATAAGTTAGACAAGGGTACATATGAGCAATGTTATGGGTGTAGGCACCCTATTACTAAGCAAGACATAAAATTAAAATCATATAAGAAAGGAGCTACTTGTAAATATTGCATAGATTTAAAATCAAAAACAAAAATACAATCTTCTTCAACTCGTCAAAATCAGATTGATATTGCTGAAAAAAACAATATGAAACATTCATTTAGAAAAATTTATAGCAGCAAGTAACAATTAAAATTTCTATAAATTTTCAGAAAATTTAATAAAGCTTAGAAGATTCCCATTCTTAAATAAATGACCTCTAATCAAAAAATTTTCTGCACACTTAATGTCAGTATCCTTATCTCCTATTAAAAAACTTTTTGACTTATCAATAGGCCACTTAGTTGCCGCCAAATCTAACATTCCAGTATCTGGCTTTCTTAGGTGTGATAAGTGTAAGTAATCTTCAGTATTTTCTGGGTGATAGGGTGAGAGAAAAAATTCATCAATATGTGCATTTATACTTTTAAGTTCATTATTTATATAGTCATGCAGAAAAGTTACATCTTTTTCACTATAGTGGCCTTTTGCTATTCCTGATTGATTAGTTACAACAAAAACATAATAACCATGATCATTTAGATACTTAATAGATTCTCTGGCACCTTCTATCCACTCAAAGTCATCTATCTTATAAAGATATCCTTTATCTTTATTAATAACACCGTCTCTATCAAGAAAGGCTGCAGGCCTTAGCATAATTCTAATTCTAGTATCTCACAAATAATATGACCAACTGCAATATGCATTTCTTGTATTCTATCTGGTCTTAACGCAGGCACACTTATTGTGACATCACAAAGCCCCTTAAAACCACTATTCTCACTACCCGTAATACCTATTGTCTTAATCTTTAGCTTTTTAGCAGTTTTAAGGGCAGCAATGACATTTTTACTTTTACTACTGGTTGAAATAGCATAGAGAACGTCACCTTCATTTCCAATTGATTCTATTTGTCTTGAAAAAATTTCATCGAATGAAAAATCATTACTAATCGCAGTTATAACAGAAGTATCTGTTGTTAATGAAATTGAAGCAAGTGGCTTTCTATTTTTCAAGTATCTTCCAACTAATTCAGCAGAAAGGTGTTGTGCATCAGCAGCTGAACCGCCATTACCACAGAACATTATTTTTCTACCACTATGAAGACTTTCAATAATTAATTTTGAAGCTTCTTGAATGTCCGGAGTAGATTGATCTACAAGTTTGATAAAATTATTTGAAATCTCATTTAATGTTTCTATAATTTTTTTCATAACGTTAATCATAATTAAATTTGAGATTAAATACTAGAATTCTTAATAATATTCGTTGTACTATATCCATCTAAAATATCAATAAGTTCAACAGAACCACCATTTTTCATAACAAATTCACTTCCAATAATTACTTTATCTTTATAATCAGCACCTTTAAATAAAATATCTGGATTAATATCTTTTATTAATTTTAATGGATTGTCGTCATAAAAAATAATTATAGCATCAACATCATCTAATTTAGACAGCTTTAATACTCTATTTGCTTGGTCATCTATCGGCCGGTTAAGTCCTTTTATTACACCTACAGAAACATCAGAATTAATAGCAATAATTAAATAATCACATTTTTTTTTTGCTTCCGAAATTGAATAAAGATGTCCTTTATGCAATAGATCAAAACAACCATTAGTAAACCCAATACTTATATTGTCTTTTTTTAATTGAGTAATCTTTTTTATTAAGTTTTCAATGCTATATTCTTTATTTATATTTTTCATTTTTATTAAATTAAATCTAGATAATTTATACTTGCAGTTCCACTTTTACCAATAATAATCCCAGCTGCATAATTAGAAATCTTAATACTATCTTCAACTGATAGTCCTAATGTTAACATTAATGCAATTGTGGCTATAACAGTATCTCCCGCACCTGTTACATCAATCACTTTTTTAGTATCAGCTTTAACTTTTTTTATTGATTTACTATTAATTAATAGCATACCTTTTTCAGATCTGGTTATTAATAAATTTTTTATGTTATATTTTTTAATTATATTTTTTCCAAATTTGACAAGATTTTTTTCATCTAAATATTTTTTTTTTGCCGCATCAGTTATTTCTTTTTGATTAGGAGTGAGAATATCTACACCGCTATAAGAACTTAAATCAATTTTTTTGGGATCAGCAATTATTATTTTATTATACTGACTTGATATCTTTATTATCTTTTTTATTAAGTCTTTATCTAATAGCCCCTTGTCATAGTCTGATAAAACAATTACATCATTTTTCTTAATTTCTTTTTTCAGATGTTGAATAATTAAAACTTTATATTTATTAATTAATTTAAAATAAATATTTTCATTATCTACTCTTAATAAATGGTCTTCTTTATTAATAAGTCGAGTCTTTGTTGGTGTCTTAAAATTAGGAACATTGATGCTAACACTCTTAATATTTTTTTCTTTTTGTAATAACTTTTTAACTATGACTGACGACTGGTCGTTACCAGATAAGCATATAAGGGTAGTTTTAGCACCCATATTTGAAATATTTTTTGCGACATTTCCTGCTCCACCTATTTCATACTTTTGACTTTCCATCATCAGGATTGGCACCGGTGCCTCGGGAGACATTCTCTCAACTTTTCCATTTATATAGTGATCTAAAATTATGTCACCAATACAAATGATTTTAGATTTTGAGATATTTTTTTTATTTTTTTTTAAAAAACTAACTAGATTCTTATTAAGCATTTTTTTTATTTTTTTTTAAAAATTTATTATACTTAGGCCAATCATCTCGTGAAATAATATAACCAACACATTTAATTGAACCACATTTACAAACATGATCATTATAGTCATCTTCATCAAATGGGTATCCATAGTCGTAATTTAATTCTTCGCCTTTCTTAATTTTTGTAATTGAACTTATCCAAATTTCATTTTTAATAATATCAACCTCACAATTAGGTTTACATGAGTGATTAATATACCTTGCTTTATTATAAATTGGTGAGCCATCGATATCAAACTTCTTATTTAATTCAAAAATATAAACTGAACCTTCATTTTTTTTATTAAGATATCTTCTTATTCTTTCTGCAGATCTTATGTCACCTTCTTTTTTTGTAACTTTATCTCCAATGTATTGAATAATTTTAGTATTATTCTTAATATCATTTTCGGCAAATACACCGGTGCCATGTACTTTAGATTTTCTTACTTTCCACATATGGTTTATTTTAATTATTTATGAATGTTTTATACTATATTTATTAAATTAATCAGTTTTTCTTAAGTAAATTGAATGTAAGAAAAAACCAATTGGCAAATAATATATTATATTTATCCAATTGTTGAAAAAATTTTGAGTTGGTAAAATAGGCCATAATGATAGAAATATGCATATTAATAAACATAATTGATAATCACTCAAAGAACTCTTACTTTTAAATAATTTATTGATCATATGTTTAATAAATATATATATTAAAAATATAAATGGAATAATGGTAAATAATACTCCAACTATTCCGGTTTCTGCTAATAGTTGTAAATATGAATTATGCGGATGCGTTGAGCAAAATTGATTTGAGTTTTGATTAACATATTTATCGCATAAAACTCTAAATTGTTTAGGCCCTGCACCAATATATTTATTATCTTTATACATATTAATTGATGCAATTGCTAAAGACTGGTGATTAAGTGAAAAAAATGTTGGAATGTTGGTATCGTCACTTTTTGGACTTATCTGATTTAATGTATAATAAACATTTCTATCCATTGTAGCGGTATTAGATAATGCTATGAAAACTATAAATGTTATAGAGATGGATATAGTAATTAACCTTAAAAGCTTAAATTTTGATACTAAAAGTAAAACCATTATGGTAAACAAAGATAATATACCGATAGCAGTTCTTTCACCCGATAAAAAAACAAGACAATCAATTAAAATTATTAATGAAAAAAGAAAAATTATAATTTTTTTATTTTTAGAAAAATTATAAATGACCAGTGCAAATAAAAGAGGCAATAATCTTGATAAATATCCACCAAGAATCAACTTGCTATTAAAAGTTAAAGTCATTCTATCTTCTGAAGAATTCTCAAATCCAAATATATTATTTTCAAAATAATATTGATAATATCCATCAGTTATTGCTATACAGAATGTAATTAAAAAATATATTGTAAATTTTTTGATAAGATTTTTATCACTATCTAAAAGAAACCAGACGGCCAGAGCAAATATTATAAATCTAAAATAAAAGAAAGAAGCTTCTAATGATAGTATTATATTTTCAGAAGCAAATGATGCAAATAAAAAATAAAGATAAAAAATAAAGATAAAAATAAAATATTTATTATAAAAATAACGATCCCATAGTCTCTCTTTAATTGTAATTGTAATAAATAGTATAGATATAATTGATATAATTGCATCAGGTATGAATGGCCCAGTTAATAAGGCAACAGGGATTAAACATAAGATTACCCCCATAAAATTTGTTATAAAATTTTTTGATGTCAATTTTTTTTTTTATGTTGATAAACTGTCAATATTGTGAAAATTATACTATAAATTACACTAAGTCTATGAAAGATAAATCAAAAAAAACTGCAAATATGAATATTGAATTTACTGATAAGCAGAATATACATGTTAGAGGTGAGCTTGAATGTGGGACTAATGTTAAGATTGATATAAATACTATTTTTGAAGGCTATAATTTATTAGGTAATAATGTTGAAATAAAAGCTAATTGTATTATAAAAAATGCAATTATAGGAGATGGATCAATCATTAGACCTTATACATCTTTAGAAGGAACTAAGATTGGAAATAATTGTTCAATAGGACCTTACTCAAATTTAAGAAATGAAACAATTATAAACGATAATGTTAGCATTGGTAATTTTGTAGAAATTAAGAAATCAAATGTAGGAAGTAGATCAAGAATAAACCACTTAAGTTTTATAGGTGATGCAAATATTGAAGAAGATGTCACCATAGGTGCAGGTACAATAACTTGCAATCATGATGGTATGAAACATAATACTACTAATATTAAAAAAGGTTCTTATATTGGATCTGGATGTAAATTAATTGCTCCAATTACAATTGGCGAGAATTCAACGATCGGTTCTGGCTCCGTGATCACAAAAGATACCTCACCAGGAAAATTAACTATCGCAAGATCTGAGCAGACAGTTATTGAAAATTGGAAGATGAGAAATACAGAATAAGCATAATGTCCAAAAAAATTACCATAGTAGGTCTTGGATATGTAGGAATGTCCTTATGTACACTTATTTCCCAGAAATACTGGGTAATTGGGTTAGATACTGATAAAGAAAAGGTTAACTCTATTAACAAAGGTGTCTCACCAATTCTTGATAAAGATATTTCTAATTTTTTTATAAATAAAAAATTAAATTTAGAGGCCACAACTAATTATAAGTATGCATATATTGATGCCAAATTTATAATTATTGCCACCCCTACTAATTACGATTCAGAATCTGGTGAGTTTAATACTGAAATAGTTAAGACAGTTATAACTCAAATATTAGAAGTTAATAGAAATGTGACCATTATAATTAAATCAACTGTACCAATTGGGTTTACTGAGCAAGTTAAAATTGAAAATAATTATGAAAATATAATTTTTTCTCCAGAATTTTTAAGAGAAGGAAAATCTTTAAATGATAATTTATACCCATCAAGAATAATAATTGGAGATAATGGTCCAAGAGCAGTAGAATTTGGAGAAATATTGAAAGATCTATCTCTAAAAAAAGATACTTCACTAATATATATGAACTCAAAAGAAGCTGAAGCTGTAAAGTTATTCTCAAACACTTATTTGGCTATGAGAGTTGCTTTTTTTAATGAGCTAGACACATTTTCAGAAATTAATAATCTAAGCTCTTTAAATATAATAAATGGAATATCTCTTGATGAAAGAATAGGTAACTATTATAACAATCCATCATTTGGCTATGGTGGTTATTGTTTACCCAAGGATACTCGTCAATTATTAAGTAATTATAAAGATATTCCAAATGATATAATTAAATCAGTAATTAAATCAAATGAGACAAGGAAAGAATTTATAGTTAACTCAATAGCTAAAAAAAATCCAAGTACAGTTGGGATTTATAGACTACTTATGAAAAAAGATTCTGATAATTTTAAAGAAAGTGCTATTTTAGATATTGTTAATCTTTTAAAGAAAAGAAATATAAAAGTAATAATTTTTGAACCTTTAATAGCTCTAAAATATTATCAAGATTTTGAATGCTACAATAATCTTAAAAAATTCATAAATGATAGTGATTTAATAATTGCAAATAGGTTGAATGATGATTTAAAGCAATTTAAAGAAAAAATATATTCTAGAGATATATTTCAAAGTAATTAACTATTAGTATACTTAAATCCCGAAACATACTGCTCAAGTATTTTTATTGTATTAATAAAATTAAATTGATTCATATTTTTTTCGAGCTCAATAGACATATCATTTAATTTATCTAACTTAATAAACTCTTCTTTCGCATAAAAAATATTATCATTTTTACTAGGCATTGATTCTTCATTGATTAATAGTTCCTCATAGAGTTTTTCTCCTGGCCGTAGTCCTATAATATTAATTTTAATATCTCCATCAGGGTTATCATCACTTATTAATGTCAATCCACTTAATCGAGCCATTTTTTCTGCAATATCAATAATTTTAACAGGCTTTCCCATATCTAATAAGAATACCTCACCTCCCTTAGACATTTTAAATGTCTGCAATATCAAATGGACAGATTCATATATAGTCATAAAGTATCTAGTAACCTCAGGATGGGTTACTGTAAGTGGCTCTCTATTCTTTATTTGCTCATAAAATTTATTAATTACTGAACCAGAAGAAGCTAAAACATTTCCAAACCTTACAATAGAAAATATTGTTTGATTAGCACTATTTTTTTCATAGTCTGCATATGCCTGAACTGCCATTTCTGATAAGCGTTTAGTGGCACCCATAACATTAGTAGGTCTAACAGCTTTATCACTTGAGATTAGTATAAAGTTATCAACATTAAACTCCTTAGAAAGCTTAACAATGTTAAGAGTTCCAAAGTAATTATTTCTTATAGACTCAAATATATTTATTTCTACTAGATTAACATGCTTATAAGCAGCTGCATGAAAGACTATATTGGGTAATTTATCTCTAAATAGAAATCTTAATCCTTTATAATTATTTATGGAAATTAATTCAGGTGTTATTTTAATATTTTGTGTATTGTATATATGTTGAATTTTTTCTAAGTCTTCTTTAATCCTGTATAAATTATATTCACTATGATCAACTAAAATTATCTCAGATGGATTTTGCTGAATTATTTGTTTGCATAGCTCGCTTCCTATTGACCCACCAGCTCCACTAATTAAGACTTTTTTATTTTTTACTAGGTCTTTTGTTGTATGATATTTTTTATCTATTTCTCTCTCTAATAAATCATCAATATTTAAACTCCTAACATCATTAATTGATATATTATTATTCATCAAATCTTGAATATCTGGCAGTATTTTAGTCTCAATATTAAATTTCTTTAATTTCTTAACTAGTTTTCTTCTATAGCTTATTTCTAGTGATGGAATCGCAATAATAATATTGCTTACATTTTTTTTATTTATTAATTCTGGTAAATTATGTTCTGAATATATTTTGATTCCAGATATTAATTTATGATATTTAAGTGGATCATCGTCAATAAAGCCTATTACTCTATACATATTATTTTTTTGGATCAGGTCCAAAAGCTGAGCTCCAGCGATACCAGCACCATATATTACTAAATTTGGAGTTTCTAATTTTAAGTTGCGATCACTTTGAATAGAAATAACAATTCTAATCAAACAAAAAATAAAACAAAAAATTATAGGTTGAATAATAGCAATTGATCTTGGTATATTTATATTCATAAAATAAATCCAAAAAATATCAATTTCTTTTAATTCTTTAATTAAAGAAAAAAGTATCAACAACAAAAACCCATAAGTAAATGTAGCAATAAATATTCTTCTAATTGAATATAAGTTTGTATATTTTATAATAGATTCATATATCCCGTAGTAAGCATAAACAGGGATGAATATGATTACACACAAAATATAGGTATAAAAATCTTCTTTTAATGGAATATGATAACCTTCTAATCTTAATGAATGTGCAAAATAAGTAGCAATTAGAGAAATAACTACATCAAGAAATAGAATTGGTGTAAATAACTTATTAAAATAGTTCTTAGCATGATCTTTCATTTAAAAATAAAAAAAAATTTCAAATTACTATCCTAACCACTTTAAATGCTTCTGCATACTTACACCCATTTTGACTACCGCGAAATTTCGCTAGAGCTTCAATTGCTTCTATAGATCTAGAAGGTGTCTTGTTGTTTATTTGGGATTTATAAAATTTTAGTGCAGTCAATTTATTTTTTATTTCTTTATCTATTCTTATAAAAAAATCTGGTAAAAAGCTTGCTTCCACTCCAGGAACATTCCAGTGTGTTTCAGATAAAGTTTCGTATAATAAGACTGTTTTAGGAGAATCGATATTAATTGGTCTTGATGCTACTATAGCAGAATCAAAAATTATTCTATGATCTATATGTCTATCCGGAAAAGGAATAAAAATAGTATCTGGTTTTCTTTTAGCTACAAAATTATTAATTTTACTATTAAGGTCTGACGTAGATATTTCATTTAATTTTGTAGCTGGAATATCTAAAAATTCATAGTCGGTTACACCTAGATATTTAAATACTCTTTTACATTCTTTTAATGTTTTTTCATAAACTTTAGATGAATATAAAGGGGGCATATGACCAGAAACAATTAAAATAGAAACTTTGACATTATTTTGAATAAGTCTTTTTATTGTTCCGCCAACACCCAATGTTTCATCATCTGGATGAGGTGAAATTATGACAACTTTTTTAATATTTAAATTCATATATAAAATATTTTAACTTTAGGTAATGGAACAATAATAATTTTATTGGATATATTATCTTTTTTTAACTTTTTAATTATATCTGAAAAAAAATTCCATGCAAAAATAATGATTACATCGGCATTATTAATTCTAGATTTACTATATTTAATAATTTTTATATCTGTTTTTGGCATATATTTCCCAACTTTTAAATCATTATCTTCAATAATATTTGATAAGGAGTTATGCCTAATATTTGACATTTTTAAAATTAATGTTGCTTTTGTTGGCGCGCCATAACCAATTACATTTTTTCCTTCTTTAAGATATTTTCTAATTATATTGCTAAATTGAGTCATATTATTGTTAATTTCATTAGGCCATTTGTTAATAAAAATTTTATCATTAATTAATGAATTTTTTTCTTTTAATAAGAATTTTAGTGGTTGTGAATAAATTTTTATATCCTTATTTTTTTTACATAATATTCTCAATGATCCACCTTGTATTTTATTTGTATTAATATTAACAATACTAAAACCTAATTTATTAAGATATTTAACTAAGGGTGATGCATGATGATAATCAAGATGTTCATGATATATTGTATCAAAATAATTATTCTCTAAAACTTTTAGAAAATAACCAACCTCAAAGCAAAAATAACCATCATATTTCAACAGTGAAAAAATATTTTCAAAGACTTCGGTAATATTTCCAATATGAGCTAAAACATTATGGCTTGTTATAAAATCAATATTACCATACTTTTTTTTAATTTCATTTGATGTTTTTTTATTAAAAAATTTATTAATAGTTTTTATACCGTTTTTATTTGCTATTTTTGCTGGTAGTTTTGCTGGATCAATTCCTAGAACTTTGATTTTTTTTTTTTTGAATGAAGATAAACAGGTCCCATCATTCGAACCAACATCTAGAACTAAATTATTTTTATTTAAATTACATCTTTTTATTATCCAATTTGAATAAGAATCAAAATGTTCTGCAAAGCTTTTTGCAACACCACTTAAATATGTATAATTTGTTGCATATAATTTATCTGGTGACACTTCATAATCTAATTGAAAATGCTTACAAGATTTACATCTAACCAAGCAAAGTCTAAATATTTCTAATTCAAGTGAGTAATTTTTTAAATGAGAAAGATTATTTCCCAAAGGTACTTTCCCAAAGTCAATAACACTATTAAATTCTTTAGATTTACATAGTCGACAATGATTTATTTTTTTCGATTTATTCATAATTTTTGAATAAATTTAAAACTTAGAGTAATTTTCAAGTAGTTTTTTAATATTACTTTCATTAACAAAATCTACTCTTACTGTATCATTTTCATAAGTTTCTTGATCCCTTGGATTTAAACTACTTACAATCAATGTTGTTTTTTTTGGAAAATAAGTTGCATGTATTTCCATTGGTGGCGTGAATATGTTTTCACCAGTTTTTACATTTAAATAGCTTATCTCATTCGAACCGATTTCCTTAAAAAAATAATCTATTTCTCCAGTAAGTACATACATATAATGAAAATCTTTTAAATGGTAATGATTGGATCGGATTGAACCTGGGTTACAAGTTATAATAGAAACATTTTGCACCCGATCATCAACAATAGACAATATTTCACCTCTAACATCAATGTTTCTAGAAACATTATTTATAATTGAAGATCTATTTAATTTCATAAGGTGTGATTTTTAAATATCATTATACTGTTTATTCAAATTTTCAAGTAAAGATAGATTTTTTAACATGAGTATGTTTCTGTCATTCTGTGTATCGCGCCAGTAATTATGATCTTTTTGAAATAATATTGTAAAACAATCTTCTTCATACGTTTCATAATTATCTATAATATCTCCTTTAATTTTTTGTACTAATCTACTTCCCTTCCTTCCATAAAAAAATGGAGTATATTTATATTCTATTCCCTCATGATTAGTCATTTTAACATGATTATCATAATAACTATCTATACCAAATAAAATCTCAACATCTGAATTATTAACTTTACCAACAATCGTGTATAGCTCTTTACTAGTAATTCCCTTATTTGATATTTTTTTTAACTTAAGTATTGTTTTGTTTGAAAGATTGTTAATTAAAGAAACTATGTAACATCCAATATCAAATAAATTAACTGGATACGTATTATTGTTTTCTCTAAACGTATTTGACGGTAATTTGGGTATAATAAAATTTATGTTAATTTTATTTATACTATCTTTTTCATTGTGCCAAAAATTCAAAAAATTATTGTAAAAAGAAGAATATTCATGCATAAAATTTTCAACAAAAAATATTTTTTTATTATTCGCAGCTTCAATAATCTTTGAAAGATCTTGGTATGTTGTAGTAATAGGTTTTTCAATAAAAAGATTGTGTCCTTGTCCTATTATCTTGATAGCTTGTTCCAAATGAACATCTGGTGGGCTACATAATATAAAAATAGTCTCATTATGAACATTTAAAAGTGCATCATCTAGTGAAATAAAAAAATTTAGCTCATTATCTATGATATTTTTTTTACTTACTACACCTTCTATTTTTCCATTAATTTTTTTTATTGCTGGTAAAATTTTATTTTTACTATGATTTCCATATCCAACTATACAAAATTTTTTTTTATACATGATTAATCATTTAATTTATAAAAATTTCTTATAAAGAGATATAGAAAAAAAGTAAGAATAATAGATGATATTATAAATATATTAATAAGATTTTGATCTATACTATCAATCTTAATAAATATATTACTTAGAATATATAAGATAATAGAATTTAGAATTTGTGGGATCAAATAATATTTTTTTTGATATTTTGACTCTAACTTATGATAAAGATGATGATAGTTTCTACTTAGTAATGACTCATTCATGTATATTCTTAAAACTAATACATATAAAACATCTATTATTGGTAAAGACAATGGTATCAGTAAGAAAACAATAGTTATATTTGATATAAGAAATGATTTTACAATTATAAAATTAATAAGACATGCTAGGATAAAACAACCGGAGTCACCAAAGAAAATATTATTTGGCTTAATATTGAAATACGAAAACCCGACAATAAATCCAATAATAATAATTCCATAATAATTTTGAATAACCTTATCATCTAAAAGAAATATAAAAGTAATACCTAAAATTATTGAAAAAGTTGAAATATTTAGATCTAATCCATCGTAAAAATTGACAACATTTGAAAAGAAAATATTTATTAGACCAGATATGATAATTATACTTAAGAAATAAAAATTTAAAATATATCCATAATGAAGCAATAGTACAGTAGCTATCGTAAATCCAGATATAAACTGAAGAAAAAATCTGAAGTTAGATGATAAATATTTAATATCATCATACCAATAGATTAATGAAAAAAATAATATAAAAAATAATACAGTTGTATCAATATTTAATTCATTAAAAAAAAGGGAGTAAGAGAATAATAATATTATTAACAATAATCCATACCCTGTAGCAGTTGTTTCTCTTAATGAACTTAAATTCCACAAAGTTTTATAGCCATAAGTCAGAATAACTGAGAGCAACGATATACCAATAAACAAACTAAGGTTCATAATTTTAAATAGACGATAAAAATTTATCTACAATTTTTGTTTTTGTAAAATTATTTATATAATAATTATAACCATTATCTGCCATTATATTTCTTTCGATTTGATTAGTTTTTTTCGCTAGCTTAAATACTGTCGCAATATCTTTTACTTTAAGGTTACTACAAGCTAAACCTGCATTTGTCTTTAAGACTAAATCTTTGGCAGCGCCCGTTGAAATACATAGTAATGGTCTTCTATTCTTAAAATAGGATTGTACTTTACTCGGTATTATTAATTTCTGTCTACCAATTGAATTTAAACTTAAAATATAGAAATCAGAGATCTCATACATTTTTTCTAATTCTGAACCTGTAATCCAACCAAACCATTCAATATTTTTGTTATTATATTTGCTTCTTAAATCATTTAATAAACTACCATCCCCACACATATTTAACTTTGAATTTGGCAGTTGTGCCTCAATAAATGATTTAACTATTATTTCAATATTTTGAGCTCCACCAATATTTCCTATATATGAAAATATTGTAAGATTATTATCTAAAATTTTTTTATTAATCTGAGATTCATTTCTAATTGGATTGTATAATGTTACTACTTTTTTATTTAAAAATTTTTTTTTCAAATATTTAGTTAATGCATCTGACTCTGAAAATAATATATCACATAGATTCCACATATAATTTTGCATAAATAAAATTATACTTCTTATAGATTTATTCTTCATACCGACTGTAGACTCTATTGCTTCAGGCCATATATCCTGCACCCATTGAGATGATGATACTTTTAATATTTTAGAACTTATATAGCCGATGTATCCTACGTATACTGGAGATCCACAAAATGTAAGCATGTGATCAAACTTATTTCTTTTCAAGATACTAAAGAATAATAAATATATAAATGAAGAAATACAAAATGAGATATAGAAACAAAATATAGCTAGTTTTGAATTTGAAAACCTCGGTACAACCGGCAATCTAATAATATTTAGATTATTTATCTTTTCATAATAAGGACCAAATAAACTATATCCCGTATAAAATTTATAATTTCGATAGTTTGGAATACTAGTAATTATAGTAACACTATCTATTTTATCCCTTAAAGACAGCTCTTCTACGAAAGAATTAATAGGAAAAGGTTCTGGATTGTAATATGGACTATAAATTAAAATTTTTTTTTTTTTCATTAAATATCTTTTTTCCAAACTTCCCTGTTTATACTATCTATATAACTAAGGATAATTCGTACTACCTGCTTTGAAACATTTAAATTTTTATAATCTTCTATTTCTACAAATGAATCTTTTTCATCGGCGTGGTGTTTAACAGTTAGATTTATTGCTTCAGTAATTCTAGATGAGCTAATACCAGCCATTACTACAGATCCACAATCCATACCCTCAGGTCTCTCATGAGCATTTCTTACATTTACTGCTGGAAATTTAAGAATAGAAGACTCTTCGGTAATAGTACCACTATCAGATAAGACACAAAATGCATTTTTCTGTAAGTGAATGTAGTCAAAAAAACCAAATGGTTTCATATAATGAATTTTATCCGACTTAACAATATTTGATTTATCTATCATTTTTCTTGTTCTAGGGTGCGTAGATACAATTATAGGCATATCATAAGTATTTGAAATATGATCCAATATATTGATCAGAGAATTAAAATTTCTTATATCATCAATATTTTCCTCTCGATGAATACTCACTAAGAAATATTTTCCCTTATCTAATCCTAGATCTATTAAGACTTTTGAATTATCTATTTCTAATTTTGAATTTTCTATAACTTCGTACATATGTGAACCTGTCTTAAATATTTTATCTGGCCTAATACCTTCCATTGTTAAATATCTTCTAGCATGCTCTGTCAGAGTAAAATTAATATCACTTGTATGATCAACTATTTTTCGATTTATTTCTTCAGGAACCCTTAAATCAAAACATCTATTTCCTGCTTCAAAGTGAAATATTGGAATTTTTCTTCTTTTGGCAGATATGACAGACAAGCAAGAATTTGTGTCTCCATATAAAAGTAAGGCATCAGGCTTTTCTTTTTCAAATACAACATCTGATTTACTTATGATATTACCAATTGTATTAGCTGCTGAACTACCTGCAACCTCAAGAAAATAATCTGGCTTCCTAACACCAAGATCATTAAAAAAAACTTCATTTAATTCAAAGTCGTAGTTTTGCCCCGTATGAACAAGGATATGATCAAAATATTTATCTATTTCAGCAATAACAGCACTCATCTTAATAATTTCTGGCCTAGTGCCAATTATAGTCATTATTTTAGTCATATTTATATTTTTTAAAAATTATCTCTACTGTACTTTAGAATATTGTTAATACTACTCCTTATAGAAGTAGAATCATAATAA
>Ga0114997_10001902_pt1 | contig 17072 bp, 12 predicted proteins | sample ArcticOcean_MG_C_2_FD_87045 | JGI IMG/M metagenome (GOLD analysis project Ga0114997, IMG submission 87045) | Marine microbial communities from western Arctic Ocean - ArcticOcean_MG_CB4_136 | ecosystem: Environmental > Aquatic > Marine > Oceanic | place: Arctic Ocean: Canada Basin | collected...
AGTTCAAAGAAGTCGCGTTCGAATACGCGTTTGTTTTAGATTGTATTTGTCCATAATAAAGTTACACTTGTCTATTCATTTTTAGGCAACATTCTATGATTCCAGTCTGCCATTCGCGCGCTGACCTTCCGTTACCTTTTTTTGGAAGCTCTAAATCAATCGTTAACAAACGTTCCGTGCGCAATTTTTCAAGGTTTCTGGCATCGTTTGCGCTACCCTTTGACGCCGCTTGAACGCTCTCGTTCTCGTTATCTTGCATTTGTCTCCCGTGTTCCGTCGTTTCTCGGAGTATGATTGAAAAGCATCGCTTTGGATTTAACCCGTGCGTCGCTCTCTCAGCTTTCATTCGCCCTTTATTTCCACTCGTCATTTTCTCTATATTTTGACCGTTTGTATAATTGTCGAAACCAGTTTGAACGTCAGCGATACCCTCGGCTAATAAAGTTTGTCGTCGTTGCGAGAAGAACCAAAACTTTGAAGACGGCGAAGTCCAGTTCAGAGTGTTATTCGTCGTGTTGTAGTAAAAGCGATATCGCTCCCTTCTTCGTAACCCAAGTTTCCTGTATTTCGTGTGCGAAATAAATACTGCGCCCTCGAGAATAGCTCGACGTAGCTCGGAGCTTCGACGCTCTCTCCATAATTCGACTTCTTCCCTCGCGTCTTCTACTTCTTGCTTTAGATCTAAAATTTTATCGTTAAATCGATCGCGGTCATCCTTCAACATGCGTTGCAATTTTGCCGTGTGCAGCAAATGTGAAGTCGTCGACGCAACCGAGGGAGAATTCGAGGATGAAAACGCTTTAATCGTCGCCGAAGTCGGCGTCGAGTCCATCAAATCCGATCCAGTCGCGCGAAAAAGTCGTCTCGAAGGCGATATCGCTTTACCACTTGATGATAAAAGAGACGACGCGTTCTCATTTTCTCTCGACGACGCGCTTTTGTTGAAGTCTTCTATCGTCCTCGTCGTTGTCGCGTCGTTGTTCACTTTTTCCTCCTCATAATCACCGTCAAGTACGCCCGTCTTTTCTGCATCGTCAAAAGCGTCTTCACTTGCGTCGCTTTCTGCGTCCGAATCGTATTTATTATCGCCCGAAGAATCGCGTTGTGTCGGTTGCTCGTTTATATTTGCATCGACGACTTCCCATTCTATTGTTATTTGTGCTTTTTTGTGTCGGTTGCTCGCTCCGTGTACGTCTAAATCTATATCTACGCGTTGCATGCCAGCTTCGCGGTCGCACTTTTTCCCATTCACAACTTTCGAGCGATTGACTTTGAACGTCGCTTCCCCGATTTTGAGGATCGATCCAACTATCGTTCGGTCGAGTATTTTGACGCTCACTTCCCCGCAACTTATCCTATTCAATGCGTTGTTGCTAATTACATTGTCCTCGGCGTCGTCGTTGTCGTCATCAAAAGCCGGCAAATCAAATTCATGTCTCGATCCCCATTCAATTCTTTTCGACCACGGCCTCGTAGCCGTTCGTGCCTTTCGGCCGCGATACGAGATCGACGCGTACGGGTACCCAAAGCTAATGTTTCTGTTTACGAGATTCGTGCACTTCATGACTCTGACGACGAGTATCCCGTTTGAATTTTCGAGCTGTGCCTTCTTTGCAATTTTCATATACGTGTGCTCCACGTCTACGTACATTCGTCTCGGCTCTACGAAATCTTTCTGAATCGCGCTTTGGATGAATGAAATGACCCAATCGTGTAAACCAGGAATATCGGAGACGGGCAGACCCATGGGCGAAACGGAAACATCTACGGTGGGTGTGTCTCTGAAGGACACATCGACGCCGGAAACGCCCGGTTCCCTCGATACCAGACGCATTCCCATGATGAGTTTACCGTGGATGGATAAGTTAGTGATGTGGACTGGGACGTTTAGACTTTTCAAGTACATTCCAGGCTTTATTTGTGCTTGTATTCTCGCATGCGACGCGTTCGTATCCCAATCGAAATCGCACTCAAACTGCACGTAGTCTGCTTTGGGATTGTACCTCGCGACGTACAAGTTAACGGTCGGTGGCGTCGTTCCCAGCGAGAAATCTTCTAAACTCACCTCGCCGATGAACGAATGCTTCTTGTTCTTCTTCTTTTCCGCCGCGTTAATATCGGTATTATTGTTTACCGTTTTAAGAATACCAACCGCCACGCGTTTCGCGTGCTCGTCCGCAATTTGACTCAGAACGCACTTGTATTGGTGTCGCAACAAAAGATTAATCCACTCGAACGAACCTGATTCGACCGTCGTGAACTCGGCATTGATGCTGTCTTTCACCACTTTTCTCGCTTTCAATTCTCTCTTGTATCTCTGCCTCTTTTTCTTTAGCGTCAACACGAACGCAATCAAAGAACATAACAGAAGAATTAGAATCGATTGGACGAGCAAAGAGACGAGTGTGTTTGTAAACGCGAACGACGAGTCCGTCACCAAAGTTTTGGTGGCGAGAAGATGTCGCCTCCATTCTCCGCCTCCTTTCTCTGATGTTTTTCTGATGTTCCACTTGCTGCTGCTCATCGCTTATTACTCTTCTTCTCCATTATGTTTAGAAGCAATAGTTTTGTGTGAATGGATTTTTGTTAAATTATGTGGGGGATGAAAAGCAAGGAAATCTCCGAATTCGCCGCAAACATCAGAATTCTTAGCGCGAATGGCAGACTGGAATCATAGAATGTTGCCTAAAAATGAATAGACAAGTGTAACTTTATTATGGACAAATACAATCTAAAACAAACGCGTATTCGAACGCGACTTCTTTGAACTTCCGATAGCGGTCAGTCGCACTAAAGTGACCGGCGCTCAAATCCGTTTTCAGTAAAATCCGCGCCTCTTCGTTTTCGCACGACTCGCGCATGCGCACGGCGTATTTCGCGCTTTCCCAATAGGCGACGCGAGGGTCGTGCAAACCAGCGGTTATGAGCACATCAGGCTTGCGAGATTTTCGAATGTTTTCCATAGGAGAATACGATTTCATGTATTCGTAGTATTTGGAGCAGTTCGGATTGCCCCATTCTAGCCATTCGCCCGTGGTGAGAGGAATCGACGGGTCGCACATGGAAACCATAACGTCGACGAAGGGCACGCCGGCAACGACGCACTTGAATAAATCAGGCGCCATGTTCGTGACCGCACCCACAAGTAATCCTCCGGCAGATCGACCAGAAATCGCGAGCGTTTCGGGAGAAGTCCAACCACTCGCGCATAAATACTCGCCGCAGTCGATAAAGTCATTGAAGGTGTTCATTTTATTCAAATATTTTCCTTGCTCTTCGTACCAATATCTGCCGAGTTCACCACCTCCGCGGATGTGCGCGACTGCGATAGTGACGCCCCTATCCAACAACGGAACAACGGAGCGATCAAACGCCGGATCATTCGAAATGCCATAGGATCCGTATCCTTCTAATAATAATGGTCCTTGCCTTTGTCTCTTACCTTTCTTGTACGCAATCGACACCGGGATTTTCGTTTGGCCGTCTCTGCTCGTGACTTGGATTTGCATCGTCTCGTAATTCTTTTCTACGAAACCTTTCACGGCGGTTATTTTCTTCATAACTTTTGTTTGCGAGTCCATATCGAATTCATAAACAGTTCGAGGATTCACCAAAGATGAGTGCGTTAGCAACAGCTTATTCGTATCATAAATTTTGTTCGCGCCGACGCACGATAACGATGCGGATGCGCGCGAAGGATAAACAACACTCGCGGCTGGCCATTCAGATCGATACCAGTCTGAAATGCTGATATCGTCGTCGCTATTCGGGTCCTCGAGTCGTAGAACCCAAACTTGCGTAAATCCATCTTCTCTGCCATCGATAACTATGTGATTTTTAAACGTCATAATGCTTTCTAAAGTCCGCTTCTCGCTCCACTGAAAGCCTTTTCCTTTTAAATCCGTCCAGTTTTCCATCCCGGGTGTTTCTAAGCTCGTGACTTTCAAGTCAAAGTTGATTTTCTTACCGAGTTGATTCGTTAACACGTACAGTTGCTTATTGTTTCTGCTCGGCTCGACGTAATATCGATGATTATCACGCCTTTTCTCCACGAGTCGCGGTATCTCGCTCAGAGACTTTTTCAAATCGACGAGCAAAATTTCGTTAGTTTCCGTGGATTCGCTTTCGAGAATAAGGAAGTTGCCATTGTCGCTTTTACCAAAGCCAATATTGTATAACTCGTCGTCTTCTGAAAGCAAACATTCGTCCTCGGACTGCGGGGTACCAATGTTATGTCTCCAGACTTTGTTAGGTCTGTGCGCATCGTCCATAGTCGTATAAAACAATTGACTGTCGCCATTCCAAGAGACCGAACCGGTTGTGCCTTCCAAAACGTCAATCGGCATCTCCTCTCCAGTTTTGACGTTTCTCACTTTAATTCTGTAAGTCTCGTACCCTGTTTCATCAACGCCGTAGGCTAATAAATTATGGCTCGCTGACATGTTAAATCCACCGATTGAACAGTAGGACATTTGTTTCGCGAGTTCGTTCACGTCCAACACGATGGTTTCACCTCCACCTTTGGTGGTATTCGTTCTTTCTTGTCGACAGACGATTGGGTAGGATTTTCCTTTCACCGTGCGAACGTAATACTCAAAGCTATCACCCCATTGAAATTTAACGTCCACATCGGTCTCCTCGATCGCTCTGACGATTTCGTTGTACAGATCTGTCTCTTTTTTTTTCAAGTGTTTCGTGTGCGCTTCGGTGTATTCGTTCTCTGTTTTCAAGTAAGAGAGAATTTCTTCGTTCTTTCTATCGTCGTCGCGCAACCAGAAAAGGTCGTCGTTGACCTTAACCGCTGGATCCATGGCATTCTCGCCTCTATTCTCGCCGGGAACGATACCGAATGATACGGCGTGATTGATTCGCTTACACACGGGCTTTGGAATATTCATCATTTGTTTTGAATTAGTAACGCCGGCTTCGCTTCCTCCTCCTCCTCCTCCTCCTGATGCTGCCCGAGTGACGATTTTCCTCGCCGTTGAATTTTTTCCTTTCGACGTGGTGCGCAGGAAAGTAGCCGTGAATGCGATTGCCGCGGCGATGGGGAAGATAGGCTTCATCGTGACAAATACCTCACTTTTTATTGTTTGTTGTTAGAGTGAAGGATTAGGATTAGGGGTTGTGAAGGATGCTTGCTGTGTTTTGAGTTTTTTAATTTTTCGTTCTTTTCGTTTTCGTTTGTCCCTCTTCGCTTCAAAAAAAGAGACGCTGAGGATGACACACCGCGCATCAACACCTACTGGTTCGAATAGTTGGAAGACGACGAAAACGAAAGCGATTCATGATCGAAATCGTTATCGGTCGAGAATATATCCATCATCATCATCATCATCGCAAAACTGTGCTCCTCACACGTCGCGGCGGGATGAAAATACAAATTCACCTAATATCATGAATAATAAAAACAGCCGCAGCAAAGGAAGGGAAAGAATGAGAACATTCTATCGCCGCCAAAGAGGAAGAGTGCCGTCATCGTCATCATCGTTGTTTGCAGAAGGAGTATCGGATACCGACGACGTTTTAATTTTATACACGAAACCGGGGTGCTGCTTATGCGAAGGTTTAGAAGAAAAGTTGAAAGCAGTTCTAGAATTAGCACAACAGCGGGAGAGAGAAATAACAACAGGAGATGTTGAAAATAATAGTAGTCAAAATAATCACGTCGCTTTGGACTTGCGAGAATACGCGTTGGAAATCAGAGACGTGTCGTTAAAAAAAGAATGGGCTGACGCGCACGCGGGTGAAATACCAGTTTTATTCGTCGGTAAGCGCGGTGACGCCGACGACGCGCAAACGGCGTCGAAAGTGAAACGACCAACCCCTAGAGTGTCCATTGAAAGGCTTAAACTCGACTTGGAGAAGCATTTAGTATCGTTAGCATCGAATAGTACTCGCGAGGACAATGCATCGAAGACGAATGAAGATGATACAAGAGGCGGAGGAGGATGGAAAGTCATCAGCGCGAAGCCGTTTTGAGAGAAAATGTTATCGCGATGTTGCAAAAATGAAACGTACGCACAGCCTGAATATACTCGTACAAATTTAAATTTACAATTTTAGTTCCTCCTTAAAAGAAACCCAATCTGGTGGATTATACTTGACGTATTTCGCGTACGCCAAATCCAATTTCTCGTCGTTCCCGCCTTTCTCGATGAATGCTTCAAGCTTATCAAAATCGACGACGCCGCCTTTACTTCCTAGTACGGAAATTTTTGACAAACTCGAGGAGTCCAGGTGACATTTACTTGACAGCGCTTTTATCGCAGGAGATATGCTCAAATCATCAATTTCCTTTTTCAAAATGTCATACCCAAACTCGCTTCGCATCTTGGGCACTATCTTCATTCGACCAAGGTTAATAATCCCACTTTCCTTTTCCATCGCATCTTTATATTTCCTTCCTTTGACTTTTTGGTTGCTCTCGTCGCTCCCCATGTATCCCAACGATGGAAGCGAATATTTGATGTCGCGTAAAAATTCAAATCCGCGTGTTCTCTCGAATCGCGCGTGGAGTTCTGCATTAGCCCGTTCGCTCACTCCTACTTTCGCTTCATTCGTTTCCATTCGAATGTGCAGTCGCTTTGCTACCTGATTTTCTTTCTCACCCCGAGCATCCTTCTCTTCTTCGTCTCCATCATCGTCTTCTTCCTCTTCTTTTATAAGTCTCATCTTCTGCTCGAAAATCGGATGCATGCTGTTATATAACTGTTGCTGAATCTCAAAATCATCGTTGAACGCATCTCTTTCCTCTTGCGTCATTGCTTTCCATTTTATAGAGAGGTCTTTCGAATGCTTTGAAATTGGGTTTGACATCGCACGCTCTGCACTTTCAAACAAAAAATACACTTTGCGCGGCTTGCGCGTTTCCGTCCCCACGAACTCACCTTTGAGAAGAGCGGAAGCAATTTGCACGAATAATTTCTTATATGCATGCATTTGCATCTCCCGTTGATATCTCAACTCGTCTCGCTTCACGTGCGCCTGCGATGACGCCCTCTGCTCTTCCGACGCGCCGTACCAAAGCTCCCGCAACTTTGAATATTTTTCCGCGTTCGTTAGTTGCGGATTTTCGCGTCTAAAAAGTTTCGCTTTTGGATCGTGCTCTGAGAACGCTTTGTACGTACTCATTACTTTCTTCGGTTCTACCAACTTCTTTTTCCGCATTCGATCCAGTTTCGCATCGATTGATGCGCTTGCGAGTTTTCTTCTCTCTCTTTTCTTCTTTTCTAAATTTTCGTCACGACGACGCTTCGTCTCGTTCCTACTCTCCTCGTTCACGTCGTCTGTCGTTGTCGTCGTCGTCAACTTCTTCCTTTTCTTGTACGGACCTCTTTTCATGCCTTTTGCGGGACCATTATCTCTTTCTCTCTTACTCGTTTCTTTTTCAACGCCTTCTCCTTGCGCTGCGTTTCCATTTCCATTTTGTTGTTGTTGTTGTTGTTGTTGCTCGATTCTCGACGCTGCGATTAACTCCACCGCTTGGTCTAAGGACCCCGACATGATTGAAGAACTTCGAACAATATATATTCCTTCGTCTCCGTCTTCTTTTCCCTTTGCTACTGCTGTCGATGCGTATATCTCCTCGAAACACGCGCTCCTGCAGCCGCAGCGTGTTTCGAGATTTTTGAAATTGTAACTTTTGTTATGACGATGCGAAGAACGAAACTTGTTTTTCTTCTCCACAATTTTTACTTAGCGCGATTAATATACGAACTCATATAATAAAGTATACATATTACCAGCGTGATTGAGGTACACAGCGCAGGGAAGAGATTACACGCGCGCGCACACACACACATAGCAATGAATCAACGTCGTCCTCCTCATTATGCTTCTGATACTTCGGGGATGAACTCAAACGCGCTGGCGCGCATGCATCAACAACAAAGACAAGGGAGACAATCTGCAACGTCTACCATCGTCACTTTGATTAAGAATTGGAAGCCACGCACGACGCCAAAGTTGACGTTCTCCTTGGGTTTGTACGCGGTTGGGATCTTCTTGGCGTTTTTCGCCCGTCCGTTTCCAGTGACCCCGGAACAGTTTGAAAAGTACGAACAAAAACTTCGACTGATTGACGGAGAGAACGGTGGCTTAGGTGACGCTCGTTTGGACGCCGAAGACGCGTATCGATCTACACGCATGGAATTGTACCAAACAAAACGATTCGGTTGGCGATTACGCGGTGGACGCGAGAAATCCAGAGTGCTAGAACTTCAGAGGAAAGAGAAGGAACAATGGCGAGCTGTAAAAGCGTTGAACAAAGAGCGCGAACGAAAGTTGCGAGACGCGAGAAGTGAGTTAGGTATTTGGAGCGACGAAGGCGTTCGGGAAACGAAGAACAAATTTTGGGAGAAGTACGAAGGCGGCAAAGTTTTCGCAACGCAACAAACGTTTTACGACGCGTTCAATGCGTTACTCTATGGCAGGTCGGATGATAACGCGCTGGAGTTTATGATCAGATGGACGTTTACGATTCTTATTAATTTTACGGTCGGAATGTTTGGCGCCATCATCGGTTTTACCTTTGCTCTGCCTTCGGTAATTTATGGATTCGGCGCTTCCTTTTTCTCGTTTGCGATATTTTTCTTTCTCGCGGTGATATCTGCTATTTCTGTGGTCTTGACGCTTTTAGGTGTTCTTTACGGCGGTGCTATCGGAGGCGTCGTCGGGGCCGTCAACGTCGCGACGAGTAACGCGTTGCGCCTGGAGGAAAAAAAGAGAGAAGAGATAAAACGTTTGCAGCAAAGACAACAACAACAACAACAACAACAACAACAACAACAACGACAAAGGCAAGGAGGAGCGAACGGTAGCGAAAACTTTAGGGACTTTAACGATAACAATCGGGACCACATGGATTAATGACTTTGGAATAAAGATTGAAGGAAAGTTTAAAAACAGACGTATACCCTGCGCGAGTTCTCGTCTCCTCCCCTCTTCATTTTATTTTTAGAATTTTATTCTGTTTTACACCACACATAAAACTAAAGTTATTCTTCACACTCTCTCTGCCGCGCGCGCGCTCGTAATCGCGCATCGTCGTCACACAGTTGCGCGCGCAAACAACCGTCACAAATGGCTATCGTTGACGTCTCGCCGTTTCAGAAGTGCATTGGTCCCGCGTCGCACCATCAAACGCACGCAAAGGTGAACACACCTAAAACAACAACGCGTCTAAAAAATACGACGAGTCAAGAAGAGAAGGACGACGACGACACGGCTATAAATAAAACGTTGTTCCGGCAGTCGCTTCCGCTTTCGCTCCAACCGCGACATAATCCGCGCAATACGCTCTTCCGCGAGTTTTACGATGCCGGTGAAATTCCCATCGCGGTAGCCCACGGAGGTGGTTCGAACGCAGTCACGTGGAGAGTCGATCCTGCAAGTCTCGATTATCACAGGTACCTTCCGTTATTTTTCGATGGCATTCGCGAAATCGACCATCCGTATAGATTGCTTTCAGTGCAAGGCGCGAAACAACTGTTAGCTGTTCGACCGGAAAAGGTTGCGGACGTTTTGCCGCAAGTCATTCTTCCGCTGCAAAACGCGCTCAAAACACGAGACGCGCCCATCGTGGCGGTTGCGATGGACATTTTGCGTCACTTGGCCACGTGCGAAAAATCCATCGGGCAGATGCTCGTTCCGTATTATCGACAACTTCTTCCGATTTTAAACGTCTTTCGGAATTGCGCCTACTTAAAAGTTACGTTAAACGTCTTGAGCGACGGTTCGAAGCGCGATGGAAAAGAGTTGATCGGAAAAGGGCGTTCGGCGAAATCACTGCGCGTTCTCGTGAAAGAGACGTTACGCGTTTTAGAGAGAGTCGGCGGCGAAGACGCGTTGATTAACATCAAATACATGGTCCCGACGTATGAGTCGTGCGTCGCTATCGCGGAGCGCTGAATACTACAAACTAAACTGACAGTACATCACAGTCTGATGAAATTTAATATATATCCACTTCACCAGTACCTGGTACCAAACAACGTCAAATTGGAAGGACGTTTTCTCTACCGACTGCTATTTCGCCTCGCGTTGTTGTTTCGTCGTCGAGTTTAACGACAACTTTATTTCCATTTTCTAAGACTCGGACTATACTCGCCCAAGTTCCATTCAGCGACGCTTGTTCGCCAGTTAAACCCGTCATTACGCACCGTTTACCATTCAATCGTGGCGTATTTCTTCCTTCTCCTCTTCTTCCTTCTCTCGCGCGGTTGCTGTTGCTAAAATTCGAAAATCCTCCAAAGAGATTGAAACCAAAAATATACTTTAGCATGTTGATAACTTTCGTCGGGCGCAACACGAGCATGCCCGCTAATATTCCACTGACGTGTACGATGAGATTCAACGTAGATGGATTCATCAGATATAGTAAACCGACTTCCGTCAACGCCAATCGATGCGCCGGTACCTGCAACCCGAAGAACGAATAGTTGCCTCTTGGATTTTCACCTAATACTATCGTTTGTAACGCGAACAAGACACCACTGCTACCGTACGTCGCGTTGTAATACACATCTCCATCGAAGAGTCCGCTGTGGAACAGCCCGCCTGCTATTATCGCCGCGAATCCGTGCGTCAAAACGGACACCAGGCAAAACAAAAGAACAAATTTTTCCGCTTTTCCTCCGTATCTCTCTTCGAGCTTGATGCCTTTGGTAAGTAAAGAGCTCAAATTATACGCCAAGTGTAGCTCGTCGCCGTGGACGAAGGAAGAAAACAACGTTCTTTGTAGTTCAAAATCTCGCAAAACCTTCGCGGGAGAAAAGCACGCGCTGGAGATGTCACCGATGATATCGTTCAGGAGAGGGAACACTTCGAAGTAATAAGAAGCCATAACGGCCATGACGACGAGCGTGCCGTGAGGTTTATTCGGGACCGCTTGGTATTGTTGATACATTCTATACGCGTAATAATAAAAGAATGGATTTATACCCGATCCTCTTCTGCCTCTTCCGTAGCCCCCCGCGCGAAACATCTTTTCGTTTCGATTGATGGTCGGTTCGTTGCCCCGCGCAGCCGTCCGTGGTTGTCGTTGGTTGAGTTTCTTTTTTGTAACGAGATTATAGATTTTTTCTTCTTCTTCTTTCTTCTTCTTCTTTCGTGTCTTTCCAAATTCTTCTCTCTTGTCTTACATTTTTTCTCACACCTCTACTGGTACCCCACATGTTTGTACACACACACGCACGCACTTTTCTTCGCGAACGATCGATAAATAAAAAAGGACGATGGATCATCAAGACTTTAAAGAGATTGTGTTGACCAAGAAACGACCGACTGGGACGGGTACCGGTGGTGGAACGCTCAAGGATCAAAGAGCGGTAGCAAGTGTGCGTCGTCTTCCTTTTCGATGAATGAAGTGTTTGTGTTCTCTTCTTTCTTCGTTGTATTGACGTTGCCTTTCATTTTTTCTCTTCTCTTCTCGTACACGTAATAACAAACAGGCATTGAGACAAGGATTGAACGTCACCGCGGTGAAGAAAGACGTTTCGAACGTGAATAAAGCTGGCCCAGGGCGTAACGCGTTGAAACTCGAGAACGAGACCGAAGAGCTCACGCACAAAACAGTCAATACGGAGGTGAAAAAGGCCATCATGCAAGGTCGTTTAGCGAAAAAGTTAACCCAGGCGCAACTGGCGCAGCAGATTAACGAACGTCCACAAATCATTCAAGAGTACGAATCTGGTAAAGCTATACCGAATCAACAGATTCTCGGGAAGTTGGAGAGAGTTTTAGGTGTAAAGTTACGAGGCAAAGGAATGAGATAAACTCGGCGAGAGAAGCGCGTTTTTGTGTTGTTTAGAGAAGAAAATAAACGACAACCTTTCTAGCGACGATTCGTCGATTATCAAAATAGAACATCTTCATTTCACTACTATTCACATACCAGTAACAGAACTCAGGCGTGTCCCAACTCTATGATTTTTGGAAAAATAATCTGTAAAACGTTTGCTACGAGCGCGCAAAAAACAAAGAAGGAAACAACCGTCCCAGTCGTGAAGAAATCGACCCATCTTTCGTATCGAATCGTTCTTTCGCTCGGCTTGAAATCTTTGAGCTTTTCCATTTTGTTCTCGTGATTGTACGCGTTCGCCCATTCATCCGCCCAAGAGTGCCTGATGGCTTCGGCAAAATCCTCAAATACCGGGTAACTATCGCTATGGATTACGGACGAATACGCTACTGGTAAAACGTGGTTTCGCTCCGCGGCGAAACGTTTTTGCGACAGCACTTTCTCTTTTCCCGCGCAAATGATAATTTGAACGGGAAGTTTCCTAGAGTGCGCGTATCTCAGCATCCCGCGTTTGAGCGGTAAGCTGTGCGGTTTAATATTTCTCGTTCCTTCTGGGTAGCACAAGAAACCCGGGAAATATTGTTCGAATCGAGACCAGTGCTTGTCTATGCTATTGTTCAGTTCTTCGTGACCGCCACCTTTGTCCCTTCGAAATGGAAAGACTGCGCCAACAAAGACGGCGGGTACCATGAAGACCGGGAACACGTACATCACGAGCATTCTCGATAGAGTAAATGACCGTCCTTCGCACAAGGACATGTCGATGAAGAAGTCCGCCCACGCGCGGTGGTTGCACAGATACACGCATTTGCCGTCTCTGTAAAGTTGTTTCTGGGAAACGATTTTAAATTGGACGTTCATAACGTTTGAAGTCATGAAGTCGGCCCATATTTGCGTAATCGGTGGTCGTATTTCCTTGGAGAAGTTCCAAACGCCGTGGAGTGTTCCTCGCGTGAGCAAAGAGAGTGGATAGGAGAAGGCGAGAATCGGAAACGCAATCAAAAGTGCGATGAGATTTACACCTTTTTCCGCGAGACTTCTAGTGTCGACGTATTTGTCTCGCGAAGAGCTTGGACTCTCAAGCTTTTTCGATGGAGAAGAAAGCCCCATTTCAGAATTATATGATGGCGACAGAGAGAGTATTTATATACAGCGTGGTGAAGTGCTTATCGTTCACTTTTTGTTGTTGTTGTTATGAAGAAGAAAAGTAGTGAACAGAACTGAGAGTTTTTGGAAAGAAGAAAAGTTCTGTGAGTTCAAACGAACATCACAAATCAACACGCTCTATTGTCGCGCTAAAATACAGATACAACATAACATCAACAAAAAGCGCGAGGTGAGAGAGAGAGAGAAAGAGTGAAACAAAAAATGCGCACAGAATAGGGCGAGAAAGATACACATAGGGGACGTGGGGAGAATATTAAGTGTGTGAGCCTTTTTATAACATTAGGGGTCCGCGATGGGCTTTTGGAACCGCCGTAATAATTCGGGTGAAGACGAACAGCCGTCCACTTCCTCTCCGCACCCTTTCCCACACGATGAAAAAGATGGTTTATATCGTAAACACCAAGGTCAAGTGCTTTACGATACCGATAAGCGCGCGAAACCGCATCGTTGCAACGATAGATTAGAAGATGTTATTTGTTCTCTTTATGCGGGAGGTAATTTATTCTTAACCGTACCAAAGGTTTGGAGCACATTTACGGAGTGCATGCGATCGAAAGAGGGCGAAGAACCGGACGTGCCGTACGTGTACCACACGCCTCCATCGTCGAGGCTCCCTCCGAACCGGCGGTAAAAATAATATTAGCATAGCGTATAACCTTAATATTTATATTTTAGTAACACGGCTAAAACACACACATCACATCTCGCCGCGCATCTTTTGGCGCTGTGTACTACACGCGCACTACACTATTATTTTACTACTATTCTATTCTACTCCTTCTATCGTTAAGCCAGCTTGCGAGTTCTTTGTGTCCTTCCATTTTTGCCATATCTTCTGGACCGTACCCGTCGTTATCTCGAAGTAACGGCAAATCTAACTCCTCGACTAAATACACGCACGCGTCGTAGAAGCCTTTGGTTGCAGATTTATGGAGAATGGAGTGACCGTTGACATTTGCAGACGTGACATCGAGACCTAAAGCGCGGAGGTACTTGAGCATTTTCACGTCGCCGCTTTGTGCCGCCCAGTGCACGGCGTTGCATCGATACTTGTTTTCTCGATGAATATCGCAATTTGCGACCTTGACCAAATACTCGCATAACTCCAAATGTCCCATCCACGCCGCTCGCATGAATGGTGTCGTACCATCTGACATTTCGCAATCTTTATCAATCTTTTTTTCTTCAATGAGCCATACGAGCACTTCTAAACATCCGTTCCTACTCGCCCAATGAATTGCCGCTCGACCTTTCTTGCGCTCCGCAAACGCCGGATCCATACCAACTTCATCGCAGAGAAATTTACACAGCTCCAAAGCATTCGATCCAGAGCTCCAGTGCAAGCAATTCGAACCGTGCTGGTCACAAATATCGTTGACATCAGCATCTGGGTTCTCTCGTAAAAATTGTCTCGCGTTCTCGACGTTGTTTGTTTTGCAAATCTCAAGCAATGGATGCAATGCCGGTGTGGCTTTCTTCTTCGCTTCTTCTTCGCCGAGTACCTCGGTAAATCGACTCAGTAAATATTCTCGTTGTAACGCGTCTATGTTTGTTAAATCTATGAGTGAGTTTCTCGCCGTTTGTTGCAAGTGCTTGCCTTGTTCATACGAATGCTTATGGACACTTTGCGCGTGAGTCACGAGACCTTTCGAAGCTTCAAAAAATCGTCCACACATGGAGCACATCAACTCTCCCATTTTCGCGTGCTCTGCCAGACGTTTCTTCGTCAGTATTCGCATCGTTCCGCTTTTAGGACATGTTCTAATATCCGCGATGCCAACCTTGTGTATTTGAGAAGCGTCCATATTTTCATAAACCGCATCGCACAAAGCGATGCTATCGGCGTATTCGCTCCTCTGAACCAAACCGTACGCGGTTACCCGATACAGTACAAGCACACGTACATCTGACTCGCCTGCTTTGCGACGATAACACAGGTGATAGTTTTTCTCGAGCACAGTTACATGCTTTCTCTTCGTGTTCTCTTTGCCGTTTTTTGTGGAAGTCGTGTTGTTGGGAGTGTTCATTGTCGTCGATTTTAACAGAGCTTCTCGGATAGCGTTCTCATCTTCTTCTTCGTCTGTTTCTTCCTCCTCGTCCTCATCTTCTGCTCCTCTCCCCGACGTGGCCATCCTTTTCAAAGTTGCAAAAAGACACACGAACGCTTTACACGCGAAGTCAGCGGAGCTTTTTCTCGTCGTTTTAGTGACGACATTCCTTGCCAACTGGAAGACTTCATCGACGAGTTGGTTAGGTAAAAATGACTTTGCTGTCGTTAAAAGAAGGTTCTGAATGTCTGCGCGCAACGCGTTTTCATCGTCCATTATTGATGAATTTTATCAGGAAACTTCTCACTTTTGACGGAACAATGATGGTAAAAGGAGAGAAATGTCACGCGCGTGTTCTGTTCTTAGTGTTGTTGCACTACGAAACCAACTCTTGCCGGAAGAATGAATTATTATTAGGTGTGTTTTCACGCGTGAAAACTCTGGGCAAAGATTCTTCATATACAAAATCTCCCCCTTTGCACGAAAACAGAAGGCAGAAAGCATATCAACGAATCAAAATGTCGTCCGCTAAAGATAACAACAACGACGACGAGGACGATACAATCGATGAGGATGAGATTGATGACTGGTTAGATTCTGACGAGGACGACGAGGACAATACCAAGAAAAAGGAGGAGGAGAAAGAGGAAACAGTTTTGAATGCCGTCGAAAAACAAGAACAAGAACGCGAGAGGAAGAGGAATGAAGAAGAAGAAGAAGAAGCAAAGAGAGAACGCGAAGAAGAGCGAGAAAAGCAAAGACGTGAGCAAGTTGAATTGGAGGCTCGTCGGGCTGCGGAAATTGCAGCTGCTCGAAAGAAACAAGAGGAGGAAGAGGCAGAAGCGAAAAGGAGGCAATTTGAAGAGGATGAAGAAAGGCTGAAAGAAGAAAAAGCCAAAGCGCAAAGAGCAAAGGAAACGGCTGAGAAAAAAGAAGAAGAGGAACTAGAGGCAACGCGTCAGATGGAAGAAGAGAGACGCGAGCGAGAAGAAACCTTGAGAAAAGAAGTTGCTGCTCGAGTTGAAGCTGACGAATTGAAAGCACGCCGCGACAAGGAGGCTGCGTCGTTTGAAGCAAAGAAAAGCGAGCAGGCTACGATAGAGGTACTAGACGCTGTTGGAGAGAGAAATAACGCGCACCATCATCAACCGCCAAACGAGTTTGACGAGCTCGCGCAATCGTCGACAGTAGTTGGTGATTTATTCGGGAGTTTCAAAGCATTGAAAAGCGCTGCGTCCAAAACAGTGACCGCTGTGAAATCGCACGAGTTCACTCGCCAAATGACGAGCGATATACGAGAACTTAGCAAACACATCGCCGGTGATGATGTCGCAGCGCCTTCAACAAAAATACCAACAACAACAGAACTCGGCGAAGATGATCGCACGAGACAACGTGCGAGAGATGAAGTCGACGCGTTAAAGATTGCAGAGAAGCTCGCTTCAAAAACTTGGCACGCAATCGGTGGTATTACAAACAAAGGTAAGAAATTAGCAAGCGACGTCGAAGGTTCGATTAAAGAAAAGGGATTAGGAGCAACGGCAGAGAAATACGGAAAGAGCGCCTTATTCGGTATAGAAAAAGTTCTTGCCAACGCCACGAAAGTAATAGCTGCGAGTCTTGAAGATGAAACACGCGCAAATAGTCGCTTAGCGGAAAATCTGCAAGAGTACGGGGTGTTTGAGTACTTAGATGCAATCGACGTGAAGACGAAGGATGCCGAAGAAAAATTTAAAGCGCTCGATTTCGAGGCGGCTAATTTTATGGCCAAGGCGTGCGCCGATATCTTATCTCCTGCACAAAGTCAAGAAATGGGGTCACCTTTGAAAATTAATACGAATCAGGAATTTGAAGAGATGGATATGCATAATCACGAAGCGGAAACCTCTCCTGTGAAGAAATCCGGGAAGATTCACGCTCAAAAGGTAGCAGAATCAGTTCAGCGCGTAAGCGCACTTTTGCAGGAGGCGATGAGAAAGCCGGATGAAAGTGCAACGAAAAAAGCGCTAAACATGATAGAAATAGCAGAAAATGAACTCGAGGGTGTTCGAGAA
>Ga0114997_10001904_pt1 | contig 17067 bp, 18 predicted proteins | sample ArcticOcean_MG_C_2_FD_87045 | JGI IMG/M metagenome (GOLD analysis project Ga0114997, IMG submission 87045) | Marine microbial communities from western Arctic Ocean - ArcticOcean_MG_CB4_136 | ecosystem: Environmental > Aquatic > Marine > Oceanic | place: Arctic Ocean: Canada Basin | collected...
CTGGCAAAGGATTAAAATTATGGATATTTGCTCTAAGAGACATAAAAAAAAATGAAGAGCTCTCGTACGATTATGGATTTGGGTACGACAAGGATTACAAGGATTATATCTGCAAATGTCGAGCAAAAAATTGTTGTGGTTACATTGTTCGAGAAGGTTCGAGATGGAGAATAAAAAAGAAAAATAACAATGTCTCTAAAAGAATATAAGAATTCAAAAATTTCAATTATATTACCAAATTATAATAGCTCCGAATTTATATCTACCACAGTAAAATCAATACTTAATCAAAGTTATAAAGGCTGGGAATTAATCATAGTAGATGATTATTCTAATAAAGATACGCGAAAAAAATTATTAAAATATAAAAATAATAAAAAAATAAAAATTTATTGGCTTAAAAAAAATAAGGGAACAGCATATTGCAGAAACTTTGCAATAAAAAAATCTAAATTCAAATTTTTGGCTTTTATAGATTCTGATGATATATGGGAAAAAAATAAACTAAAAATACAATTACATTTTATGGAAAAAAATAAATATGATTTTACTTATACTAATTATAAGACTTTTGATGATGGGAAATATAATTTTAAAAAAATAAAAGTTCTAAATAGATTTAGCTTTAGCAGCTTTACGAAAGATACTTCAATAGCAACAAGCACGATGATGGTGAATAAAAAGATTGCTAAAGATACGGTGTTTATAAATACGAAGATTTGTGAAGACTATTTTTATAAATGTAAAATTTTAAAAAAAACTAAATTTGCTTTTTGTGTAGAAAAATATTTAACAAAATATAGAATCAGAAAAAACTCCATGCAAAGTTATAAGTTTAGAAATTTCTATTGGATATGGAAAATAAACAAAGAGTATAATAAATTTAATTTTTTTAAAAATTTAACCTCATTATTTTTCATATCTCTTAGTTCAATTAAAAAGTACGGCTTTAAATAATCAATATTTTACTCTCTGTAAATACAGTCCGTACGCGGGAGCAGGCGGGGCACAATATTTTCTTTCTTTAGAGAACGCAACTTCTCTGAATTTTTTTATCGTCCATTTTCCCTCTCCCAAGTATTTTAAGCAGCCGACCATTGAACGAACTTGCTGTTGTAAAAATGACCTTGATGCAAATATAATTTCAATTTTATTTCCTGTTTTTTTTATACTCACTTGATCCAGAGATTTTATTGGTGTTTTTGCCCCGCATGAGGCGGCTCTAAAGGTGGAAAAATCTTTTGTCTTTTTTAGTATTCTTGCTCCCTTTTTTATTAAGCTAATGTCAAGTTTTTTTTTTATATGCCATGCTCTTCTTTTATCTAAAGTAAGCGGTGATGACCTGCAAATTATTAGATATTTGTAAAATCTTTTTTTTGCACTATGTCTTGAGTGGAAATTATCAGATTTTTTTTTAATATTTAAAACAGAAACGTTATGATTTAATAAAAAAAAATTTAGCGATTTCATAAAAGTTATTTTATCTTTTATTTTAAAATCAGTTTTGAAGTGAGCTGACTGTTCAATTGCGTGTACACCTGAGTCTGTTCTTCCAGATCCAAAAACTATAGTATTTTTTTTCATTAAACGTTTTAGTGATTTTTGAAGAATTTCTTGAACAGAATGGCCATTTTTTTGAATCTGCCAGCCAACAAAGTTAGTGCCGACATACTCAATTAATATTTGATAAGTGTACATTAAAATAATTTAATTCCTTTATTAATTTTGGATCCTGCTAAAAAATCTTCTTTAGACAGCTTGCTTCTTCCCTCTTTTTGTATCTCTGTTATTTCAATACTTTTATTATGGCAAGCTATAGTCAATTTTTCATTTAAAATATTTCCAGGCTCACCTGACAGATTTGAAATTTTTGCTTTCCAAATTTTATGTCTAACGCCCTTATAATCAAACCAAGCTCCAGGTGAAGGATTTAATGCATTAATTTTAGCTAAGATTGCTTCGGCGGAATCGGTCCAAAGTATCTTTGATTCACCTTTCAATACTTTTTTAGCATAAGTTGCATTATTATTATTTTGTTCAATAAATTTTGCGTTATTGTTAATTATTATATCAATTGAATTTAAAATATTATCAGCACCCAATTTTGATAATTTATCATGAAGTTCTTTACTATTCGTTTGTTCATCAATAGAAATTTTTACCTGCTTCATAAACGGTCCAGTATCTAAACCTTCTTCAATTTTCATTATACTTATGCCTGTTTCTTTATCTAAGTTCATAATAGCTCTTTGCATGGGTGCTGCACCTCTCCATCTTGGTAGTAAAGATGCATGTATATTTATAAATCCCTTAAATGGTATTTGTAAAAATTTTTTTGGTATTATCTTCCCGTAGGCAACAACGATTACAATATATGGGGAAAGGGAATTCAAATATTCAAATTCAATATCATCTAATATTTTTGGTGTTCGAACTACGATACCAAGTTTTTTTGCTAAAATATGCACGGGAGTCATTTTTAATTTTTGGCCCCTAGATGATTTTTTTTCGGGCTGTGTATATACGCATGCCAAATCATATTTAGATTGGCTTAATATTTTTAAAGTTTCGATTGAGAAGTCTGGCGTTCCCATAAAAACAATTTTTTTAGACATGAATTTTATGAACTTAAACCACCACTCTTTCCGATTTTTTTTGTTTGGAGAGTTTTTTAATAATCATTGTTTTTTTTAATTTAGATAAATAATCTATAAACAGAATACCGTTCAGGTGATCTATTTCATGCTGTATGCAAGTGGCTAGCAAACCCTCGGCTTTTAATATCTGATTTTTGCCATGATAATCTAAATATTTTATATGGCATTCAGATGATCTTTCTATCTCTGCAAATTGTTCAGGTATTGAAAGACAACCTTCCTCATAGGTTGATTTGTTTTTAGACTTAAAGGTTATCTCTGGGTTTACAAGATACAATGGTTCTTTTTTAACGTTATCTTTTGACAAATCGATCACAGCTACCCTTTTTAAAATGCCTATTTGTATTGCCGCGAGGCCAATGCCTGGTGCGTCGTACATTGTTTCCAACATATCATTCATTAGTTTTTGTACGTCTTTATCAATTTTATCAACTATTAAACATTTTTTTCTTAAAATAGGATCTGGTTCAATTAATATTTTCCTAACTGCCATATAGTTAACTTCTTTGTGGAAGAGCTGCTATTAAAACTTTATTTCTAAACTTGATCAATCTTGATTTGTTTAAAATATGTGTAATAAAATAAATGGTTTCTGCGTCAAGACTATTAATTTCATCTTCACCTATGATTTCAACAAGTTTTAAAGCTAGTAATCCAATTTCATTATTATCTATTAACTTTGTAAATCCTTCCGGAACCTTATATTTTTTGGCTAATTCCTCGAGGTTAATTTCTTTTGGGATAATAAATCCATCAAGTTCTAAAGATTCTACTAATGCTAAATCTTTTGCTGAAAAAAAATAATTTTTGTTTTTTCTTATTTTTTTATAAATATTATTTAAATCTTTTTGAATTTTTTGAGTAGGATTATTTTTTTCTGTGTAGTGTTTGATTATACGTGATCTGTGTAAAATTTTATCATTATATTTAATTTTTCCTAACTTAAATTCATCGTCAGAAATTATATTTTTTTCGACTACTTCAATATAAGACTCTGGTATTTCACTCTTTTTTAATTCTTTTAATGTATCACTTAAAAATTTTTTATAGACATTACTTAAATTATCTTTCTTAAATAGATCTTTAAGTAAAAATAAATAATTAATTTTACTATCTATATTATCTGATAAAAGAGACTTCTGATAAATCAAAGCTCTTGCATCTAGACCATCCATGGATTGATAAATTCCTTCTGCATTAATTAAAGTGTTAATATCAAAGGGTAACTGTTTATAAATTTCAAAAATTTTTAATTTATCCAAAGTGTTTTTGTTAGCCGCTGTCTCAAGTTTCTTTATTCTTTCTTTGTCCTTAATATCACCCACTTTAATTAAATTAGCGTTGTTTAGGTATTCCCAAATATATTTATTTGTTTTTGGATTTGGTTCGTAGTTAAAATTAGGAACAGTAATGGAAGAAAGATAAAAATTTAGCAAACTATCTTCTTTTACCTTTTCATAATTCTCCTCACTTATACCAAGTAAATAGTTTATTTTATTTTCAAAAAATTTATCTGACAATTTCTGTTCTTTGAGTAAATCAAAAACTAGTTGAGCTTCATTTTTTTTATCGTTAAAAATCAAACAATATATTTTAAATTTTTCAAGATAGGAGTCCTTTATTTCTTTGCTAATAAATCCTGATTTTTTACAGCCTTCAGTTATGTTAGCTTTGGCTATATTTTTATCTACTAAATATTGAATTACCTTTTTTTTATTTTTAAATTCCGAGTTTTTACTTAAAAAATCCTCTAACAGTTCATCTTTATTATTTTTAATCAGCCAATCTATTTTTAGATTTAAAAATTCTTCGTTAGAAATATTTTTAGGCAAATAAGAATAGGTCATAATAATTTGTTCAAAATAATCTTCTGCGGATTTAGAGAGTTTAATTTTATCAATTCTTTTAAAAAAATTTTTTATATCTTCTCCGCTTGATTGAGTCCAAATATCTAAATTAAAATTATTTTCTTGCGGGTCATATATTCCTAACAATTCACGATCATTATTTTCGATTGCTTCCTCTTCTAATATTGCAACTTTTTTAATATTTGTTTTTAAAACATTGTTTTTTTTAATTACAAATTTTTCAGTTTCTATAGAAATTTTTGATTTTGTATTATTAATATCTTTTTTCCATATGTCTACCGGCTCTTCACTTTGAGTATTTGAGAGTGAAATTATTAGAAATAATAAAATATAAAGAAATTTATTTAAGTTTAATAATCTCATTTGTTATATCTTTGTTGATGCTTTTTTTTGGCGAAGGAAAATTTAATTTATCTAACAAAAATATTGCGAAAGTAAAAATTAAACATAATACTAGAACTTTGATCAATCTTGCTATTAAAGATTGTCCAATTTTTTTTTGTCTGGTGAATTTAAGTTGCATACTCATTAAATATATTTAAACTCAATAAATAAGACAAATTTGTGATAAATCAAATTATTAATTAGGATTTTAATTGAAGAAAAACCTTGTTTTAACTGGAATGATGGGTGTTGGTAAATCTACATTGGGAAAAATTTTATCAGAAAGGTTAAATATGAAATTTATTGATGTAGATAAGCTAATTGAGGAGAAAGAGTCTATGTTAATAAATGACATTTTTGATATTAAGGGAGAAAAATATTTTCGCGAAATCGAAAAAAAAATTACTTTAAAGAGCATGTATACTTCAAATAATATAGTAGCCCTCGGTGGTGGGGCTTTTTTGAATAAAGCAATAAGAAATTTAGCACTAAAAAATTGCATTTGTTTCTGGTTGGACCTCGATTTAAATGTACTTTTAAAAAGATTAACTAAATCTAACAAAAGACCACTATTAAAAAAAGATGATTTAGAAAATAATATAAAAAAAATTTATGATAAAAGAAAATTAGTTTATAAACTTGCTCATTTTAAGATAAACTGTAAAAAATTAAGTAAAACTCTAATATCAAAAAAAATATCGGACATATATGAAACTCAAGGAAATTAAAGTAAAAAATTATAATTCTAAATATTCTATATTAATAGGAGATAATATTTTGCATATATTACCAAAAAAAATTAAAATTTTATGTCCTGAGGCAAGCACAATAGTAATAGTAATAGATAAAAAAATCCCAAAATTTTATAAATCAAAAATTAAAAATTTTTTGAAAAATTATAAATTAATTGTATTGGAATTTACCTCTAATGAAAAATTAAAATCGTTTTCGAAAATAAATCTTCTTGCTGAGAAATGTCTTGCGAATAATATAAACAGGTCAGATGTTGTGATTGCTTTCGGTGGAGGTATTATCGGTGATTTTTCCGCATTTGCTGCAAGTATAATTAAAAGAGGAATAAATTTTATAAATATCCCCACTACTTTACTTGCTCAAGTGGATTCTTCTATTGGTGGAAAAACTGGTGTGAATTCAAAGTTCGGAAAAAATCTTATTGGTTCATTTTACCAACCTAAATTAGTTTTAAGTGATGTTTCTTTGTTGCAAAGTTTGCCTAAAAGAGAAATCATATGCGGATATGCTGAAATTCTAAAACACTCTATAATAAAAGATAAAAAATTTTTTAATTGGCTAAAAATAAATACCTACAAGATAATTGTAAAACGAGATTTAAATGTTCTTAAATATTCGATTTTCACAAGCTGTAAAATAAAATTACATTTTGTTAACAAGGATGTTAACGAAAAAAACTTTAGAATGATTTTGAATTTTGGTCACACATTTGCTCATGCTATTGAAGCTAAAAATAAATATTCAAAAAAAATAAATCATGGAGAAGCTGTTCTAACCGGTATGATAATTGCAACCAAACTATCTCTTTATAAAAAAACTATTACAGAAAAGACGTACTCAGAAATAATAGATATTTATAAGATGAATAAAATTAGTTACTCTTTGTCACAGTTTAACAAAAAAAAATATTTAAATAAGATTGTTGATTTTATGAAAGTTGATAAAAAAAATAACGACAAAAAAATTAATTTTATTTTATTAAAAGAAATTGGAAAAACTACTATTCCTGGTAAATACAAAATGTCCGTAGAAGAACTGAAAAAAATAGTACCTCAAATTATTTAATTTTAAGTTCTAAAGCATGTATTATTGTGTCTAATTCCTCTTTAAGCGTGTTCATGACTAATCTTTGTGCGTCCAATTTATTTAATTTTCTTAATTGTTTAGACTCAATTTCTAGATGCAAATGGTACTTGTCTTTATTAAAAAACTTATGTGTTTTGTGTTTATCTGTATTGTTTAAAATTACAATTTTTTCCACATTTATATTTTTTTTAATTTTATTCTCCACAATTTCTAAAATTTTCTTCATAATTATTAAATTTACTATATAAATAATCCATATGAAAACTATTTGTGATTGGAATAATTGTAAAGAATTAGGTGATTACAGGGCTCCAATAGAAAGAGATAACAGTAAAAAATTTAGATTACTTTGCTTGGAGCATATTAAAATCTTCAATAAAAAATGGAACTATTTTTCAAATATGAGTGATCAGGAAATTGAATATTTTGTTAAATCAGACTTAACTTGGCATAAACCCACAAAAGTTTTTGGTTCTTCAGATAATTTTTTTAATATTTTGTGGAATAATGCACTAGAGGATAAACTAAATATTTTTAAGTCTTCAAGTTTTAAAGAATATAAAAAAACCAAGCTTACTAGCAAAGACCGTGACGCTTTAGATATCTTAGATCTTAAATATGAGACAAAATGGGAAGAAATTCAAAAACAATTTAAAAATCTTGTAAAGAAATATCATCCTGATAAGAACCTTGGTAGTAAAAAATTTGAAGATAAATTAAAAACAATTACTTTGGCTTATAGTCAATTAAAAATGACAATTGGTAAAAAATAATGAGCGAGACATTATTACATAAAAAAGCAGATATTAAGATCTCAGTAAAACAAACTTTTGGTATTGATACCAAAATGGAAGTAAATGCATTTTCTGAAAAAAATGAATACGTTCCAAAAATTGATCAAGACTACAAATTTGATAGAGATACAACTCTAGCAATTCTATCTGGATTTGCTTTTAATAAAAGAGTTTTAATACAGGGCTACCACGGCACAGGGAAATCAACACATATAGAACAAGTTGCTGCTAGATTGAATTGGCCATGCATTAGAATAAATTTAGATGGCCATGTGAGTCGAATAGATTTGATAGGAAAAGATTCTATTGTTTTGAAAGATGGTAAACAAATTACTGAATTCAAGGAAGGTATTTTACCTTGGTCTATTCAAAATCCTATCGCATTAGTATTTGATGAATATGATGCTGGCAGACCAGATGTTATGTTCGTTATACAGCGCGTATTGGAAAGTGAGGGTAATTTTACACTTTTAGATAAAAATAAAGTTCTTGAACAGCATAATTTTTTCAGAATGTTTGCAACAACCAACACAGTCGGATTGGGAGATACTACAGGATTATACCATGGGACGCAGCAAATTAATCAAGGGCAGATGGACAGATGGAATATAGTAACAACTTTAAACTACCTTCCTCTTGAAAAGGAACTGGAAATAATTATAGCAAAAAACAAAACTTTCGATAATAGTGATGGAAAAGAAAAAGTTACAAATATGATTAAAGTTGCTGATTTAACGAGAAAAGGTTTTATAAACGGGGATATTTCAACGGTAATGAGTCCTAGAACTGTTCTGCATTGGGCTGAAAATACTAATATCTTTAAAGACCAAGGGTATGCATTTAGAGTAACTTTCTTAAATAAATGTGATGAAATAGAAAAAAAAATAATAGCAGAATATTATCAAAGATGTTTTGGAGAAGATTTGCCAGAATCTTCAATAAATGTAACCATTGGCTAAAATGGAAAAAAAACAAGACTTATTAGAAAATTTTAAAACAGCAATTACTTCGACCATAAAATCTATTTCTAACGTAGACAATCTAGAAATTTCTTTTGGCAACAAAGACGTATCTTCAAGTAAAAATACAATTAGGCTTCCTGACATAGATATTTATAAAAATAATATTCAATATTCTAAAATAAGAGCTTCCGCAGACTCTGTGGCATTAAAAATTAAGCATAGTAATAAAAATATTTTTAATTCTTTTCAGCCAAAGGGTTCTGTATCGAAAAAGCTGTATGAAATAGCTGAAAAAATTAGATGTGAAAAATTAGGAATGCTAAAATACAAAGGTATAGGAAAAAATATTAACACTTACTATCAAGAAAGAATAAATAACTTGGACATAGAACAAAATGAAAATAAAGTTTTAGAAGCATTTGAAAATTACTTAAGGGTAAATATCACTAATGTTAAAAATAGTAAAAAAATTGAGAAAAAATTTAATCCCCTAGTCAAAAACTTTGAAAAAAAATTCAAAAAAAGTTTAAAATTATTTAACAATTTAATTTCTGATCAGGAAAAATTTAATGCATTAATATCAAATTTAATTTCTGAAATGGATATTAATGATTCGTCTGATTCAAATAATGGAGAGCATGAAGACAAAGAGAGTCCAGAACAAGAGGATAATTCTCAAAATAATAAAAATAAAGATAAGGAAAAAGTTGACGCAAATCAAGAGATGTTTGTGGAGTCTGGTGCGCCTGATATGGAAAATTACGCAAATAAATCAGATAAAGAATCCGACATAATGGATATCGAAGACGAGTCGGTAAATCCGGACCAAAGAAAAAAATTAAAAAATAATTTTGGCGACAAAAAATATAAGCATTATACACAGGAATTTGATGAAATTATAAAAGCAGAAGATTTAGAAAATGATGTAGAGTTAAATAGGCTTAGATTGAGCTTAGACCAACAACTTTTACAATTAAAAAATTTTATATCTAAGCTAGCAAATAAATTACAAAGAAAACTTTTAGCAAAACAAAATAGATCGTGGGATTTTGATCTTGAAGAAGGCCTTTTGGATACTTCAAAACTTACTAGAGTTATTTTGGACCCATTTAATTCTCTATCATTTAAAAAAGAGAAGGATATAGAATTTAAAGATACATTGGTTACTATCCTTATCGATAATTCTGGGTCTATGCGAGGCAAGCCTATATCAGTCGCGGCGATTTGTGCGGATATTTTGTCAAGGACACTCGAAAGATGTTCTGTAAAAGTTGAAATTTTAGGGTTTACAACAAAACATTGGAAGGGTGGCTCTAGCAGAGAAATGTGGGTGAGCAATGGAAAGCCTAAATTTCCTGGAAGACTCAATGATCTTCGTCACATTATTTACAAATCTGCAGACACACCATGGAGACAAGCCAAAAAAAATATTGGCTTAATGTTAAAGGAAGGTTTACTTAAAGAAAATATTGATGGTGAGGCACTTAAATGGGCATACGAAAAAATGACTAAAAGAAAAGAAGAAAGAAAAATTCTTATGGTTATTTCTGATGGAGCGCCAGTTGATGATTCTACATTATCTACCAACACTAGTGATTATTTAGAAACCAATTTAAAAAATGTCGTTAAGTGGATAGAAAACAGTTCAAATATTGAGTTGTTAGCCATTGGCATAGGGCACGATGTTACTAGATATTATAGTAAAGCGGTAAAAATTGCTGATGTGCAAGATCTCGGGGACGTGATGATTAATCAACTAACTGATTTATTTTCGGAAAAAAGTACAAAGAAAATATTACACTAAACTTTTAAAAAAATTTTCCCTGCCTTTTTTGAAGAACTTTCTTTAATATATATAATTAAAAATCTAAATGGAATTAACATAGCTAGGGCTATTATCATTTTTATAAAAAAATCACCAAAAGCTAAAGTAACCCACGGCACTCCTGTTTTATAAAACGATATAGAAAAGAATAAAAATGTATCTATAATCGAGCCAAATAAAGATGATACAAAAGGAGCAATAAACCATGATTTATTTTTTCTTAATCTATCAAATATTTGTACATCTATATTTTGAGCCACTAAAAAGGCCACACCCGATCCAGTGGCTATTCTAATAGAAATAATGTCAGTAAAGTTTGTAGAAACAAATAAAGTGAGTAAGATTCCAATTGCAAAGCCAATATAAACTATTTTTCTTGCAGATTTTTTTCCGTACGCTCTATTTGCTAAGTCAGTAATTAGAAAAGTAATTGGATAGCTAAAAGCTCCATACGTTAAAACTTTTTCCAAGCCATAATAATTGACAGGGTATTGAACAAGAAAATTTGAGCTTATTACTATTAGCCCCATTAATATTGCAAGACTTAAAAATAACTTATTATTTTTTTTGACCATTACCTTTTATGCTTTCAAGGAAAGTAAAGAAGATTTTAGCCTTTTTGCTTTTTTAGATAGGGATTTTTTTTTTGCAGATTTTAAAAATTTGTCTAATCCACCCTTAAAATCAACCGTTCTAAGAGCTGATATTGTGACATTTAATTTAATGTTTTTTTTTAAAATATCACTTTTAAAAGTAACTTTTTTTAAATTTGGAAGAAACTTTCTTTTTGTCTTATTGTTAGAGTGACTAACATTATGACCTTTAAGAGGAGAAACGCCGGTAAGTTCACATTTTTTTGACATATAATATTTTTCAGTAAGTTGTATAGTTTGTCAGTACTCTATAGTCAAGCTATTAAAGTCTTTTAAATACTAAGAATTAATTCCCACTAAATTATCCATATTTTTAATTTTTTCTTTTTTTAAAATTTTAATTAAATCTTTTTTTATTTCTTTCACAATGCCTGGGCCTTTATAGATCATGCTTGTGTATAATTGAATTGCATTAGCGCCTGCAGATATTTTTTCAAATACTGCCAAGCCCGAATCAACTCCCCCAACGCCAATTATTGAAATTTTACCTTTGGTTTCTTTATAAAACTTTCTTATTAAATTTGTTGATATATCTCGAATAGGGGTTCCAGATAAACCTCCTGTTTCTAATTTATTTTTATCTACAAGATGCTCTCTATTTTTATCAGACGTATTTGACAGGATGATACCTTCAATATTATATTTATAAATTAACTCAATTATATCGATAATATTATTGTCATTTATATCAGGTGATATTTTTAAAAATAATGGTTTTTTTATTTTGTTTTTTTTTTTTAATAAATATAGATTTTCTAATAATTTATATAAATTTTTTTTTTTTTGAAAATTTCTAAGTTCTTTTGTGTTGGGTTAGGAAATATTAATAGTTATATAATCTGCATATGTATGCATGTTTAAAAAACATTGAGCAAAATCTTCTGTCTTATTCTTTGTCTCTTTATTGGGTCCAATGTTAATACCTAATATGCCATTGGGAGCATCTTCAGATATTCTTTTTGAAACAATTTCTAAACCATCATTATTAAAACCTAGCCTGTTAATCATGGCTTGATCTTTTTCTAATCTAAATATCCTGGGCTTAGGATTTCCCAACTGTTTTTTTGGTGTTATAGTACCAACTTCTATAAATCCAAATCCAAATTTATATAATGAATTGTAGACTTCTGCACTTTTATCAAAGCCTGCTGCCAAGCCTATGGGATTTTTCAATTTTCTATTGAATAAGTTGGTTTCTAATATCTCCTCACCTTCAGATTTAAAAAAAGCTTCTGGAATAATATTAAATTTTAGAGACTTAATTGCTAAATCATGTGCAACCTCAGGGTCTAAACTAAAAATGTAAGGTCTTAAAATTGAAAACATAAATTTATTTTTTTATTTGTTTATTTGTTTATTTATTAATTTTATCGTTTCTTCAACTCCAAAAAAATTAATAAAAAATCCCATTCTTGGACCATCTACCTCTCCGAATAAAACTTCATAAATAAGCTTAAACCATTCTCTTAAATTACTTTCATATCCATTTTCTTTGCCCACAGAATAAACTATAGTTTGAATCTCTTCTGGATTTGCATTTTTAGAAATACTTTTTAATCTTGTAATTAAATTGTTAAAAATTAATTTTTCTTTATCGTTAGGTATTTTATAATTTTTATTAGGTTCTACTTTGTCTCTAAAATAATTCAATGCATATTCCGTTAGATTGTCTAGTATTGGATGATTTTCTGGCTTAATTTCTTTATGAAATTTATTTATAAATTTCCAAAGTATTTCTTTAGTGTCTGCATTACTTGATCCTACTAAATTTAATAACATGGAAAAAGGCATTACAACTTTTTCATTCGGTGGCTTACCATTGTGTATGTGCCAAACTGGATTAAGTAGTTGATCACTTTTTTTTTGATTATGATATTTTTCTATTGATGATAAATACTCATCAACAGTTTTAGGGACAACTTCAGAATATAATTTTTTTGCTCTTTTTGGATTTGGATACATATAAAGAGATAAGCTTTCAGGTGAGGCGTACCTCAGCCATTGGTCGATGGAAATTCCATTCCCTTTTGATTTTGAAATTTTTTCTCCCTTTTCATCTAAAAAGAGTTCGTAAGCAAAACCATTGGGTGGACTTTTGCCAAGTGTTTTGCAAATTTTATTTGAAAGAATTGCGCTTTCAGTTAAATCTTTACCATACATTTCGAAATCAACATCAAAAGTAAACCATCTCATTGCCCAGTCAACTTTCCATTGAAGTTTGCAATTTCCATTTTTAATATCTACTTCTAGTTTTTTGTCATTGTTATCAAATACAACTAAACCCGTTTTTTCATTTTTTTCTATCAAAGGTATTTCTAAAACTTTTCCAGATTCTGGGCAAATAGGGAGGAATGGGCAATAAGTTTTTTTTCTTGTATCTCGCAAAGTTGGTAAAATAATATTCATTATATCATCATATTTTTCCAGAACTCTAAGCAAAGAATTGTTGAAATTACCTTTTTTATAATTTTCCGTAGAGCTTTGAAAATTGAATTTAAAATTAAATTTTTTTAAAAATTTTTTTAACATCTCATTATTGTGCTTACCGAAACTATCAAACTTTTCAAATGGGTCTGGAATACTCGTCAAAGGCTTACCGATATTATTTAATAATACTTTGTTATTAGGTATATTTTCTGGAACTTTTCTAAGCCCATCCATATCATCAGAAAAAGTTATTAGTTCAGAATCTATGTCTTCAATATGATTTAAGGCATTTATCATCATTGATGTTCTTGCTACCTCTCCAAAGGTTCCAATATGTGGCAATCCACTGGGACCGTAGCCAGTTTGGAATATTATTTTATTTTTAGCTTTAATTTGATTTTTTCTATCTTTCAAAAGCTTTCTAATTTCAACAAATGGCCAAGAAGAAGTGGATTGAATTAAGTCTTTATCAAGCATAACAATGGTGTATTAAATTTTGTGTATAAAATACAGATATAATTATAGGGTATTAAGTTGAATTTTATAACTATTTAAATAATCTCATCCACTATGGCTGCAAACAAAACTGTTTTTTTTATTATTGGTATTCTTATTGTGATTTTGGGCGTGTTTATGCTTGTGCCATATATAGCGCAAGTCATCTTTAGTGAAAATAGTCATAGTTTTTTAGCATCAGCTTTTATAACAATTTTTTTTGGAATTTTATTTATTCTTACCAACCTTGAAAAAGAGTTTCACCTTAATTTGCAACAAACCTTTTTGTTTTCTACTCTTGCGTGGTTAACAGTTGCAATTTTCGGAAGTTTGCCTTTTGTTTTTTCAGTATTAAATTTATCATTTAGTGAAGCTTTTTTTGAAAGTATGTCTGGTATAACTACTACTGGCTCAACTATAATTGCAGATTTAGATAATTGTCCTAAAAGTATTTTACTTTGGAGGGCAATAATGCAGTGGCTTGGTGGTATTGGAATTATAGTTATGGCCATAACAGTTCTACCACTGCTTAAAGTTGGTGGAATGCAACTATTTAAAATGGAAGGGTCAGACAATACTGAAAAAATACTACCTAGAACAATTGAGGTTGCATCTATAATAATTGCAACATATTTAATTTTAACATTTTTATGTGCTTTTTTCTATTGGATCTTTGGTATGGAAATATTCGATAGTATTGCACACTCTATGACAACAATAGCAACCGGGGGATTTTCAACACATAATAATTCAATAGGTTTTTTCAAAAATCCTAATATAGAAATTGTTGCAACTATATTCATTATTCTTGGGAGCATTCCATTCTTATCATATTTAAAATTCGTAAAAGGTAATAAGAAAATATTTTATCAAGATGTACAGATAAAAGGTTTATTTTATTTACTTTTAATTTCAATATTAATTATGTTTATGTATTTATTTTTTATTAATCATGAAAGTTCTATATTAGAAAGATTGAGAATTTCCTCTTTTAACGTAGTCTCAATTTTATCTGGAACTGGATATGTGACAGATGATTTTGGGTTATGGGGGAAATTTTCATTAATATTTTTTTTATTTTTAATGTTTATCGGGGGGTGTGCAGGATCTACAACATGTGGAATTAAAATATTTAGACTGCAAATGTTATTTATTTTTTTAAGAAATCAAATTAAAAAATTAATTTACCCAAATAGTGTTTTTGTTGTTAAGTATAATAATCAGAAGATTTCAGATAATTTTATTAATTCTGTAATTGTATTCATTTTTTCTTATCTATTTTTATTTTTAATTTTATCTATATTGCTATCTATTACTGGACTGGATTTTTTATCGTCAATCTCGGGAGCTGCTACCTCAATTTCAAATGTTGGACCTGGACTTGGTGAAATGATAGGACCAAATGGCAATTTTAAAGAAGTATCGGACATTTCTAAATGGCTACTTGCTTTTGGCATGCTTTTAGGGAGATTAGAACTATTTGCTGTTTTGGTATTATTTTTCCCTTCTTTTTGGAGAAATTGAAATTTTTAACAAATGAAAAATAATAAAAACAATTTCCTAAAAAATCTAATAAATTTTAGATCATTAAGAATGTTACTTTTGGGTTTTTCTTCCGGACTTCCAATCCTTTTAGTTTTTTCAACTTTATCTATATGGCTGATAAAAGCTGGTGTAAACAGAAGCACGGTAACTATGTTTAGTTGGGTTGGGTTGGCTTATTCATTTAAATTTATTTGGACTCCAATAATTGATAATTTAAGACTCCCTATCAAGAATTTTGGTCATAGAAAAAGCTGGTTATTTTTTTCTCAAACTATTGTTATATTTGGTTTGATTTTCATTTCTTTTACAGACCCCTCTAAAACATTGTTATACACCGCAGCCGGAGCTGTAATTATTGCTTTTGCTAGTGCTACGCAAGATGTAATAATCGATGCATATAGAATTGAATCTGCACCTCAAAAATTTCAAGGTATTTTATCTTCTATGTATATTGCCGGTTATAGGATTGCGATGCTAGTGGCTGGAGCAGGAAGTTTACTGTTAGCAGCTTACTTTGGGGTAGAAGTTTATAATGTAAATGTGTGGCGATCAGTATATTTGAGTATGGCATCTTTGATGACAATAGGTATTTTGACAACCATCTTTTTACCGGAGCCAAAAATTATAAGAAATAATTCCCTAATTAGTTTAAAAGATCAATTTAGATTTTTAATATCTTTTATCATTTTTATTTTTATTTTTATTTTCTTTTATTCAAATTTAGAAAATCCTTTTACCAATGGGGAAAATTTATCTAAATTTTTATTTGCACTTCTGCGAATAGTATTGTGTTTTTCTATCTCTATTTTTGCTATTTACTTATTGGCAAAAACTCAATTTATTCCTAAGAAATCTGCTTATAATGCATTTTCAAAACCATTTTTAGATTTTGTAAATAGATATGGAAAAGCAGCAATTGTAATTCTATTATTAATTGGTTTGTATAGAATCGCTGATGTAGTCATGGGAGTTATGGCTAATATTTTTTATCTTGAAAAAGGTTTTAATATCAAAGAAATAGCGACATACTCAAAATTTTTTGGAGTTTTTGCTACTATCGCAGGGGGTATAATTGGTGGGTATTCATCATTTAAATTTGGTACAATTAAGTGTTTGTTTTTTGGAGCTTTAATAGCCGCCGCAAGTAATTTACTTTTTGCCTGGTTAGCAATAACTGAACCTAGTGTCAATTTTTTAATTATAGTTATAACTGCTGATAATATTGCAAGTGGATTTGCGGGAGCTGCTTTTGTAGTTTATTTATCTGCTTTAACGTCTATACGTTTTACGGCAACTCAATACGCCCTTTTTAGTTCTTTAATGCTCCTTTTCCCAAAAGTTCTAGCTGGTTATTCGGGCACTATAGTAGATCAAATTGGTTATGCTAATTTTTATATTTTTACAGCTATTATTGGGCTACCTGTATTGATATTAATTATTTGGATTGCAAAAATCGCACCAATTAAAGATTAATTAAAAATGATTAAAAATGATTAAAAATGATTAAAAATTATACTAGTAATTTTCAAGAAGTTAATATTTATAAAAAAACATCTAAAAAATATGAAATAATTTCGAAAATGATTTATTGTGTAAGAATTAAAATATTAAAAAAAAA
>Ga0114997_10001906_pt1 | contig 17047 bp, 9 predicted proteins | sample ArcticOcean_MG_C_2_FD_87045 | JGI IMG/M metagenome (GOLD analysis project Ga0114997, IMG submission 87045) | Marine microbial communities from western Arctic Ocean - ArcticOcean_MG_CB4_136 | ecosystem: Environmental > Aquatic > Marine > Oceanic | place: Arctic Ocean: Canada Basin | collected...
CCTCCAAAATCAAGATGCATCTTCTCATCACGCGGCAACGTTATTCGTCAAAGCGGAGCGGATGGATTTCAAAACCTTGCGAAAGACGCGATCGATTCCTCTCACGACAACTAACGATGGTTTGAGCATGTGCACGATGACCTTAAACAGCCAGGAAAGGTTTGGATGCTACACGAAACAGAACGAGAACAGACGAGGGAAGATTGAGCGCGTGGACACCGAGGCTGCGTTGGATGCTTTTGGGACTGATGAGAGAAAAGGAGAAGCGTACGTGTTAACCGCGCCGATGAGAATGATGAAACAAGTTTTGAAAAAAGTGACAGAGCGTAAAGATGTTATCGTTTCTGCTGTTCTCGTCGAGCATCCTTTGGCGTTTATTGATGACGATGCGGGAGGAGATGATGCGGAGAAGGAAGCGGCGGAGTCTGGATTCTATCGCGGCGTGCCGGAATCCGACTCGAAAGAGGACGCGAAAAGAGTGAAAATAGGCCAAACGCCGGTGGCGTTTTTAGGCATAAACGCGACGAGGAAAGTCGTTTGGGCGGCAAATGAGAACGTGAAGAGAGAAAAGGTACAAAAATCGTCGAAAACAATCACGGGTAGAGATGAGCTTTTATATGCTTCCGTGGACGGCGCGATGGACGCCGCGGGGAAGACGAGCGAGGATATGAAACACGCGAATAGCATCACGTGTTTAGAGAAAAGGACGTGTTTACCCATTGGAGGGTACTCGATCGCGACGGCATTTTTAGATGGGTTTTCCAGATACTTGTACAACGAAAGCGCGCCTTCGATATTCGTGACCGCGAGGTTGGATAAAACGACGTCCATGTTTCGCGACGAAGCGCGAGGCGCAAACGCGGTGTACTCGAGTTTGATTTCTTTCTTAGTCGCCGCGGAAGTGGTGAACGATTTGGTCGTAGACGGACCAAACTTGGAGAAACCAATCGTGTTTGCCGCGTTTGCCGGAGAAGAGTACGACTTAGTCGGGTCGAAGAGGATGATGGAAGAGTTCCCGGGGTTGGTGGATACCGTAGTTGAAATTGGACCGGTTGGCTTTGCCTCTTCTTCAAAAGACGCGTTGTACGTCCACGAACAATACAACCAGACCGACGATACGTTCGAAGATTTCTTAAAAGTCCAAAGCGCGGCGAACCGAGAAACGCTCGGCGAAGATTCGTTGTCCGTGAAAGAAGTCTCTCGAGGCGTCGAGGTCCCGAAAGGCTCCTCTTTGAACTCGTTCACCAACGTCAGCGGAAGTCGATTGACTTTAACCGATTACAACACGTTCGAATCGGACGATCCTTTTTACGGAACTATGTTTGATTCTGGTTTGGATAAAATCAACGTGAAACGAATCGCCGAAGTTGCTCGATTGGTTGCTGGCGCTGCGCTTCGCATGAGCATGAAAGACAAGGAACAATTCGCGGTGAAGGAGGACGTTTTAAATAAACTGGTCGACAACGATTTCGTGCAGCAAACGATCGCGACGGCCTCGGAGTTGGCGGAATGTTTAGTCGATCCGAAAGTTGGTTTAAGAAAGTGTTCGTTTTCTCAAAAGTACGACGTGTTCGGTTCGGACGCCCCGTCCGAAGAAGACGAAGCGAACGAAACAAACAACATCGGATCCTCCTACGTCGGCGTCGTTCAATACATCCCAGAAGATATTCAAACCTCCGAAGCGAAATCACCGATTCAGAGATTTGTATACGAGCACCTCTCGCGCGTTGCCAACGGCACGGCAAGCACAACGTATCGTCTCGCTTTGCCTTCACAACTCAAGTTTGACCGGGACTCGTATGCGTGGCAAGTTCGGGACGGAAACGCGAACGGGTACGAAATCTGGACTGAATCGAATTGGTCGGCGAAAATTGGCGTGACTATCGAGAGCAACAAAGGTTGGTTCTTTGAGCCCATCGCGACGGCGTGTGCCGTGGTGATTGCCACTTTGTTATGTTTCTTCGGCGAGCGGATGTTGGAACGCGCGTTGACTCGAGGAGGAAGCTCGAGCTCAACTTCCTCCCAAAAGCTTAGCGGTATGGATTTAGATTAGTACAAGAAGAGCGCGTGAAATTGATAATAAAGTAGTAGTACGAATAGCAGTAGTAAATGCACGCGTATATAGGTACCTGGTGCCGAGGCACGGTATATAAAAACGCTGGAAACGACAAAAATGAACTCGATCTGATCAACTTAGAAAAAAATTAATAGCTCCACTGGAACGAGTCGTTCGCGACCGCGGCGACTAACCCGTTCTTCTCGTACCTATCGCTTTCATCCCACGCCATCAAACCGCCCATAACCTCCATCTTAATTTCCTTCGCGCACGCGTCTTCCGTAGACATGTGCTTATACCACCTCTCCAAACTCGGTCTTCCGTCGAAAACGTTCTCCCACCCGAAGTACTTTGGCAACAAGTGGGTCATAAACACGAAGGTCGGAAACAACGCCGCGTCCGCCGTGGACGGCGCATCTCCGCACAAATACGGCCCAGGTTCAAACCCACCGACGGTTTTCTCCATAACGTCCAACAACCGATCGATTTCGCTAATTTGCTCCGCCCTTACCTCCGGCGACATCGGTCCTCGATACATGCACCCTTGAATCGGCGTCAAATACACGTCGTGCCACCTCGTCGCCAAATTACACGCCGTCTTCGCCTCCAACGTCTCCGGCCTTAAACTCGGGCCTTGCTTCTCGAACGCGTCGCACAAATACTGACTGATCACTTCCGACTCCGGTATCGCTTGCCCGTCTTTCGTCACCAGCAGGGGCATTTTCCCTTGCGGATGCATCTCCAGAAACTCCGGCGACTTCAAGCCCCCTAACGTGCTCGGATTCTTAAACTCAAACTCATCCTCGATGTTTTTCCAGCAAATAATTAATCGGTTCCTCGCGCCGTTGTTAGAAACCGGAACGTCGTAGAAGATGTTTTTATACACCGGATCGAGCGCGGCTTCGAAATCTCCCGCCGCCGCTTCCGAGGAAGATTCCGCCGCATTCATCATCAAAGCACGTCTCCCTTTCCTCCTCCTCAAAATCATCATCTTCTCATCACCATTAAAACCGCTTTTAAAAGCATCCTCGTTATCACTCCCGCGGCGAAACGACGACGAAGATTTAGTGCTCTTCTTCGAGGAGCACGAGGAGGAAGACGTGGCGGAATTGCCACTCTGGTATCGCTGAGTATGAATCGTCTGCATCATCATCGTCGCAGAAATCATTTTTTTTTTCTATCCTCTTCTCTCTATTTTATCTGAATGAGGAAAAAACACTCGTTTTAGTCCAAAAATTTTTGGTCCAACATTTTCTGCCTTTTTTTCACTTTTTTTTGTTCTTGATTTTCTTTTCTTTTTTTTGGTCTCTCCTTTCTTTCTTTCTCTCATCACTCTCGAAGCTTTTTCTCCATTCTGTGCTCTGTATACATATTATTCTTTCCGTCATCGAGAAGAGATCGTTTTCCCACACCTTTTGAAAGAAGAAGAACACGCTCTGATCGTCGCGTTTCTGCGCTTTGTGATTGGTAAAGCAACACGCTACTCTTTTTAAAAACGGGAGAGAAGAAGAAAGAGGCGTTTCCGAGAGAATTCCATTTTAAGAGAAATTTCAAAAATCAATCGTTTCTCGAGTCATCATCATGGGGCAACAAACACAACATCTTCGACCGAACGAAATCAACGGGTTATTCCAAACCCAGTCGTTAACGCTCGAAGCGCGAGCGATGAGAGCGTTAACCTCTCTCATTCAAAAGAAAGAGTTCGACTCCAGGGAAAAGGAAGAGGATTACGTGGAGGAGATTTTAAACGCTTTGGACGGGAAGTGCTTGCAAACGAGCGTGGTCTCGGAGGAGATCGCGCGGGAGGCGGTGGGCGAGATGGAGAGGAAGAAGGAGAGGGAAAATCTGATAAACCGTGATGGGCCGATGGCGGTCGATGAAGAAGACGGAGAGGTAGAAGAAGAAGAAGATGATGATGATATTGATGATGATGAATCGGACGACGAGGACCGAGCGAACCAAGAGAGATTGCAAAACGAACTCCGGGACGAAGCCATCGTCGTGTGCGACGCGTTCGCGCACGCGCCTCGGTATCAGTACGACGAAACGAGAAACGTGTTTGCGAAAATCAACCAACCGGCGACGATGGACGCCGAGGCGGATTCGAAAATCAACGCCTATCGGGAACGGTTTCATTTGTTGAGGCAGAGAATGAGCAGGCACGAGAGTTTTACGAAACCGGCGTTTGGGAAGAAGAAAAAAGGTAACGAAGATGCGAGTACGAACGCGAATAACACGAACGAGTTGACGCCGCTTCGATCGTTGGTCGGTCAGTGTTACGGGCCGAGAGTCGTCATGGGATGTTTGTCGCAAGTGGAAGACGGTATTTTTCACTTGGAAGATCCGACTGGGTCAATGAGAATTGATTTGACCGCGGCGTCGGCGACGAGTGGGATGTTTTGCGAGAATTGCGTGGTAATTGCGACAGGAGAAGTGAGGAAGGCTGACGGCATTTTTGAAGTGTCCGCGTTGGGCCATCCACCGGCGGAGACGAGAAGGAAAACGCTGGAAGCGACCAACGCGACAGATTTTATGGGCGCCGCGCAAGGTGGAAAACACGTCGCGCTGCGACCGAGAGATTTAGACGAGTTGATCAAAACAGAAAAGAAAGCGAAAGACGAACGATTCGTCGTCATTTCCGATTGTTACTTGGACGATTCCAAATGTTTGAGACGATTGAGGAATATTTTTGAAGTGTACGATCAATCGGCGAAACCGCCCGGGTTGTTTGTGTTTATGGGGGATTTCACGCGAGTACCGTTTGGTCCGACGAAGTATGATTTCGCGTCGTACACGAAATCGTTCGACCAGTTGGCGGATTTGTTGGACGAATACCCGTCTATTCGCGAAGAGTGTCGCTTCGTGTTTGTCCCCGGGCCGGGCGATCCCGGAAATACGAGCGCCTATCCAAGACCAGGATTGCCCGCCGCGTTGAGAGGTCATAAAATCACCGCGTGCTTGCAAAAAGTAGAGTTTGCGTCTAATCCGTGTAAGATTCGATGGCATTCGCAAGATTTGGTCTTTTTCCGAGACGATTTACAAGCCAGAGCGCGACGAGGGTGTTTGTTACCGCCGGTGGACGATTTGGATTTGGGCACGGAGGAAGACGACGAGCGATTACAGTTAGACATGTCATCGAGAGAAGTTGAACGACGAAAAGCAATGCGAGAAAAATCTTTGTTCCTTCACTTGGCGATGACTTTAGTTCAGCAATCGCACTTATCGCCGTTGCCGTTGACGCAAATGCCGATTTATTGGGAGAGAGACCAGGCGATGTGGTTGTACCCGGCGCCGAATGCTATTTTCTTAGGCGATCGATCGGAAACGCAGTGTAAACTGACTGACGTGTGTGGTGTGGGAACGATGATGGTAAACCCAGGATGTTTCGCGGACGATGGGAGTTTTGCGATTTATAATCCAAGCGAACGAGAAGTGGATTTATCCGTCGTGAGCGCCGCGGAGATGTAAAACACGAAGAACAGTCAAATCTAGGAAATTACTATATTAAGATCTATTACTAGTGATAATACAAATATTAATAATAATACTCGCACGAATTGACTTCTCTAAGTATCTATCTATCTTCCTGTCTACCTCTTCATTGCGCTGTTTTGTATGTAATACATTTTCCCGACGTTAGCGCGCCTCCTTCGAGTTTGTTCCTGAGAGCGCGGAATGAAGGATTTCCCCCAGAGCGTCTCCTTGGAGGCGTCGTAGTCATTTATTGTGACATTCATCGCGGCGTACTCTTTCATTTGCTCCTCGATGTTGGCACCGGCTCCCAAAGACTCCTCTTTGAACGTGTCGAAAAACAACGACTCGAACGCGGAGGAGCAGTATCGTGAAGAACTCTCCTCTTGTTCTTCTTCTTCTTCGCGTTGACCGGTTTTGCCGTTGCATACTTCAATCACATCCTCTTCACCCGCCGTCCATATTAAACAGTGTGGGTTATCAAACACGACGACAGAGTCCGTGTCGATGGGAGCCAAGTCGAATTTTCTCTCGCACTGCATCAGCACCGGGTGATTGACGCTCGGAAACGTTTTTGAAACGCGACAGCAAAATGCTCGAGCGCAGTGCTTATACGCAAACTTCCTCCCTATGGTTATCGATTGAATAAAAATAGGCTCCGTAAGTTTCGTGGCCAATAAACTACCCTGCACGCCGAGTGCATTCCACGAGGCTATTTTATCCGAGCACGTACACATTCGTCCGGCTCGATTTTCTCCGACTGGCAAAGTACCCTTTGCGAGCGTTCCGTTCTCGTATAACGCCTTCACCCCCGCGACCGCCGCCGAGCTCGCATCATCGTCCTCGTCGTTTTTCGCAGGCATCGAGACCATCGTCGCTTTCTTCAACGCCACCGCCACGGAGCCTTTCTGAACGTCTAGTGGTAAAAATGGTGTCTCGTGCGTTTGCGTCGGCATCGTAAACGGCCCGATCTTGGTGTCGTTTACGTCGTCCATTCCTCCTTTGGCCCATTTTCGTATAGTTGCGTTCCCGCACGGACATGAAGAGACGTATAAATGAATGCTCTTGTGCGCTTTCATTTGAAAAAGCACCCTATCGCCCCCGCCGTCGTCTCGTTTCACTCTCTTGAGTAGAAATAAATCCTCTGTGTCCTCGTAGCCTTCGTTCGATAACGCTTTCATTTCCAACGCTAAATACCTCTTCAACGCTCTTCTCGCCAACACCTCCGCGTGTAAATCTCTCAGCTTACCTCTCTCGTAACTCTTCTTTTCCATCTCCCGATCAAAATCCTCGTCCGAAATCGTCTTCGTCCCGTTCGCGACGGTCAAGCACGTCATCCTGTTCGTTCGCGCGTCGAGCGCGATAAACGCGCTCATAACAGTCCTCAGATGATTTTCCTCCGAAGCGTTCTTCTCATTCGCTGCTCTCAAATTATATTCACGCGCCGTATTCTCTCGCAAACGCGAGAACGTTTCGATTGCAACGTTCGAAATCGATTCCGCGAACGCGCACGAACTCGCTCGCGACTTTTCGCCGCATCTTTTTGCTTTTATCGTCGTCTCTGTTGATGTCGTCATCATCCCGGGGTGTTCACTTCACCTTAGTGAGAGGTGCACTTCTTCAGAGCAACTTTGTATTCATCCTCGCACGACGCTTTTTCCAATATACGACCTAAACGCGCGACATCATCATCATCACCGCCTGTAATTGCTGCTCCTGCTGCTTTTGCTGCGCGTAACGACAGTGATGACTTACACGCGAACAGCGCTTCTCTGGCTATGTTATTGCACCTCTCGTCGATGATGAACAAAGACGGCGACGACGTTTCTTCCTTCTTGGCGTAACGATACGTCGCGTAGCCGAGAGCAGAAAAAGCAAAGACAACCGGTGGAAAAGCGAGCACGAATGCCATAAAATAACTCACCACTGAGATGAATTTGTTGTGAGGACGAAGACGCGAAAGAGGACGAGTTTGAATACCTAGTAGTAGTAATAATAATAATAATGACGCAAAATTGGTTGTTTCTGCTTTCTAGTTTTGGGCGTCGCCGTCACAACATCATCACTATCATCACGACTCACATGGCTTTCCCTAACTGCATTTTCCTCTTGAACATCAAACGCGTGTTGTGCATCAACCCGTCGATGATCCCTACGACGCTATACACGCCACCAACGATGGCCATTAACGTGGTTATGAATTGGTAAAACTCGCGTCGTTTCTCGACGCCTAAAATTTGCACCGGGGACGGGGTGAAGTGGAATTTCGCTCTCGGCGTTTCTCCGTCTGGGGTTTTGACCGAGTGCGTGTGTTGGGTGTATTCGTACACGTTGAACGGTTGCGCGAACGGGCCCAGGGGTTGCATGGTGGTTAACACCGTTTGTAAGTAATGCTCGTGCGACGTTCGCGGGTTTTTCGAGACGACGAAATCGTTCGCCAATTTGTCGTGCCAATCTCCTTCTTTTTCGCCTCTGTGGAATCGAGTCATATATTTTTGCCTCGACGCGGATAATTGTTGACCGAAGTAGAAGTGGTGAACTTGGTGCGTGACGTTTAATTTCTCCACGTCGAAGGAGTGGCCGTTTTTGGCATCCGCGGTAAAAAAGACGTGCCCGGGGACTTTTTTCACCAAGACGAAACCGGTGATGGAACACCCCGTGCTCGCTCTGGTTTGGACCACGTCCGCGTGGTTGGCGACTTTGAAATCGATTTGCTCGTTCGGTCGCGGCGGTTGCGGTTTCTTCTCGTTATCTTTCGTCGGTTTACCTTGTGGTACTGGAATGTTCCCTTCGCCGCCCGCGGGAACGTCCACCATGCTCTTCCCAAACTCTACAATCGCGCTCACGGTTCTGTCCCCGTGATAGGACGCGTGATCCGTGTGTCTCCCATGCGCGATTAAATCCGACCCTCTCGTAAAGATTCTCACCGTCGGATACCCTTGAATGTGATGTTTCCTGCACAATTGCTCGTGCTCCACGCAATTGACTCTCCCGAGCGCAATCGAGTGCATGTTTTGCGAATTCGTGTTGAACGTCTCGTGCAACTGAATCGCCGCCGCGTCAAACACCGGTTGCAACCGTTGACTCCACGGACACCACGGCGCGTAAAAATTGATCATCGTCACCGAATGCGCGTCGTTAAACGATTGCATCTCTTCCTCTGTCGTCAACGGTTCCGCGCTCGAGTGCGTCACTCTTCCAGTCGCCAACGCTTCCTTGTGCTTCTCCACCACAATCTGCGCCTCCGTCAACTCTTCCTCGTTCACGTGCGCGTCTCCATCCTTCCCTGGCGTCTTCTCCGCCCACGCCAAAGGCCCAGTCGGTCGAAAATTCCCATCGATTGGTCTCTTAAACACCGTCTTGGTCAGATTATACCTCGTCAATCCCAACGCGTCCCCAACATCCACCGACGCGAACTCGCACGACAGCGCCGGAAAAGACACGTTAAAGTTAATCCTCAACAACTCTCCATCCACCGACCGATCGACGACCACTTTCGTCTCGAACGTCGTTTTCAAATACGCTCTCGTTTCTGCGATCAAAAGAAACACGATTAAAGATGTCGCCATGATGGATAAGATCGTCCCCAGGTACGTGCCTTGCGTCATGTCGCGCGGGATTTTCCGGTAGAAATCCATCCCTTTCGCTTTCGTCAAAATGCCCATTTTTTATTTCTCTATTTCTCTCTCTCTCTTTCTTTCTCTCTCTCTCTCTCGAACTCTCTCTCACACAAACACACACGGGAGGATCTCAGAGTAGTGGTACTGCGCTAAAAAACAACGCGGCAATAAACAAAGCAAAGTGTTTGTTATTCTTCTGCAAAAGGTTTCGTGTCTCTCGATGATGATTTTTTTTGTGTTGTTTGTTGTAAGATTTTTATTTTTTTTTGAAGAAAAAAAAGTCAAGTCTTTTTCCTCACTTTATTTAAAAAAGAAAACGCAAGCTCATCAGACACTTCGTTTCTTTTATATTAGTAATACATCAAGGCAGTAAATATTGCATTCGTAAACCAATACCTTTTTAAAACACCTAATTATTAATAATGAGAGAGGTTATTTCCATCCACATCGGCCAAGCTGGCGTGCAAACTGGTACGAGTTTTTTGGTTTTGGTTTTTCTTGCATGTGGACATGCGAAGATTCTCTTTTCTCTCTCGTCGTTGACTTTTTTTTTCTTCCTCTTTGGGAGATGATGATGATGACGACGACAAAACTGACCTCTCTCAACATTCTATGTTGATGCGCTTTTTTCGAATAATGAACAACAGGTAAGTCGTGCTGGGAGCTGTATTGCTTGGAGGTGCGCGTTTGACGATGTCGTCGTCTCTTTTCTCTCTTCAAAATGTTTCTAATTTTGGGTAAAAATCGCTCTGAAAAATTACATTGACTGACTTTGACTTTTCATCATCTCTTTCTTCTTTCTAATATATAGCATGGCATCAACCCGGACGGGCAAATGCCGGCCGATAAAACCATCGGCGGTGGCGACGACGCGTTTAACACGTTCTTCTCCGAAACTGGCGCGGGTAAGCACGTCCCGCGATGCGTATTTCTCGATCTCGAACCGACCGTCATCGACGAGGTGAGAACGGGGACCTACCGCCAATTGTTCCATCCGGAACAGTTGATTTCCGGGAAAGAGGACGCCGCGAACAACTTTGCCAGAGGCCATTATACCATTGGTAAAGAGATTGTCGATTTGGCGTTGGACAGAATTCGCAAGTTGGCGGATAACTGCACCGGGTTGCAAGGCTTTTTGGTGTTCAACGCCGTCGGCGGCGGGACCGGCTCTGGTCTTGGGTCGTTGCTTTTGAACGTTTGTCCGTCGATTACGGGAAGAAATCGAAGTTGGGTTTCACTATTTACCCGTCACCGCAAGTCTCCACGGCAGTCGTTGAACCGTACAACTCCGTGTTGAGTACGCACGCGTTGTTGGAACACACCGACGTGGCTGTCATGTTGGACAACGAGGCGGTGTACGACATCTGCCGCAGATCGTTGGATATCGAACGACCGACGTATACGAACTTGAACCGTTTGATCGCGCAAGTGATCTCGTCGTTGACTGCCAGTTTACGGTTCGACGGTGCGTTGAACGTCGACGTGACGGAGTTCCAAACCAACTTGGTGCCGTACCCGAGAATTCACTTCATGTTGTCCTCGTACGCGCCGGTTATTTCCGCGGAAAAGGCGTACCACGAACAACTCGCGGTTGCTGAAATCACCAACTCCGCGTTTGAGCCGTCTTCGATGATGGCGAAGTGTGATCCGAGACACGGCAAATACATGGCGTGCTGCTTGATGTACAGAGGCGACGTCGTACCGAAAGACGTCAACGCCGCCGTCGCTTCGATCAAGACGAAGAGAACCATCCAATTCGTCGATTGGTGCCCGACTGGTTTCAAGTGCGGTATTAACTACCAACCGCCGACGGTTGTCCCGGGTGGTGACTTGGCGAAAGTACAACGCGCTGTGTGCATGATTTCTAACTCCACCGCCATCGCGGAAGTCTTCTCCAGACTCGACCACAAGTTTGACTTGATGTACGCCAAGAGAGCGTTCGTCCACTGGTACGTCGGCGAAGGCATGGAAGAAGGCGAATTCTCGGAAGCGAGAGAAGATTTGGCCGCTTTGGAGAAGGATTACGAAGAAGTCGGCGCGGAGTCCGGCGAAGGCGAGGGCGAAATGGACGAAGAGTATTAAACTTTTCTCGTGTCGACTTTTCCGATAATACTTGTGCGTTTTTCTTTGAGATGGTAGAAACATATTTTAAGCGAAACGCGGTTGGTGGCGGCTCCCTCATTTTAACTAGGTACACACTCTATTTAAATATCTAATGCAGAACTATTTATTACTATTAATACTATTGGTACTAGTATCATCATCTCCGCTATTATCGGGCTCCAGCCATTCCACGTTTTCAAAGAGCGCGTCGTGGTCGCCTTCGCAAATGTCGTTCTTTCCAACCAACTCCTTCACCACGATGTCGTCGAACAAAACTTTCCCTTTTCGGTCTCGGTAAAGCACGTACACGTTGGCTTTTTGTACTGGTTTTCGGGGCGAGATTATGCCGACGCGCTTGGTCCACATTTTCAAAGCCGAGAAACCAAGAGTGTATCCGTACGTAGACGTGCCGTCGGTGTGTTCGAGGTCGATGTAGACGCCGTACGAGGAAACTTTTGGTTTCGGGTAGTTGAACGGATCCAAGCGATGAAACTTTGAGGCCTCGTCAAAAATTGCTTTGCTCTTGGCGGAGACGTATATCGGCGTCGCGACTTTCGCGTCGTTGGAGGATAAGGAGGAGAACTCAATGACTTGCCTCGCGCCTCGCGATTCGCCAAATCCAGGGTTCCTCAAAACCAAAGCGCCGTGCGTGCTCGAGTCGTCGCCGCTGCTGCTTTCGTCGTCGTTCGTGTCCCCTAAGTTGTGTCTCGTTAACTTGTTCTTGATGTTGTTCGGGTTGCGCCAATCGAATCCTTTCTCGAAGCCTAACCATGCGTCCACGTATCCACCCGTTTCCGTTTCGAATCCTCCGTTGATTATTTTGTTGTTATTCCCGTTTGTACTCTCATCGTTTTCGTTGTTCAATCGAGCGCACAATAATCTCGATATCGCGTGGACTTTTAAACTAAGATGATCCGTCTCTTTCTTATGCATCGCTCGGGCATCTTCGAACGCTTTTCTATCATATCTTGCGTATTTCAAAACGCCACCTAACCCAACGCTTTCAACAATTTCGTTCGTTTCGTACGGAAGTAACGTTCTGGCGCGGTAATCGAAGCGTCGACTCTTTTTGGCTAAAGAACCGACCGAGTCGATTCGGTAGAAGAACGTCGGGAGCGGTACGACAGTAACACCTCGATTTTGATTATGCGAAGCGTCTTTTGCACGAAGAGCGAGTTTGGCGAAGAGCGACCAATCTTCGCCGGCGGCGTCGTTACCGGGAATATCGTCCCACCCGCCGACAGACTCTAACGCCTTTCTGCGAAAGAGTGCGTTGGCGTCGCCGAAACAATCTTCGTAAACGCCCAGCGAGGTGGACGCCCCAAGAGGTATCCAACCGCCGAGATCGAATTGATTACCACCTAACGCCGGTTTCTTCAAATCAAGTTCGCTTGTTCCAACGAAATAGGCGTTTCCGGGCGCGACAGCATCTGCCTCGGAGGCGAGGATAGCCGTGACGAGCGTTGAAACTTGAGAAGTGCTCGCTAAGTTGTCGTCGTCGGCAAACAAAACGTATTCGCCGCGAGCATTTTTCAAGCCAACATTCCTGGCTCTGGAAAGCGACGCGGCGATTGGGCCGAGACGGACTAACTTGTACATGTTCCTGTGCGGGTTCGTATCCGAGGACTTTTCTCTACTGATGAGAAGATTTTCGATGGTATTGAGCATTTCAGTGGTCTCTGGCGTTTTCCTCGAGCCGTTATCGACCACAATCAAATCCATTTTATCGTAGTCTTGCGCCAAATGCGAGGCGACGGCGTCGATCAAAAATTTCGGTCTGTCTTCGTGTACGACAACGACGGTGACTCGAGGCGACGGGTGTCTTGCAGCCGGCGGGATCGGTAATAAAGCAGCTTTCTTTCGTTTGATCGCTCTGTGCAATCCAACCCATTTCATCTCGATGATATCGTCGTACGATTTCGCAAACGGTGTCTTACTCGACGCATCCGGGCGATAGACGCCACCGCCTTCGCCGACGCGACGATCAAACACGCGTAACATTGTTTCTACGCAATCGTGAGCCGTATCGTCCCCGTAAGAAACGCGCGAACGAATGGTGTCGTCAAAAATCTTTGCGCGATCTAACGCCGCGTTCGAGGCTAAAAACGGCGCATTCGCGGCGACGAGTTCGGCAATTTTCAAACTTTCTCTCGCAAAGTAAAACGTCGAGTTTTGCGCCGGTGGGAAGACGACGACAATTGCGCCACTACTTTTCGCGACGTCTTTACTCGATTTCACCGACGTGTCGTCGTTTGCATAGTGTTCGAGCGTTTTGCTGTAAAAATGTTCGTCCTCGTATTCTTTAATCGCCGAGGTATCGATCAGATTTCCTAGAATTTCCTCGCTTCCAAATCCAGCGAGAAAAGACGCGATGCGTTCGGTACCTTTCTTTTTATCGCCCACGTGACCGTGCACGGTGATATCGTCCAAATCGTACTCGGAGTTTTCGCCTCGAAATTCAACCTCGAGCGGTTCCACCGCATTCGCGCCGACAGGCGCGACGACGCTCGTTTTGCGTTTCTCCAACACGCGATCGAGCACGTCCAAAAAAGACGTCAAACCTTCGCCTTCGTCGAAGTCTCCCCAATACGCGAACGACTTCACTTTTTTTCTCGTCAGTGGGTTGGTGTTATCATTATTGACATCCTCGCCTTCAATCTTTTCCAGTTTCGATCTCGTTAGCCTCGATTCCGGAGAGCTCGGCAACCTCAGAACCAAAGATCTTGCCGTCTCGAACTGTTTCGATTGGAGTCCGTCTATCGCGTTACCACCAATCCCTCGAGCTAATAATCCTTTTGGAAACGCAAAGTCACCGCCTAACCCGTTTTTCCTTCTCCGCGCTTCAAATGTTGCTAAATTTTCATCGTCAAAAATGAGCACATCGGCGGTCGCGGATACGACGGCGTCCATGTGTTCGCTTTCTAACATGTTTCTACTACTACTACTACTACTACTACTACTACTGCTGCTGCTGCTGCTACTGCTACTATCGCTGCTGCTAAAGGCTTTATTCATGCCATCCAAATCCGTTTGAGACGCGATAATCCTGTGCGCAACAATCGGTACATCTTTCAACGCCACTCTCTCTCGTCTCGCCAACGCGCTAAAATGCGCCAACGTCGGATTAAAAAAATGCCCTACGTCGCACTTTCGATCGTGAAACGTATCGCTCAAACGCAAAAAAGCCGCGTGCGACCTTTTCACCTCTTCGCTACCATCTATAGAACTACTCCTGAGCACTTCCGTGACTAAAACATCCTTCCCTCTCCTCAACGGTTCTCGACTTCCCATCGCCGCGTCGGACGGCGCGAACATCGCTCTTTGAAACGCGTCTGGATTAAAGTTATTCTCGCGTCCCGAACCGACCGAGACGATCGCCGTCACTCGCCAACCGTCGTACTCTTCCTCCTTCCTATTCGATGAGACAAACAAACGCATTAAACTGGCAACTTTATGCGAGAGTGGATGTTTCGTGTTCGCTAAGCGCTCGTCCAAAAAGAAGCACAGATTTTGGTCTCGTTTTTTCTCTTGTTTGCTTGACCCTTCTTGTTGGAAAAAAGACAGTTTGACACCTTTGATGATGCTCTCCTTCTCGACGATGGAAGACTCTTCTTTTATCATCGAAGAAGCTACTAAACTGCGCCGTGCGGTTAAGAGTATAATCGTTGTCATCGTGATCATCACGATCCATCTGGGAAGCCGTTTCTTCTCCTTCGTGAATACATTGGAAATGGCGAATTTGGAAATCCACTTTTTATATCTATTCTTCGATGGCGAAGAGGATCGATAATGTCGCGTTGATCTGCCACTTCCGTAATCTCGGGCGGCGACCGTAATTGGGTCGTGCCACGCACCATTACCACTACCGCTGCCGCCGCGTCTAGGACGCATCGGGGCGCCGTGCAGCATTATGGATGTATGAAAGAAAGAGTTTTGGTGTGACGTTTTGTTGTTAGCTAGGTGATTCGAGAGAAAAATTCGAGAGAGAAGCAGAGACGAACACATCTCGCTTTTGATGCGTGTCGCCGTTTTGATGTGCGTTAATGCAACACATCTGCGCGAAAAATCGTTACTCATAGTATCATCAAAGGCTACGTGCTATTATTTTATAATTTTTCAACCACGCGTAACTTCGCGCTCCGACTCCTCGCGTTGACTTTAATTTCCTCCTCCGAAGCGCCGATTGGTTTCCGGTTGATCATTTTGACTATTTTCGCCGGCGGCGGTGACGACGAGTTATCGTCAAACTCCTCCGGCGGGAGGAACATCATCGCGCTTCTCCCAACCGTCGGTTCTCGCGATTCCGGAACGCCGGCGAATTTTCGGAACTGTTTTTTCACTATGGCGTCTTCTAACGAGTGAAAGGTGATTATGGCTAAACGACCACCCGGATTGAGGACCTCGATGGCTTGCGGTATCACGCGTTCGATGACGCCGAGTTCGTCGTTGGTGGCTATTCGCACGGCTTGGAACGCGCGCGTCGCCGGGTGGATTTTTTCGCGCTTCCCCGGCGGGTTGCCTAAAGCTTTGACCAGCTCTAAAGTCGTTTCGATTGGTTTTTCCATTCGTCGTTCGCAGACGCGTTTCGCGAGGAGTTTCCAATGTCTTTCGCCGCCGTAATCGCGAAAGATGCGACCTAAATCTTCCTCGGACCATCCGTTGACGACGTCGAACGCGGTCAAAGACGACGACGACGACGACGCGCTCGCGGTACCGCCGCTCATCCGCATATCTAACGGCCCGTCGTTCTGAAACGAAAATCCTCTCTCCGCTCGATCTAAATGCATAGACGAGACCCCTAAATCTAACAAAATCGAATCCGCGCCGTCCACGCCGATATCTCGCAACGCCGCGCGCATCTGGTCAAAGTTATTTCGCACGAAGTGCAACGCGACACCGCCGTCGTTACTCTTCGAACCATCGCCCTTCTTCTCGCCGCTCTCATCGTCTACACCTAAACTCCTCTCTACTCTCGGTCTGGCGATTTCAATCGCCGTCTCGTCCACGTCAAACCCGACGAACGTTTTCACTTCCTCTTTGTGCTGCTCTAAAACTTTCGTCGCGTGCCCACCGGCGCCTAAGGTCCCGTCGATGTGCGTCTGAATCTTCACCGGTTTAAACGCGTCCAACACTTCGCTCAAAAGGACGGACACGTGGCCGTGGTGCGACTGTTCGATGTTCTGCCGTTTTTTCTTTTGGTGTTCGTCGTTTTCGCCGTTTTGGCCGCTCTTGCTGTTGTCATCGTCGTCGTTGTTTTTTGAGGAGGAAGTCGTCGCGTTCGTCGTCGTACTCTTCTTCTTCGCCGCTAATGCTGATGCGTTCAATGGATGTCGTTGAACGTGATGGGGAAAACGAATTCCAATGTGTTCGTGAGGATGACGACGATGACTTCCCCGTGGTGTCGTCGTGATTAAAAAATAAGACCCCCGAGACCACCCGCGTTGCATGGTCGTCGTTTTCGTCGTCATCGAAACGACGAGAAGAGGAGGAAAAGTGCGGACTGTTAAAGTGTTTGTGTGGTATTCTTTGTGCTGCTGTGTGTAAACGTGTATGTGTATCTCGAGTTTATTAGTATTCAAACAGAGCGAGTATTCAGTTTTCTTCTTCTGCTTCTGAGTCTTCTGCGACGCGTAACACTCAATGTTCGTATCGCCAACCAAATGGTAAAGGGCAGTTATTGTCGAGGAGGTATTGTAAACACTCGGGTTGTTTGATCTCGCCTACTCTTCGTACGGCGTACTCGTTCCACGGCGCTTTGGCTGTTTCGTGTAAGTACTTCAAACAGTCCAAGTGGCCG
>Ga0114997_10001907_pt1 | contig 17047 bp, 16 predicted proteins | sample ArcticOcean_MG_C_2_FD_87045 | JGI IMG/M metagenome (GOLD analysis project Ga0114997, IMG submission 87045) | Marine microbial communities from western Arctic Ocean - ArcticOcean_MG_CB4_136 | ecosystem: Environmental > Aquatic > Marine > Oceanic | place: Arctic Ocean: Canada Basin | collected...
ATATCATTCTTAATATCTTCAGAATTTGAAGGTTTTAAAGACAGTAAAACCAATAAAATTACCTTAATAATAATATATTTCATCAATATTTTCCATTTCTATGTAGAAAAAAAAGAGTTGCAGAATCCAGACTAATTTAACAATATCCCAAAAGAGTTTTAATAAAAAAGGTAATTGTTAAATCGTCTAAAAATATTTACTAAAATGCTCACGTTAATCTATAAAAGTTAAAATTAAATGAATTACACTGAGATTGAGTCTGTCGTAAAAAAAGAAAATTTAAGAATATTGGGTGGATTCCATCCCCAGTTGAACGATGGTGCACCATTAAATAGCAAAACCCTGATTTTATTAGGGCCCGATGAACCAAAGTTCTGGGAAGTATTTAAGACCAGTTCAGAATATACAAATAATCTAAATAATCCCTTAGATAGTTGGTCAAAAAGAACTATTAATAATATTGCAACCAAACTTAAAGCACAATCAATCTTTCCATTTGGGGGACCCCCTTTTAAACCATTTTACCAATGGGCATTACGTACACAGAGGGCACACGAGTCACCAATTAGCTTATTAGTACATGATGAAGCTGGATTATTTGTTTCATATCGTGGTGCTTTATCATTTGATTTTAAAGTAACATTACCTCAAGTTGCAGCCAACCCATGCATAGGATGTTCAGCACCCTGCTTAACTACATGCCCAGTTCAAGCATTTAAGAAGAAATCATATGATGCATCAGGCTGTATCACACATATAAAGACTGCTGATACTAAACAATGTATCAGCAAAGGATGTGCAGCTAGACGCATTTGTCCAATTAGTAAAAACTTTGCAAGGCTCCCAGAGCAATCCGCCTTCCATATGAAAGCATTTACGAAGTAAATAACATTTCAAGAAACAAACTAGTTTACATAATAAAAAACATGTTCTAGAGTTATATTATTAATTAACATGTTAACAAAATTTTGAATTTATAATTCTGATTTTAAAACAATTGACTCTTAATCTACAATTTGTAACCGTTCTAAATACGCTACGTAAAATAATTAAATTTAAGTACAAATATTAATTTAATAGGGGAATAAAATGAAACTTATGAAATCGATAGTAGCCACAGTCGCAACCCTGACTATAGCTACGAGTGCCTTTGCAGAGACAAACTTAACGGCTGAAACAGCCAGCCCAGGTGGCGCAACACACCTATCACTTGCACATTTAACAGAGATTGCAGGCACGAAAGGTGTGGCCAATATTCAACTTGCAGATGGCCAGACACTAACCAATTCGATCCAGAATGTCGCTGAAGGAAAAACAGACATTGCTGGCACACCTTACATTCTGCCATTCCTAATGAGCCGAGGCGTTGGTCCATACGGGTCACTAGGTAAGGAAAAAGGGGCCGAGCTTGCAAGCAACTTGCGAGTTATCAATCCCTTCACCTTAGGCATCTTTTTTCTTTTTGCATATGACGCAAAGAATATTGGAGGTTGGGATGACCTTAAGGGACGCAAAATTTATAACGGCCCACCACGTGGGGGGGCTCTTAGTAATGCACGGGCCATGATCCAAATTATCACTGGGCTGAAAGACGGTGAAGACTACGAAGGACTACAAATCAACTGGGGGCAGGGCGCTACACTTATCAGCAGTGGTGAACCGGACGCAGTGGTTCTTCCAGAGCTTTTCCCAAGCCCAAGACTTACAACCCCAACTGCTGCGGGTAAAATGACCGGCTGGTCCATGCCCAAAGCAGTATATGAAGGCGACACTATGCAGAAATACATGGGCTCACCAGGTAGTGCACCATGGACAGGAAAAGTCGCTGATATCAAGGCAACGATGGGTGAGGATTGGACATTCGTTTCTGAAGACGATACGTTCCGTGCCTTTGCTACAATAGGTGGTAACGTCGTGCATAAAGATATGGATGATCAATTGGTCCACAATCTGGTTTCTGCTTACATATCAACGTTGAGTGATCTTATGGCAAAGGCACCATATGGAACTACTGTTGGTTTCGACTTCCCAATGCAGGGAATGTGTGGTGCAAACCCCATCAAGTACCACCCTGCCGCCGCACGTGCTTGGAAAGAAGCCGGGTTTGATCTAGATGATTGTGCTTTAACAAACTAAACACAGCAAACTTCAAAACTTGGATGCCACCATCTTTGGTGGCATCCTTAATAGCTTTTTCCAAAAACAGGTGAACCATGTCTGAGTCAGCGGATAATAAGTTGGAATCTACCCTTTTTCCAAATAGGGCCGTCTACGTACTGGCTTTAATTTTCGTGGTTTTGGGTGTTGTGAATAGCACTCCCTTAATTCCAGGTTGGAATGAATTATGGCGCGGCTTAACGGGGATCCATGACTTAAAGACTAGATCTTTTTCGACAGAGTGGTTCTACCCAATCGTTTTTTTCATTATGATGCTTATTGTTGCAATCAAGCATTCAATGTGGCGCGACTGGCGTGGATCGTCTCGGGCCTGGTTGGGCATCTTCATGGATATTGCCCTAGTGGTATCAGCTGCGGCTATTTCAGTCACTTATCTTGTAGAGATCGATAGCGTCTGCCTAATCGATTCTTTTACTGGTGAGCGCGCACGGATTATGGCTGTGACTCTGCAAGCCGAGATCGAATTTGCTGAAACAATGGGGCTGCCAGTTCCAAGCACAGTAGAGGATCCCAAATGCGTTGCTACGACGGGTGTTTGGCTTGTCGCTATCGTAGGCGTTTCAATGCTGTTTTTTCTTGGATACAACATCAAAGTTTGGGGATTGCCTCTGGTTGCCGTCTCTATTTTAATTGCACTCTACACTATCGTTACGGTGTTTGTTTGGTACTTTCATGGACCTAACGACATCGATAAATACTTTATGACCAAATTAGGTGGTGAGCCACGAACATTTCTTGACGGCGTCCCAAATGTACATGATGCGCTGGTAAACAATGCGTCTGGAATTCTTGGGCGTTTCATGCACGTCATTATGAACGTAGTTTTTCCCTATATCATTCTTGGTGCACTTTTTGGTAAATCTGCTGGTGGCAAGACTATGATTAAACTAGCCTTTCGCTGGACGCGCCATCTGCGCGGTGGACCTGCTCATGCGGCTATTGTCAGCTCTGCCATGTTTGGAACGATTACAGGTGGGCCAGTCGTCAATGTGTTATCAACTGGCGTACTGACCATTCCAATGATGGTCAAACGGGGCTTCAGTAAGGTCTTTGCTGGAGGTGTAGAAGCAGCCGCGTCTTCGGGTGGATCAATCATGCCGCCAGTCATGGGCGTGGCGGCCTTTATTCTCGCAGCGATGACTGCAGTGCCTTACCGCGACGTTATCATTGCGGCAACTATACCGGCAATTGCCTATTTCATCTGCCTATTTTTGAGTGCCAGTTTTCAATCTCGCAAGCAAGGCATCAAGGCTTTTGGTAAACTTACCGAAGAGATGCACATCAGCCGCGAGGACATTCTGCATCTGTGCCAGATCTTTTTACCGATCTTGCTTATTCTTATACTTCTGCTGACACCAAAAGATCTGGTTGGCTGCGGACCTGTGGGCTGGCTACTTGGAGCCGAAGCCTTAATCCTTGACGATCGTTGTTCGGTCAAGTCGCTTCCTTGGGTATTACAGATCGTCCAGAATGCAGCTGGTGACGCGGGAGCAACCGGATGGTGGGCTGCACTATTTGTAGCAGTACTTTTGTTTCTTGATAAAGATTTTCGTGCGCGGCCCCGCATGTTACTTGACGCATTAGCAGAGTCCGGCATCACGATTTCTACACTTTACTTGATGTTCCTTGCTGTGACGGTAATTGATGTTTGTCTCAATTTTACCGGCCTATCAAAATTTGTAGCTATAGACGTACTGCGCTTCCTGCTTTCGTTCGATCTTAGTGGTGATGGTTCAGTAATTTTTCAGTTTTTTGCACTGGCCATCACCATGCTGCTAGCAGTGCTGCTGGGCATGGGAATGCCGGCAGTACCAGCATATGTCAATGTGGCTCTGCTAATGGGCCCACTGCTAATCGGTCTTGGCATCGCGACGTTTACGGCTCACATGTTTATCTTCTATTTTGCTGTGGCTTCGGCGATTACGCCGCCAGTCGCGCTTGCAGCCTTTGCAGCCTCGACCATCACTAAAGCAGAACCTATGGCTACTGGCTTTAGCGCCGTGCGTTCGGGAATTGTGATGTTTGCAATTCCCTTCGTTTTTGCATTTTATCCTGAAATACTATTGATTGATCAAGCTTTAATCGACCCATCCAGCGTAGCCAACACACCATTACCTGGGTACGAAAATGGCATCCAGCCAGTCGCCCTCATATGGCTACTCATTCGCCTGGTACTAGCGTTATATCTGCTGGCAAGCGCCCTTGCTGCATATGATGCAAAACCGCTTTCTTCCGTATGGATCTTAATCCGGCTAGCAACTGCTGTTGCCGTACTAATGCGACCAGAACTAGTTCACTTTACCGCTGTCGCTTTTGCTGGGGCCTTGATTTTCTGGCATCATTTGAGCTCGCGACAGGCCCAAATGACTTAGTAAAAAGAAGTAGTAAATTAATACTAACTAAACATTGATTTTAATACTTCCAAATCAATTGCTCTACAGAGCATGCCTGGTGGTTTAAACGTTGGCACATCCTCACCAGCGACAAGTGCATTAATTACTGCTTCCTCAACGCTTTCAACAGCTGCTAAATAAATTGGGTCAATAAAATTTGGATTTAATTCCTTTCTATTAATTATAGCCTGAGAGTTATTAGTTAATTCAGCAACTTCACAAGTTGACATCGCAAGAAAGATATCACCTGAATTATTTCCACCTGGTGATCCACCTCTTCCAACACCAATGGCAACCCTTTTTGCAACTTGTCTTAAGGATAATGCAGATAACGGTGCATCTGTTGCAACAATAACAATGATTGAACCATTTTCTTGCTTTAAAAGGCGATCATTATTAATTAACTTTCCCACAGGTTTACCAAGTATATTTAACCAAGGTCGTATACCATGATTAGCCTGAACTAAAGCACCGACAGTATAAACTTTACTGCCAACAGACAGTTGTCTAGATGATGTTCCCGTACCTCCTTTGAACTCATAACAAATCATTCCATTACCACCGCCAACCGATCCTTCTTCAATTTGGCCAGAAGTCGCATTATTAAGTGCATTTATTGCATCATCTGAGGTGATAAATTGCCCATTGATATCATTAAGAACACCATCATAAGTTTCTGCAACTACTGGCATTGCCCAGGCATGCTCATTAAGAAAATAATTCTTATAACGTTCGATCATCCAACTTGTTGCTCCATGATGGACCATTCCCACAGAATGGGTATTTGTTATACATACTGGTCCAAGAAAATATCCCGCATCATTTATCCAATGGGTACCAGTCATTTCACCGTTCCCGTTTAAAGAATATTGGCCAGCCAAAACTGGCATTGGCTTGTTCTCATCATCGCGTGGAATAATAGCCGTCACACCAGTGCGAATATTTTTTTGAGGATCATTTAAAGTAGTAAACCCTACTTTTATATCAGACACATCTGTAATACAATTATTTGCACCCGTTTGACCCTGAAAGGGCAACCCTAAATCTCGAGCACGAATTCTTTTAGCAATTGATTTCAACTTTGAACTCCAGGGTTTATTAGTTTTCTCGTAATTAAGTAATGAACCGCGTTGGTAGTTTTGAAAACCCACAAATTGTATTATTTAGCAAAATTTCTGGATCATCTGTTTCAATCCTCCGAACACGCGGTATCATTGCTTTCAAGAGTGACATCATCTCCATCTGAGCTAAATGCAACCCCATGCACGCGTGTATTCCGTGACCAAAACCTAAATGGTGGCTGTTTTTTCGCGTAATGTCGAAATAGTCTGCTTTTTTAAATATACTCTCATCTCGATTAGCAGAAGCAAAAAGTATCATTACTCGTGCACCTTTTGGAATTGAAACACCAAAACATTCAAAATTATCAGTGGTTGTACGACTAAAACTACGAATAGGTGAGCCTAAGCGAATAGCCTCATTTACAGCACTTCTACAAAAAGCTGGTTTTGCCCTCAACAAATCCCATTGATTTGGGTTTTGTGAAAATAATCTTATTAAATGTCCAGTTGCTGAGATGGTTGTATCAAGGCTTGGCCCTATATAGTCACGAATAGCAAACGGGGCAAGTTCAGGGTCTAGCAATCCATCTTTTACAAGTTTAAATAAGCGATCAGTTAAACTTCCTTTTTTAACCATACCTTGCGTAAGACCATTTGAAATAAAATTACGCATTTCCGTTATTTTTGCCAATGCAGAATAACCTCGTTTATTCTGTATACCCAATATATCAAATGCCGCAGCCGCCCAATTTAGCATATTATCTTGGCCAAATTCAGGCAAACCAACTAAATCTTTCACAATCACAAGAGGTAAATGGTTGGCGAAATCTTTGATTCCATCGAAACTCTGAATTTCTATTAATTGATCGACTAAACGTTGTGCTTCAGTTTCGATTTTCTTTTGAACGCTGTTTAACGCTTTTGGCATAAGTGGCAAAGACATGGCTCTACGAAGCTTTCCATGCCGAGGAGGATCCGATGCAATGATATTACCTTTTAAGAATTCTGAACCAAATTTATCACCCGAAACTCCCTGTTCACTCGAATAAAATTTATAATTGCGTAGTGCCATCTGTACCACTGCATATTGGGTAAGAGCATAATTTCCCAATTTCGGTAGATATATAACTGGGCCAAGTGAGCGCATTTTTTCATAATGTGGCCAGGGATTTTTGATAAATTGATCAGAATAAAAATCACCCTCATAAGTGGGTATTGGCCTAAATATTTTCTGCATCACATAATTTCATAACATTAATAAGATCTACTTTTATAGTATAATCAATAATGCTTTTAGTTGTAAACTTAATTAAAAAAGAAGAAACTTAAAAGAAAAGATATAAATCTAAAATGGTATTGAATTCTATTTTTTTAAAATAAAGGAAATAAATATGTCAATTTTTGATGCAATACAAAAAGCAATGAGTTCAAAAAATACCAATATGATGGTAAAACTTTATCATAATGTAATGGAGTTTTCAGATGAAGCTTCAGTAGCTGTTAAGAGTGCGCACAGTTTAAAAGATGGTAAAATTATTCGAGCTGAATCATTTGCCACACTATTAAATAATTCTTAAGTGCAAATATTTAAAAACGTAGTTAACGATCGTGGATCAAAGTATTCAGTCTCTGGATTACCTGTAAACAGTAAAGAGGAAGTCCAATTATCAATAAGTATACTTAAAAAAGAAAAAAAATTTGCAAAAGCGTCACATAATTCTTGGGCCGTAATATTGTCAAATAAAGGTCCATTAAAGCATGATGATGGTGAAGCTGGCGCTGGGGCACTTATACTAAAGATGTTAGAGCAAAAAGAACTCAAAAATCATCTGATTATTGTAACTCGATGGTTTGGCGGTATAAATCTTGGTGGTGATCGTTTTAAAAATATAAAATATTGCGTAAATCATTTTTTAAAAAATTATAAATGACAGTAATTAATTTTTATTTAGGATCTAACAAGTTCGAGTTAACTAAGTTAGATTTATTAAGTTTTGCCTCTCGATGCGTAATATAAGCGGTAGAGGAAAAAATTATTACACCCCCAACCCAAGTCCAGGCACCAGGTAATTCTGCAAAAATTACCCAAGCAATAAAAGCAGTCATTGGTAATTTGATAAATTCAATTGGTTGCAAACTAGTAATTTCTGCAGAAGCAAATGCTCTCGTAAAGCACATATGAGCTAATGTTCCAAATAGTGCCAAAGACCAAAGATAAACCCAAGTTAAACCACTTGGCCACTCCCAAACAAAAAGTGCAGGAACAATAGTGATTGGGACTATTAAAATAACCATCCAGGCAACTATTGCATTAGGACTCTCCTTTATTGTCATTTTCTTAACTAATAATGCGTTCACTGAGTGAGCTCCCGCAGATACAAACGCCAAAGCAACACCTATTGACATAACACCAGCTCCAGGCTGGATAATAACAAGCATGCCTATAAAACCAACAAAAATTGCCGCAATTCGCCTAAATTTTATGATTTCGCCAAGTAATAATGTTGCACCAATTGTCACAAAAATAGGTGTAGTAAAACTAATAGCGGTCGCTTGCGCTAAAGGTATTAAAATAAATGCTATAAACCCAGCAATCATTCCCACGCTACCGACAACCGCTCTAAAGAAAAATAAACGAGGTTCTTGCATTTTAAGTATATGAACTCCCGACGGTAACATAATTGGAATAATTAAAAGACAGGCCAGAAGGTTCCTAAGAAAAATCACTTCCATAATATGCAATTGCTCGGATGATTTACGGATAAAAACAGTCATTCCAGTGAAAAAGAACATGGCTAAAAACATAAAAATAAACGCTCTCTTTTGAGGAGCTAGTTTATTAAAAAAATTGGTCAGATTATTATTGACTAGTTTGGAAATAAAGCTCATTCATTTATACCTTCAGAGACCTACAGTACTAAGAGCGTTATAAATTAATCTGATTGTCAAGAAGCTTGCATTTTTAGCTATGATCAAACCTATTTATGTTTATTTAAATAAGTTAAGATTTTTTCAAAATCGGTATCTTCATATTGGCTTTGAACATATAAGTCGCAAACCACCAATTGCCTTGGCAGTGAAATATTCTACTATTTTTCGATAAAAATGCTCAATCTGATTAAATAGCTGTCTATCATGTAATTTAATAAACTCCACTTGGCCACTTAAAAAGTCTTGATATCTTTTTTTGGTAAACTCTAACCATTGACTTGTCATATTTTCGCAAAAATCGATATTAAATCCTGCCTCCTCTAGGTGATATTTAAATTCAGAAGTCAAAATTAGTGAATTGGAAAATAAATCTATTTTTAAGGAGCTCCAATCAACGTCTGCATCAAGATCAAGTGCAACCAAATCTTCTATAAATACTTTCCCTCCTGGTTTTAAAAGAGAGTACATTTTTTTGCAAATTCGTTCTCTATCGGGAATATGATAAAGAGCAAGCCAACTCACTATTTTATCAAAACTTTTTACATTTGTGTTATAATTTAAGAAATCAATACAAGTATGTTCAACTCTCTTATGTAGTCCACATCTCTCAGTTAATTTCAACCCAACGTCATGATAATCTTTTTGCAATTCAAGTGCCACAACATATGCATTTGTACAATCTGCTATATATCTTGCAGGTCCACCCCAACCTGCACCGATTTCCAAGACATCATCTTGATTGTTTATACCCAAAGAAGTAATACAATTTTGCACAGCCTCTACACCATGATAATGGAGTTGATCGAATGAGGACAATAATTTAACATCAATTGGGTCATTTTCAAAAATACCCACATTTTCTAATTCCCGAAAAATACGATCTGCTTCTGGATATAGTTTCATTGTCTTTATGTCCAAAGATAGTGACAACTAAAAATCCCTTTCTCTGCTAATTTGAAAGATTTAAAATGTGATAGAAACATACGGATTTATTAAAATCAAATTAAATCACAAAATTGTTTTCCTTTTTTAAAAAATGTATAATAATTCATCACAAGATCAAAAGGATATAAAATGGAAAATCTCAGCTTAACTATCACGTACCCAAAAGCCCCTGATGGCATGAGCGATGAAGAATGGACAGCACGCGTGGATCTCGCAGCAGTTTATCGATTAACAGATTATTATGGTTGGACCAGTGTTGTTTATAATCATATTACACTAAGAATTCCTGGTACCGATACATTTTTGATCAACCCTTTTGGATTACGTTATGATGAAATTAAAGCATCCAACCTTATCCGATTGGATTTAGACGGAAATAAATTAGACGATGTGGATATGCCAGTAAACAAAGCTGGTTATAATATACATTCAGCCATTCACGAAGCCCGAGCGAATGATTTACACTGCGTAATGCATACGCATGAACCAATTAGTCAAACGATGTGTAGTATAAATGAAAAATTTGTTCCAATGGTGCAAGAAGCATGTCAGCTATATGAAAGAATAGGTTATCACGATTTTGAAGGTATCGTATTAGACGGTTCAGAAAAACAACGTTTAATAAATGCTTTAGGTGAAAAAAATCATACTTTAGTACTTAAGAACCACGGATTACTTACTGCGGGCCCTAGTGCAATTTGGGCATTTGTTAGACACCAAATTTTTATACGCAATTCTGATATTCAATTACGAGCTTTGGCTTCTGGAGCAGAAATTAGCCAAATTCCAATAGACGTTGTAAAACACACAAGAGAGCAATTTGAAGGAGGTAGCGCACAGGGTGGAGCGGCGGTACGTCATCCTGAGTGGCCAGCGTTTTGGAGATTACTAGATAAAATTGATCCTAGTTGGAAAACCTAACACTATAACTCTAATTCCAATTTTACAGTACTTTTACATCCACAATTAGGACAATTATATTGATTTTTAGTAATATCAAATAATTTATCCATAGATGCATAGGTCCAATAAAATTTACATTCTCCACAAGTGAGATGAAATAAATATTCTAAATGGGCACTAAAAGTCATACTAACAACGATCCTGTTTATTTCTGTATTTTTTCATATTACTGTTCACATTTATATTCAAACTGTCAAATTTCGTTTTTAACTACATAATATTAAAAAATGACTTAAATTGAGTCAATCAACAAAATAAGAAATTACACGCCTCAATCCGGTAATCTAGATCGTGCAACTGCTATTAAATATTCTGCCCCTGGTTTTAAAATATCATCATTATAGTCATAATTAGGCGTGTGTAACGGTGCGGACTCCAACCCATTACCAATAAAAGCATAAGAACCAGGCACATTACTTAAGAACCTAGCAAAGTCTTCCGAACCCGTCATTGGCTCCTTTGCTATTTTAGTTTTATCATCACCAAAAACACCCACAGCAACCTCCAAAGATTTTTTGGTAAGTTCAGGATCGTTAATAAGCGGTATAAATTCATTACTATATTTAAAATCAACTGTGAGATCATGGGCCAAGCCTATCGCATTAGAAATTTTTTGTATTTCCAACTGAATTTGCATACTTATTTTTTTATTAAAACTTCTTACATCACCAGAAATTACAGATGTCCCTGGAAGAGCATTTCGAGTACCATCTGAAGTTAATTCAGTAACCGAAATAACAGCCGTTTCACTCGGATTTACTTTACGCGAAATTATTGTCTGTAATTCCATTATCAAGCTACAAGCGGGAACTAAAGTTTCACTTCCAGAATGAGGTTGAGAAGAATGTCCACCTAGCCCCTTTAAGACGATTTCAAAGTTATCTTCTGCCGACATAATCGGGCCAGGACGGGTTTCAAAATGCCCGGTAGGTAAGCCAGGGATATTATGAAACCCCCAGATTTCCTCAAAAGGAAATCGATCCATAAGATTATCATCAACCATAGCTTGAGCACCCTTGCCCCACTCTTCTGCAGGCTGAAAAATAAAATGAATAACACCATTAAATCCACCTTCCCTTCTCAAAACCTCAGCGGCACCCAGTAAAGTTGTCGTATGTCCATCATGACCGCACGCATGCATAAGCCCTGGCCTTAATGATTTATACGGGACACTATTTTGTTCCTCAATCATTAATGCATCCATATCAGCTCTTAATGCTATTGCTTTATTAGATCCCCCACATCTAATTGTTGCAACTATTCCAGTACTGCCAATGCCAGTCTTAATATCATCAATCCCAAATTCATTCAGTTTTTTTACGATAAATGCTGCTGTATCAAATGTTTCAAAACCAAACTCAGGTATCTGATGTAAAGCGTGACGCCAACTTTTCATTTTAGAATTAAGCGAAGCATTAATCATTTTGAATTCCTCATATTAAAATAAATCCTGCCAAAATTAAAAAAATAATTTATGAACAACTCAAAAATCTTTATTATAATAAGCAAAATATCATATTACATTATAGACTAAATCATCTATAATTAAAATCAAACTTAATTAGGCAACTTCTATGAAACAAAACAAAACTCAAAGGCTAAAAGGTAAAGTAGCTATAGTTATTGGTGGTGGCCAAAGCATCGGTGAAACCATTGGCAATGGCAGAGCAACTTCTATTACCTATGCCCGTGAAGGTGCAAAAGTACTTGTAGTTGATAACAACTTAGAATCTGCACAAGAAACGACACGAGAGATCGAGAGAATTGGTGGTGTCGGATTAGCTTATAGGGCCGATGTTACTATAGAAACAGAAATTAAAATGATGGTGGAACACGCCAAGAAAACTTTTGGAAAAATAGATATATTACATAACAATGTGGGCGTTTCTATTTCTGGAGGTGACGCTGAAATAACCGAAATACAGAATGACAATTTCGACCAAATAATGGCAATCAATCTGAAGTCAATGGTATTTGCCTGCAAGTATATCCTTCCAATAATGCGGAAGCAAAAATTTGGAAACATAATTAATATTTCATCGACAGCCGTACATGAAGAATACCCTTGGGTAACGTATAAATTAAGTAAAGCTGGTGTTAATGCCTTAACCGAACAGCTCGCCATTCAAAACGCAAAATATGGTATTAGAGCAAATTGCATAGAACCCGGATTGATGAATACGCCAATGGCTATAGATGCTCGGGTAGAAGCGTGGAATGAATCAAGGGAAGAAATTATAGCGGCAAGAGATGCTAAAGTACCTCTAAAAGGAAAAATGGGTACAGCCTGGGACGTCGCAAATGCAGCATTATTCCTTGCTAGTGATGAGGCACAATTTATTACAGGTATTACCCTAATGGTTGACGGTGGCGTTCACTGTAGAGTTGGAGGTAGTGGAAGACCAAATGCCTAATTTATAGCTAAAGTATATTATCTTGAAACTTGGCTTTTTTTGGTTACCTCATGTAAAACTTCAAAATAATTTTTTGCCAACTTCATTTTATCAGAATAACCTTTTTGCAACATTAGTTTATGTACTTTAGGCAACTGCCAACAAGGAATATGCATAATCAAATGATGTTCCAAATGATAATTTACCCAATAAGGAGCCACAAATAATCTCATCAATGGGTTTGCATATGTCGTTCTAACATTTTGAAGCTCATTTGTTGTAAACTCAGTGGCTGCATGTTCCGCAATATTTCTAATTCGAACCACTACTTGAAACCAAGTTATCAAAGGTAAAAACCAAAAAGTTACCCACCACCACCACGCACCAAAGTACCATAAAAGTATAAAAATAAATAAATTAGAAACTAATGGTTGAAAAAGTGAGTTTGCTTTAAAAGTCTGTGCTTGCTCAAAAGAACTTTCAATAGCATCTTTATCAAACGCTAATTTAAATGAATTCAACACCTGTTTGAAAATAGTCTTCGCACCAGTTTGTCCAGTAAAATCTCTAAAAAATTTCCGTCGTAAACTACTGCGCGTTACTGGAAATGGTTTTGATAAAATTCGATCAGGGTCTTTATCAGTTTGTGTATATTTATGGTGCATTAAATGATAATGTCGATACGAAAATAAATCAGCTAAGATAGGGCTACCACAAACCCAAAAACCAATCTTATCATTTAATATTTTTTTTGCAAAAAGTGCTCGATGAGCAGCATCATGCATTAATATTGCCAAGCCAAGTTGCCTTGAGCCAATAACCATAATAGTTAATAAAAAAGTAAAAACATTAGACCAAATCGAAAATACAGCCAACGAAAAAATTATAGTACCATAACAATGTATAACTAATAAAAAACCCATAAGATCAGAGCGCTGTGCAAGAGGACGAACCTCATTTGACAAAAAGTATCTTTTTTTGTTAGTCATCAATTAATTTTAAGTCCCATTTATCTAAAACTTCAATCGACAATATCTCGCTCCAAAAACATAATGTATCTAACGATAAACAAAGCAGCAAACGCTGTAAATATCATAAGATACATTAACGGATATGGCCCCGCCTGTTCAGTGGAAATTAATCCAGCCAAGTAAGCCAGAAATGCCCCACCACCTAGCATGATCGCTCCACCAATACCTGAAGCACTTCCAGCCAGGCTAGGACGAACTGATAATAGACCAGCATTTGCGTTTGGTAAGACCATTCCATTACCAACACCTGCAAGTATCATGCACCCAAAAAATACTGTAGCACTGCCGAATCCTAACCAAAATATGAATAAAGATAAAAGAAGTCCCAAAGCTGTGATCCAGGATCCTTGCAAAAGCATAAAGTGAATACCAAACCTTTCTGAAAATTTTCCAGATATGAAACTACCCACAACGTAACCAAGAGTAGTCACTCCAAAATAAACACCGAATGCAATCGAACTGAGTTCGAATGAATTAGTTGAAACAAATGGGGCACCACCAATAAATGAAAAGAATGAGCCACTAGCAAATACCGTCGTAAAGCAATAGGCCCAAAATCTCTTTGATTTAAATAATTCTGGATATTCTTTAAATTGTTTTGAAAATCCTTTTGAAATATTATTATTTGTTTCACCTAAATCAAAATAAGCCAATGCTGTAATTATTATTCCTATAAATAACAACATGCTAAAATTTGCCTTCCAACCAAATAAATCATTAAGAAAGCCACCAATTGCTGGTGCAAACATTGGAACCATAGCCATTCCCATGGTTACATAACCTATCATACTTGCTGCTTTTTTGTCTTCAACTATATCTCTAACTATAGCGCGCGATAAAACCATTCCAGTAACTATAAATGCTTGCAACATTCGAAAAAATAAAAAAACTTCAATAGAAGTACTTAATAGGCATCCTATAGTAGCTATGAAAAAGATAGCAAAACTGATCAATACAACAGGACGACGTCCAACCCGATCAGATATAGGTCCAATAAAAAGCTGTAATAAGGCAGTAAACGCTAAATACATTGAAATAGACAAATTCATTATAGCATAAGTTGTATCAAAATAAGCAGTCATTCCAGGCAGTGACGGCAGAAATATATTCATTGATAGAGCAGCCATCCCAGCCAACAAAACTAAAGTTAGAATGTGCGGGGGCGTTGAGTTATTAAGGTAGATTGCATTTTTGGTATCATACATACCAAATGGGTATTCTTCTCTTTTACCAATGTCTATCGATAGAATGAATTATTTGATAATTTTAATTAATCTTGTTTAACTGGTCTTATAATTTGATAATATTTCACTGGCCATCTCAAATGAACGTTTTCGCAGAGCATGATCATAAATTGCTCCTGTGACCATCAACTCATCAGGCTTGTATTTATCTAAGATACCACTAAGAGCCCGCTCAACAGAATGAATACTACCGGTGGCAGAGCACGAAAAGGTTTGTTCAACCTGCTGTAATACGGCATTTGGGATTATTTCATCAATGTTTTTCACAGGGTGTGGCAATTTACTTGGTTTTCCCATTATGAGATTGGAAAAAGATAATATTTGAGAAGACTTTAGATAATAAGCCTCATCATCTGTATCCGCAACACATACACCAGCACAAATAGTTACATAAGGTTTACTCAGCCATTTTGATGCATTAAAATTAGATCTATAAATATGTAAAGCTTGTTCGATAAGGGTGGGTGAAAAATGAGAAGCAAAAGCATAAGGCAATCCTAAATGTGCAGCAAGTTCTGCACCAAAAAGGCTAGAGCCTAATATCCATACGGGGACATTAGTACCAGTTCCAGGAATTGCCTCTACTCCGGAGCTAGGGCCATCAGAAAAATACGACAAGAGCTCCAACACATCATTGGGAAAGTTTTCATTATTCTCTAAACTTCGTCTTAATGCTCTAGCGGTCAGCATATCGCTTCCCGGCGCTCTACCCAATCCCAAATCAATTCTATCTGGAAAGAATGATGCCAATGTTCCAAATTGCTCAGCAATAACGAGAGGTGAATGATTTGGTAGCATAACGCCCCCCGCACCCACTCGCATTTTTTTAGTTTCAGCGGCTACTCTGCTTATAACGACAGAAGTTGCAGCACTGGCGATTCCTGGCATATTATGGTGCTCAGCCAACCAATATCTATGATAGCCACATTTTTCAGCACAAATAGCTAAATCCAAAGTATTACTTAACGCTTTCCCAACATCAGAACCCTCAGAAACTGGTGATAAATCTAATAACGAATATTGTTGCATCAATTTGCCTCAAATTAAATCTAATTCAAATTCTGTTTTTAATTAAAAAATGCATCTACTTCTTTTACAAAAAGATCCACGTCATCAGCATTACAGTCTAAATGGGTAACTAATCGAACAATCGTCTCACCCGCACCTATCAACATCCCTTTTTGAAGTAAGTGATATCGAAATTTTTCAGCAATGCCATCATCTAGCTCTATAAATACCATGTTTGTTTGCACTTTATCTGGATCAACACTCAAGGCCGAGAAATTATTTAATTGCTCAGCCAATCTAAGCGCATTTTCATGATCAACAGCCATTCTATCAACATTATTATCTAATGCATAAATTCCAGCCCCCGCGAGCATACCTGCCTGCCTTAATCCACCTCCTAGTAATTTACGAATACGTTTAGCTTTTTTAATGAAAACTTTAGACCCAGTCAGCACTGATCCAGCTGGAGCACCCAACCCTTTTGAAAAGCATAAAGACACTGAATCTATATTCGACACAAATTCTTTTGCCTCAACGTCAAGCTTCACAACAGCGTTCATTAACCGAGCGCCATCTAAATGAACGTTAAGACCATTCTTATGACCACAGCTGGCCAAACTTTCTATTTCTTCGACGTCGAGAACATTACCCTGATGGGTATTTTCCAAAGATAGCATTTTTGAAACAGCACAATGATCATCATCAGGTTTTACTTTTTCGTAAATTTCTTTAGCAGACAAACCACCATTCGTTTGAGTTATCAATGGTGCGAACATTACTCCACCTAATACAGAAGCACCTCCCGCTTCGTCCACAAAAACATGATAGTGATCACCTGTTAAAATTTCATCTCCACGCTCGCAATGAGCCAACATTGCACATAAATTTGATTGTGTGCCA
>Ga0114997_10001911_pt1 | contig 17045 bp, 13 predicted proteins | sample ArcticOcean_MG_C_2_FD_87045 | JGI IMG/M metagenome (GOLD analysis project Ga0114997, IMG submission 87045) | Marine microbial communities from western Arctic Ocean - ArcticOcean_MG_CB4_136 | ecosystem: Environmental > Aquatic > Marine > Oceanic | place: Arctic Ocean: Canada Basin | collected...
CAAGATCCTCCTCTAATTACTTTTCTTTTCATTGAAGGTGGATCGTGATCCAAGGCATTATAAACATATTCAGTATTCATATCGTGTCCATACTCATACATTGATTCATCGTAAGCTGTTCTACACCATTCGGCAACATTACCAGCCATGCAGTATAATCCAAAATCATTAGGATGGTACGAACTAGCCTTAACAGTATGAAATCCACCATCTTCCATGTAACGTCCTCTAATTGGCTTGAAGTTACCTAAAAAGCACCCTCTAGAGTTTCTTGCATAAGGACCTCCCCATGGGTATGGATTATTATCTAAACCACCTCTTGCAGCATATTCCCATTCGGTTTCACTCGGAAGTCTAAAGTCTTGAACAAATGCTTCAAAGTGAGCTTTTCTCCAAGAATTCAACAATTGAGTTCTCCAAACATTAAATGCATTACTCTGTTGCCATGTAACTCCAACAACTGGATATTCGTCGTAAGCTGGATGCCAGAAATACATATTGGACATATATTCATTGTTAGCGTAGGTAAAATCATGAATCCAACATAATGTATCTGGATATACATTTATAACTTCCTTTATTATAAATCTAGACCTATCTTCATGTCCTCTAATAGCATTGTTTTGACCTTTGCTATTTCTTACTCCTAAATTTAAATCTCTACCACTAACTTGACCTGGATCAACAGGGAAGGCCATATCAGGATTTTTCATTTTAACTCTATGGTCTGGGTCAACTTCTGCATCTGAATTTGAGATTCTTTTAACTAAAGGTCTTCCTTTCTTAGCAGCTTCCTGTAAATCAACCCAATAGTATTCAAACATTAGTTTTCTAGTGTCTATTTCTTTTCTTTGGTAAAATCTATCACTTTCATTTAAAAACATAGATGCCAATAATGGAGCATATTCCTCATTTTGGGCTTTGGCAGGATTAAAAGAAATATAACTAAATCTTTCGTTCCAATTTAACTGCCATTCATCTTCACCCTTTTCTTGTAAATCATCATCGTAAGTTGGTACCAGAAATCTGTCTGGAAATTCTGCTCCCAAAATTCTTCTAGCAATAGAATCTTTCACCCAATTCACAAACTGACGGTACTCGTTATTGGTGATTTCTGTTTGATCCATATAAAATGCTGCAACAGAAACTGTTTTTGTTTTATTGTTGTGTGTATTGGGGACATCTTCATCACTTTGGCCCATATTAAAAGCGCCTGACTGAATATATAACATACCATAAGGATCTGCTTGGTACCAAATTGGTCTAGCACCTGCACCTACTAGATGTCCGTTACTTGACTGAGTTGTACAGCTAGTAATAGCTAAAACAACTAAAATAAAATATAATAATTTTTTCATTTTAAAGCTTTTTATCTTTAATCCAGCCATAAATGGCTTGACGGAACTCCTATAACGGTATTTGATTTAAATAGTTTCATTTTTTATAAAAATCGTGGGTTTTTGGATTTCTCAATTGGTGCAGGCTTAGATATTTTAAAATTGTAATTTAACATAATATCGTGCGAGCCATTACTGTAATTACCAATTACGCTTGTAGTAATTCCATAAGCATAACCTATTTTTAATACGCTTCCATCTGAAAATGGATACTTATAACCAACCATTGGTGCTATCTCGTCACCAAATCTATAAGTTAAGCCGGCCCAAAGCATATTTTTATATAAAGCATTTATATTAACATCCATAATGGAAGAGGATGCATCAGATTTGATCAAAATACTTGGTTTTAATTCAATATCTGCATTTAAACTGTAGTTAAATCCTGCGGTTACCCAATAATGATGCACATTTTGAATATTTAAATCTTCCATATTAAAACCACCTAAATGAGTAGTTGAAAATCCAAAATACAATTCTTTAGTTGAATAAAAAAGTCCAAGGTTAATATCAGGAGCAGATTGTGATATACTTCCACCTAAGGTGCCTGCAACTCCAGGAATAGAATTATCTAACTCCCAGCTATTTCCAGACGGTGTTCTCCATTCGGCATCTATAGTCTTTTGTATAATCCCTACACTCGCTCCAATACCCAATTGTCCTGCACCAATTTGCAAATGGTAAGAATAATTTAACCTAGCAATACTATTTTTCTCAAAACCCAATTGATCTGAAACATAAGTTAGTCCTAATCCACCCTTGAGTAATGCTACTGGTGAGTGAACATTAACCAAAGCAGTAGTTGGGCTTCCAGAAAATCCAGACCATTGTTGTCGAGCAATCATAGTTGCACTAATATTTTTATTCATTCCAGCATACCCAGGATTGAATGACAAATTATCGAACATATAGTGCGTAATTTGATAATCTTGCTGAGAAAAAACATTTCCAGAAAGGAAAACAAGTAGTATATAAGTAATAGTTTTTTTCATTTATTCAACTGAAAATCAATGTTTTACTTCTTAAAAAGTGCAATTTGTTATATTGCCATAATTCACAAAACTACAAAATTTAGTTTGTAAATATAATAATTCATGAACTAATTTAATTTCCTATAGGTCTTCCACCACAAATCTGGAATGATACCATTTTGAGCAATTTTATAGTCTTCGTAATTACAAGGGATTAAATGATGGCGCTCAAACTTAAAATCTTTTGCAGGTGGATAAGGTACTTCTAACCACCATCTTTCTGTCTTTGTACTTTTGTGAAAAATAAGATTATGCTTGGAGTCTTCATGATATACATAATACTTAATTAAATCTTTTTTACTTCCTACTGGAAAATCATTTTTTCTTTGTGAAAAACCCAATATTAAAAAAAACACCAACTGGGCAACCAACTCAGAATCTACTTCGCTTATGGCACCAGACTTCAAATTGTAAAAACCAACACTTGATATTTTGTCACTTAAACCAGCATATTTAATCATTTGACACATTTCGTGAGCAAAAAAACCATTTGGATGGGCTGTATTGCTATTTTGAAATTCAGAACTCCTAAAAGAAGACAAATCCACACTCAATAAGTCAGTATTTCTTAAGATTGGTTCCGATTTGGAAATAGTATTTTGGAGTTCCCCTAGCCTTACATAATCAAAAAATAGTTCGTCAAAAAATCTTATGTCATCAGAGCCAACATAATATTGCTGGCAACCCAGAATTGAAAAATTAAATAAATAATTGGGATTATGAAGTAATAAATGATTGATGTAATTTTTATCTGAAATTTCTAAATCCTGGTCTACAACTACATCAAAACTATTGTCTATGCAAGTTAAATTAATGGGTTGTTCTAGCTTCTCATAACCCAAATAGTTTGCAAAAGTTAAATCTTGAGATCCACCCAACAAACACAAGAGCTTGCCTTTTTTTTGAATTTCAAATGTAATTTCTTTTAATGCAGCATAAGTATCTTTAAGAGTAGAACCAGCATCTAAAACACCAAGATCTGATATAGTTAAGGTTCCTTCCCATTTAAAATTATAAAGCTTGTTTCTTATAGAGTAATGATCGGTCTCCTTACTGTTTTCACTAGAATTTCCTCTATTTTCATTAATTGTTAAGAAAACTATGTCCGATAACTCCCATTCAGGAAAACTATTTACATAACCATCCACAAAACTACCTATTGAGTTTTTTGAGAACTCTATTTCATGAATCGGTTTGAAATAAATTTCAAGACTCATTTATTTTGCTTTTAAAAAGGTTTTGGCCTCCTCTAAGGTTATTTTCGCAGGATCCTTTGTCGGTGCTAATTGCTTCTTCTTCTTTCCAGAAATAACAAAAAATTTACCCCATCTTCCTTTTTCAACGGATATTCCCTCTTGCTCCCAATTTTGCACGACTTTTTCTATTTCTTTTTTCTTCTTAGCCTCTATTAATTCTACAATGTCTTCATAAGAAAGATTGTCAAAGTCATATTTCTTATTGATATTAATAAACAAATCGTTCCACTTAATAAATGGCCCAAATCTACCTTTCCCCTTAGATACTGGAAGATTTTCATATTCTGCAACTGGAGCATTGGCATCTCTTTTTTCATTAATTAAAGAAATAGCGTTTTCTAACAAAACCTCATCTGGTTCTATTCCTTTTGGAATAGAGACATTCTCAGTTCCAAATTGAATATACGGGCCGAATCTTCCAACTTTAATAGTAACTTCCAAACTCTCGTGCTCTCCTAAAGATTTAGGATAGTCAAACAATTTCAAAGCCTCTTCTAGAGTAATTGTTTTTATATGTTGCCCCTCTTGAAGGCTGGCAAACTTTGGTTTTTTAGTCTCGTCTGCTGTGTCTCCAATTTGCGCAATAGGACCATATTTACCAAGCTTAACAAATAAGGGCTCTCCACTTGCGGGATCTTTACCTAAAAGTCTTTCTCCATTAGCTCTTTCTGCATTCTCTTTAGTATGTTCTATAGTCTTATGAAATGGGGAATAGAAATTGGACAACATATCTGTCCATAGCAATTCACCTTTAGCAATTGAGTCCAATTCTTTTTCAATATCAGCAGTGAAATTATAATCCATTATATTTTTAAAATGCTCTACTAGAAATTCATTTACAACCTCACCGGTTGTTGTAGGGAATAGTTTTTTTCTGTCAGCACCGTAATTCTCACTTAAGTCGAGTTCATTTACAATATTATCTTTTAAAATAAGTTGTTTAATTGCTCTGGACTTACCATCAATATCTTTATTCTCTACGTATCCTCTATCCTGAATAGTTTTAATAGTTGGTGCATAAGTTGATGGTCTTCCAATTCCTAATTCCTCTAACTTTTTAACTAAAGATGCTTCGGTATATCTTGCAGAAGGTCTAGAGTATTTTTGAGTTGCAGATATTTCATTACATATCAGTATCTCTCCTTTTGAGACATCTGGCAATTCATCACTTTTATTATCTGAATTTGTAGACTTATATAACTTCAAAAATCCTTCAAATTTTATTACTTCTCCTACAGTATTAAAATTCTGTTCTTGCTCGTTATGACCAATCTCAATAGTAGTTCTTTCAATTTCCGCATCACTCATTTGAGATGCCATGGTCTTTTTCCAAATCAAAGAATACAACTTGTCTTCTGGTGAACCGTCTCCAATAGAGCTTATTGAAAAATTAGAGGGTCTTATTGCTTCATGAGCTTCTTGAGCAGACTTATTTTTATTCTGAAACTTTCTAGGATTTGAAAAATTAGAACCAAAATCTTTTTCAATTTGTTTCTGAATAGCTGTCATTGCGTCCATGGAAAGACTTACAGAATCTGTTCTCATATAGGTGATTCTTCCAGATTCATAGAGTCTTTGGGCAACGGACATAGTTCTTGAAACGTTAAATCCTAAAACTCTACTTGCCTCTTGCTGTAAAGTTGAGGTAATAAAAGGAGCTGATGGTGTTCTTTTACCAGGTTTTTGAGTTATTTTCTTTACTTTAAATTCTTTGCCTTTAGATAACTCTAGAAAACTTTTAGCTTCTTCAAAAGAAGAAAAGTTAGATGCCAATTCTGCTTTAAAAATAACACCCTTAGACTCGAATTCTGCAACAACCTTGAAAGTTTGAATGGCCTTATGATTAAATATTTTGTTCTCTCTTTCTACAATTAATTTTACTGTAACGGACTGAACTCTTCCTGCAGATAGACTTGGCCTAATTTTTCTCCATAAAACTGGAGACAATTCAAAGCCCACAATTCTATCAAGTATTCTTCTAGCTTGTTGTGAATTCACTAAATCCTCGTTAATCATTCTAGGCGACGCAACAGCTTTTAAAACTGCCTTTTTTGTAATCTCATTGAAAGTTATTCTTTTGGTATTTTTAGAATTTAATTTTAATGCATGTAATAAATGCCACGAAATTGCCTCTCCTTCACGATCCTCATCGGTAGCTAACCAAACTGTCTTACACTTTTTGGCTATACTTAAAAGTTCATTTACTACTTTTTTCTTTTCTTGTGGAACAACATAAGTTGGATTGAAATTGTTTTCAATATCAATTGGATCTCCTTTTCTAGGCAATTCTCGGATATGTCCGTAACAAGATTTTACAACAAAATCACTTCCTAAAAAACCTTCAATGGTTTTGGCTTTTGCCGGGGACTCTACTATTACTAAATTATTCATTTAAATCTTTTTTTTACACTAATAAAGGAATGCAAAGAAATAAAAATATACTTGATTGAACAATTCACGATAAGAAATGATGAACTTTTTTTTAGAAGTAAGTACATTAATTTATCAATAATTAACACTGTCATAATGGCAGTTAACAGATTTGAATTATCTTTGAATAATATTTGCCGAAAATGGAAAAGATTATTTTAGAAGAAAAACAAGGAAATCCAACTTTTAAAGTCAGTTTAAAGAACAACTTAAAAAAACTCTACTTAGAAAGTTATGGATGTGCAATGAATTTTTCTGATAGCGAAATTGTTGCATCAATTCTAGACAAAAACGGCTACAAAACAACTAGAGATCTTGGTGAATCTGACTTAATTCTTCTAAACACATGTTCTATTCGAGAAAAAGCTGAATTTACCGTCAGAAATAGATTAAAATCTTTCAAAAAGCTTAAAAAACAAAACCCAAAATTAATTGTTGGAGTACTTGGCTGTATGGCCGAAAGGATGAAGGAGTCTTTACTAGAAGAAGAAAAATTGGTAGACTTGGTAGTTGGACCAGATGCTTATCGTGATTTACCAAGCCTTTTACAAGAAGTTGAGGGTGGACAAAAAAGTGTAAATGTATTATTATCTAGAGAAGAAACTTATGCAGATATAAGTCCTGTTAGACTAGACAGCAAAGGGATTTCCGGATTTATTTCTATAATGAGAGGATGTGACAATATGTGTTCTTTTTGTGTAGTTCCCTTTACAAGAGGCAGAGAAAGAAGTAGAAGTCCACTTACGATTGTCGCCGAAGCAAAAGATTTATATCTAAAAGGTTATAAAGAAGTTATCCTGTTAGGGCAAAACGTAGATAGTTATAGATGGAACATTAACAAAAAAGAGGAGGTAATTGACGAAAACATTCCAACTACCAACTTTTCAGAACTTTTGGAAAAAGTAGCTCTGGTTGCTAAAGACCTAAGAGTTAGGTTTTCCACCTCTCATCCTAAAGATATGACAGATGATGTTGTTCATGTAATGAAAAAATACAGAAACATATGTAACTACATCCACTTACCAGTACAATCTGGTAGTTCCAAAATTCTTAAAAAAATGAATCGGGGATATACCAAGGAATGGTATTTAAAAAGAATTCATTCAATTAGAGAAATAATTCCAGATTGTGCAATTTCTACGGATATAATTACGGGTTTTTGTGATGAATCTGAAGAAGATTTCAAGGAGACTTTAGATCTCATGAAAAAAGTTGAATTTAATTTTTCTTACATGTTTTTTTACTCCGAGAGACCAAAAACTCTTGCAGAAAGAAAGTTTGAAGACAATATACCTTTAGAAATTAAAAAGTCAAGACTTCAAAAAGTAATTGATCTTCAAAAAGAACATTCAATAAAAAATAATCAATCATCCGTTGGTAAAATAATGGAAGTTTTAGTTGAGGGTCCTTCAAAAAAATCAGCTCTAGAATACTGTGGAAGAAATGACGAAAATTACAAAGTTGTTTTCCCAAAAGAAAATTGTAAAGAAGGAGATTATGTAAATGTGCTTATTGAGAAACTTACATCTGCAACATTAATTGGTAAAATTATTTAAAAATGAATTTACAGACTGTTAAAAATAGATTTGGAATTATTGGCAACTCTGAGCAATTAAATAGAGCTTTGGATGTAGCTGTTCAAGTTGCTCCAACCGATATTACTGTTTTAATAACCGGTGAAAGTGGTACTGGGAAAGAAAATATGCCAAAAATTATCCATCATTATAGTTCAAGAAAACATCATGAATACATAGCTGTGAACTGCGGAGCAATTCCGGAAGGAACCATAGATTCTGAGTTGTTTGGCCATGAAAAAGGAGCATTTACTGGTGCTACTGATAGTAGAAAGGGATACTTTGAGGTTGCAGACGGAGGGACTATTTTTTTAGATGAAGTTGCTGAACTCCCACTTCCTACACAAGTTAGACTTTTAAGAGTTCTAGAGACAGGAGAATATATTAAAGTTGGCGCTTCTAAAGTTAAAAAAACTGATGTGAGAATTATTGCTGCAACTAATGAAAATGTTCAAAAAGCTATTCAAAAAGGAAAGTTTAGAGAAGACTTGTTTTACAGGCTAAGCACAGTTCCTATTTCTTTAGAACCGCTAAGAGAAAGAAAAAATGACATTCATTTACTATTTAGAAAGTTCTCTGCTGATTTTGCTGAGAAATATAGAATGCCGGGAATTAGACTAAATCCAAAGGCAGTGGAAATACTTGAGAAATATTCATGGCCTGGAAACATAAGGCAGCTTAAAAATGTTGCTGAACAGATTTCAGTAATTGAAAAACCTCGAAATATTGATGAACTTATTTTATCCAAATATCTTCCAGATATTGATTCTAGTAGAAATCTTCCAATGGTTATTGATGGCAAAAAAGAGAGTGATCAATTTTCCGAAAGAGACATATTATATAAAGTGCTTTTTGAAATGAAACAAGATGTCACGGAAATGAAAAGAGTTATTGTAGACCTTCTTAATAATAACAATTTGTCTAATAACGAAAAAACTGCGTTGATTACTAAATTAAGTGATCCTTCGACATTTGATGGGGATACTAAATTTGATGAACAAGCCAATAGTGCTGTTTCATTACAAGAAGAAAATATTAGTCAAGAGCAACCATCCTACAATATTTCCTTCCAAGAGAGTGTTGAAATTGAAGAATCTTTATCCCTAGAAGAAAGAGAGAAAGAATTTATTCAAAAAGCGCTTAAAAAGCACAATGGCCGAAGAAAAAATGCAGCAAAAGAACTTGGTATTTCTGAGAGAACTCTTTATAGAAAGATTAAAGAATTTGAAATTTTCAAATAGGTGAATAAACTAAAAATAATATTTGCAAGTATAATCTTAACTGGATGTGCACTTCCTCAATTTAGTTTTAAATCTGGCGGTTCGGAAACAAAAGAAATTGACGCGAAAACAGTACAAGTAGATTATTTTGACAACAAAAGTCCTATTGGAGGTTCTTTTCTTGGAGCATCCTTTACTGAAAGCTTAAGGGATATTATGCAATCTCAAACAAAGCTTAATTTAGTAGCAGAAAATGGAGACTTGCAAATTAGTGGAGTAATAAGAAATTATATTATTAGTCCTGTGAATATTCAAGCAGGTAGTGAAATTGCAGCCCAAAATAGACTCAAAATGTCCATAAATGTAAATACATATTACAATAAAAACGATTCTATTGGATTTAACAATAGTGCTTTTAGTGCTTTTGTTGATTATGACGCTACATCGAATTTTAGTTCGATAGAAGAAGAATTGGTTGAAAACTTAAATTATCAAATCACTCAAGATGTTTTCGATAAAATATTTGGTGGAGAATGGTAGAATATCCACTAAAAAATATAAAAGAATTAATCGAGAGTCCAGAGAAGGTATCTGATAAAGAATTGGAGTTTTTTTTCGAACTAACTGTAAAATATCCATTTTCTGGGATATGCTTTATGTTTTTATCTAAAATACTAAATCATCAAAAAAGAATTGGTTTCGAACAATCACTAAACAGTACAGCGCTAAGAATAGGGGACAGATCCCTTTTATACGATAGAGTTCATGGTTCCAAAAAAATTAAAGAGGATAAAAAAAATGATTTTAAACAAGAAAAAAACAACGATTTAAATGTTTTAGAAAAAAATATTTATGGGAGTTTAATTCAAAACCAACTAATTAACGAATTGGAAAATCAAGAAGAGGTTTTCTCTATAAAGAAAGAGACTGAAATACCAAAAAAAGAAACCATGCCGCTGGATGAATGGTTACTTATTAGTACTGACCAAAAGCCTATTTCTAGAGAAAAAGAGATTGATGGCATCATAAAGAATCTTAACGATAGAAAAATTTCTACAGAAAAAAAGAACTTCTATTCTGCTTCTAATGCTGCTAAGAATAGCTTAAAAGATAGCCACGAGATGAATACTGAAACATTGGCTGAAATCTATGTGAAACAGGGTAATTACCCTAAGGCAATTGAAATCTATGAGCAATTGATGTTGTCTAATCCAGAAAAAAAACTTTTCTTTGCAAGCCGAATTAAATACATTAGATTAAAAACACAACCATAATATGGGAACTTTATTAATGATTTTATCAACTATTACAGCAATTTTGCTGATTGTAATAGTTTTACTTCAAAACTCAAAAGGTGGAGGGTTAGACTCTTCATTCGGAAATGTTAACCAATTAGGTGGAGTTGCACAGTCCACAGAAACTATTGAAAAAGCTACCTGGACCCTAGCAGCAGTTATGGGGTTTTTAAGTTTACTGGCTGCATTCAACTTTGGCGGAGGTGATAATGAAATTTCAACTGACATTGATAAAAATGAAGGAATAAGCCTACCATCTAATAATAACCCAATCAATATTCCAACTGATTTACCTAATTAATGTCAGGATGTCATTTTCTGGCCTTTGAATGGTCAAATTGTCAACTTTCTAACAACTAACATCTAATGGCACAAAATGTGCCTATCATTTAATATAATACTTAAAATAATAAACAATGTCTATAAATGTAAAACCACTAGCGGATAGGGTGATTATTGAGCCATCTGCTGCAGAGGAAACTACTTCAGGAGGAATAATAATTCCTGATACAGCAAAAGAAAAACCTAAAAAAGGCAAAGTAGTTGCTGCGGGAAGCGGTAAAAAAGATGAACCTATAACTGTTAAAGTAGGTGAAACTGTTTTGTACGGGCAATACAGCGGAACAGAAATTAAAATTAATGGAAGTGATTATCTTATTATGAGAGAAAGCGACATTTTTGCAATTGTTAAATAATTAAAATTAAATAAAATGGCTAAACAAATAATTTTTGAAGTAGAAGCAAGAGACAGACTTAAAAAAGGTGTTGACGCACTTGCTAATGCGGTAAAAGCAACATTAGGACCTAAGGGTAGAAATGTTGTAATTGATAAGAAATTTGGTGCACCTCAAGTCACTAAAGATGGAGTAACTGTAGCTAAAGAAATTGAACTTAAAGATCCTGTTGAAAATATGGGAGCTCAAATGGTTAAAGAGGTAGCTTCTAAAACAAACGATACAGCTGGTGATGGTACTACAACTGCTACTGTACTAGCTCAAGGAATAATAAGTGCTGGTTTAAAAAACGTAGCTGCTGGAGCTAACCCAATGGATTTGAAACGAGGAATTGACAAAGCAGTTAAGACTGTTGTTGAAGAACTTAGAAAACTTTCCCAAGATGTAGGTTCTGACAATGACAGAATAAAACAAGTAGCTTCAATTTCTGCTAATAATGACGAAACTATTGGTTCTTTAATTGCTAAAGCAATGGAAGTTGTAGGAAAAGATGGTGTTATTACGGTTGAAGAAGCAAAAGGTACTGAAACTGACGTAAAAACTGTTGAAGGAATGCAGTTTGACAGAGGATATTTATCTCCGTATTTTGTTACCAATGCTGAGAAAATGATTGCAGACTTAGAAAGTCCTTATATATTAATATATGATAAGAAGATTTCTAACATGAAAGATCTTCTTCCTGTTTTAGAACCAGTTGCTCAGACTGGAAAACCTTTATTAATCATTGCCGAAGATGTGGATGGTGAAGCACTTGCTACATTGGTTGTCAACAAAATAAGAGGTTCTTTAAAAATTGCTGCGGTTAAAGCTCCTGGATTTGGAGATAGAAGAAAAGCAATGCTTGAAGATATTGCTATTTTAACTGGTGGTACTGTGATTTCAGAAGAGAGAGGATTTAAAATGGAAAATACCACTTTAGAAATGCTTGGAACTTGTGAAAAAGTAGAAATTGACAAAGACAATACTACTTTGGTTAATGGTGCTGGCAAAAAAGAGGATATTTTAGCTAGAACTAACCAGATTAAAGCGCAAATAGAAACTACTACATCAGATTACGACAAAGAAAAACTTCAAGAAAGGCTAGCTAAACTAGCTGGTGGTGTTGCTGTTCTTTATGTTGGTGCTGCAACTGAAGTTGAAATGAAAGAGAAAAAAGACAGGGTAGACGATGCTTTGGCTGCAACAAGAGCTGCTGTAGAGGAAGGTATTATTCCTGGAGGAGGAGTAGCTTATATTAGAGCTGCTGCTGCTTTAGACGAAGACAGTGGTGAAAATGAAGATGAATGTACAGGTATTAAAATAGTTAAAAGAGCTATTGAAGACCCTCTAAGAACAATTGTGGAAAATGCTGGAGGAGAAGGCGCTGTTGTTGTTCAGAAAGTTAAAGAAGGCAAAGGTGACTTTGGTTACAATGCTAGAACTGACAAATATGAGTCTTTAATGAAGTCCGGAGTTATTGATCCAACAAAAGTTTCAAGAAGTGCATTAGAAAATGCTGCTTCAATTGCTTCTATGATGTTAACTACTGAATGTGTTATTTCTGATGAACCAGAAGAGAATTCTCCAATGCCGCCTATGGGTGGTGGAATGCCAGGTGGAATGCCAGGTATGATGTAAGAATCATTTAATTAATTATAAAAAAAGCCCCATTATTAATTGTGGGGCTTTTTTTATATAGAATTTTTAATGATTTCATCCACTACTGAAGGGTCTAATAAAGTAGAAATGTCGCCCAAATTAGTTGTATCCCCTTCAGCAACTTTTCTTAAAATTCTTCGCATTATTTTACCTGATCTGGTTTTGGGCAACCCTTTAACAAATTGGATTTTATCTGGCTTAGCTATAGGACCTATCTCTTTAACAACCGTTTCCAAAATCTGACCATTAATTTCAAGTTCCGAAATAGAATTCTTATCTAAGATTACGTAGGCATAAATACCTTGCCCCTTAATTTCATGAGGAAAACCAACAACAGCACTTTCAACTACCAAAGGGTGCTCATTAATACCATTTTCAACTTCTGCAGTTCCTAGCCTATGTCCAGAAACATTAATTACATCATCTACTCTTCCAGTGATTCTATAAAAACCATCGTGGTCTCGTTTACATCCGTCACCAGTAAAATATTTCCCTGGGTAGTTAGAGAAATATACGTTTTTACATCTTTCGTGGTCACCATAAATCGTTCTAATCATACTAGGCCATGGAAACTTTATACATAAATTGCCCTGGACATTGTTTCCTAATACTTCATCTCCATTTGAATCTACTAAACAAGGCTGAATACCAGGCAAAGGAAGAGTTGCATAAGTAGGTTTAGTTTTGGTAATATTTGAAAGAGGAGATATTAAAATTCCTCCAGTTTCAGTTTGCCACCACGTATCTACAATTGAACATTTTTCTTTGCCAATATATTTATGATACCAATGCCAAGCTTCTTCGTTAATTGGCTCTCCAACACTTCCTAGTGTTGTTAAAGAACTTAAATCGTACTTTTCTGGAAATTCATTTCCATATGCTTGAAGTGCTCTTATTGCTGTTGGTGCTGTATAAAAAATATTTACCTGATGTTTATCACAGATATCCCAAAATCTACCAGGGTCAGGATAGGTTGGTACACCTTCAAACATTAAAGTTGTAGCTCCAGCTAACAATGGTCCGTATACAATGTAGGTATGTCCCGTAACCCATCCAATATCTGCTGTACACCAATAAATATCATTCTCGTTGTACTGAAATACATTTCTAAAACTATACTCTGCATAAACCATGTAGCCTCCACAGTGGTGTTGTACCCCTTTGGGCTTGCCAGTAGATCCAGAAGTGTACAAAATGAATAAGGGGTCTTCAGAATCCATCTCTTGGGCCTCGCATAAACTACTGACTTTAGAAAGTTCATCGTCCCACCAAAAATCTCTTTTTGGTTGCATTGAAATATTTTCACCCGTTCTCTTAAGGACTATACAGCTTGTAATACTTGTACATAACTCCAATGCAGAATCTGCAATTTTTTTAAGACATAATTGCTTTGACCCTCGATAAGACCCATCGCTTGTTAAAAGAATATTACAACTAGCATCATTTATTCTATCGGCTAAAGCTTTGGCAGAAAAACCTGCAAAAACTACAGAATGTATAGCGCCAATTCTTGCGCAAGCTAAGGTGGCAATTGCTAATTCTGGAACCATTGGCATATATAAGCAAATCCTATCTCCTTTTTTAGCTCCATGACTTTTTAGAACATTTGCAAAAACACTAACTCTACGATGTAATTCCTTATAAGTGATTTTTATTGCTTCCTCTTTTGGATTATTGGGTTCCCATAAAATTGCTACTTGATTTGGTCTTGTTTCTAGGTGTCTATCTAAACAATTCTCCGTTATATTTAGCTTCCCTCCAACAAACCATTCAACTTTAGGAGTATCAAATTCCCAATTAAGAACAGTATTCCATTTAGACATCCATTGAAAAGAGGATGCTTTATCCTCCCAAAAACTTTCAGGATTATCTATACTCTTTTGATACTCTTGGTAATATTCAGTTAAATTCTCAATTTTCTTCATACAAAATTTGTATTAAAATAATAAAAATAAAGGATATCTTAATCTAAAAAAATCCACCTCAACCCAAACTTTAAACAGCGATCAGCAATTGGAAAATGAAAAGCAGAAAAATACTCAAATCCCATTAATCCTGAATTTAAGTGAGTTACCATTACAAAAACTGTAACACTTTTAATTTTGGTTTTCGCTAATAAATCAACCATAAAATAGGATGGCTGTTTACGACCATTACTAACAGTAAATTGATTTAATTCCGAAGAATATCCTGGCAAAGTATAACTACTAAAAACCTTTGCATTAAATCCAAGGGCAAGTTTTAAATTACTTTTCTCATTTCCAAAAATATAATTAAATTTTAGTTGCCCTACCCAATCAGGCAATTGAAAAATTTGCGAACCTCCCTGAAACTGGTAGACAATTTCAGTAGACAAATTATATTTTTTCTTAATTAAATTATAATTTAATGAGGATTGTATGACCTGTGCTGATGAACCCAATTGTAATGGCTCAGAATACTTGGTAAAATATATTGGTCTATATACTTTATTTATTTGAGACTTTAAAGAAAATAAACCATCTGTAATTTCTGCAGAAGCATTCCAAAATAAAATATTATTAAACTGTTTATTATCCCAATAGTGATGGTTACTTTGGTAATTATTAATTTCAAAAACTGGTTTAAACTCACTTAAATCAGCTGAAACTTTAAATATCTTATCTTTAAAAAAAATCTGCTGGTAAAGAAAATCAAATTCATAATTATTTTTTTTGTACCCAAAAGGATAAAAATTTCCACCTAATTTTAAATAATTACTTTTCTTGTTTTTACTAAAATCTAAACTCACAGCTTGATTCGTTAAAATAGTATCTATAAATTTATTTTTATAGGATAGGATTTCTGAACTCCACCCAAAATTTAGCTTCTTTTGAGAAGAATCTGTTTTTGAAATTATACTGTATTTAATACTACTGGTAAAAACATCTATTATTAAAGAATCCTGAGTGCTTTCAGTACTGTAAAAATTATTCAGAAATAAATCTGGATTAAGACTATCAAAATAAACTCTAGAGTTTCTTTGGACTGAGTTATTAAAACCAATCTTTTTCACTTTAAGACTAGTGGAATCCTGATTTTTATTGCTTAGAATCCAATCTTGATAGATGAATGATTTCAAAACCTTATTAGTAGCATAAGCGTTTTGCATATTGACATTTAAAATTTTTCTATTGCTTTCAAATTCATTAGAATTAATAAAGGTGGAATCGTTAGTCAAACCACCATTTAGTTGGTTATAAAGTCGTTGGTATTTTAAACCTAAGTTTATCTTGTAAGTTGAATCAATTGATCTATTTTTAAAAGAAAACTGAAAGTAATTGTTATTGGTGGACTGGTTGGTGTAATAACCATCGTGACTTCTTTTTAAAAATGAGACTGCATAAGATGATCTATTAGAAATTCTCTGGCTGTGATAAAGAGAAAGATTCTGTTCTGATTCATTGCCTAAAATATACTGTGCATCAACTACAGGAATATTACTATTGACAAAAGAGATGTTTTGTTGCTCTGGAAAAAACATATTATGGCTATTGTAAATTGACAACTTATTTTGACTAAACTTTAAAGATCTATATACGCTTCCTGGTCCACCTAGAAATAAATTATATAAGTTAGAATCGGGAAATAAAGACATTTGAGTCCAAGATTCTGGTTTTTTTATAGTATCGTTAATACCATAAAATGTACTAAAAATTGAAACTAAAAATAAGGTAATACAAGTTTTCATTGTTTAGTGAAAATATAAAAAAAGGCCATAACTATATAGAAATGGCCTTTATTAAAAAATTATGAAAAGAAACTAAGCTTGTGTAGCAGGACCTCCAAAGTTTAATGGAATTGGAGACGCTTGATCAGCTTCTTTAATTTTCCCATGATTATTTTCATACTTTGATAAATTATCAGATAAAGCACGATGTAACTTCTTAGCATGTTCAGGGGTCATCACTATTCTTGACTTAACCTTTCCTTTAGGGACACCAGGCATTATTCTAATGTAATCCATAATAAACTCTGATGAAGAATGAGTGATAATTGCTAAATTGGAGTATATCCCCTCAGCAACCTCTTCAGAGAGTTCAATGTTTATACCTTGTTGTTTCTTTTCTTCAGACATTGAGTTAACCTTCAGTTTTTTCTTCTACAGTTTCTTCTTCTTTACTAGTCATTCTGTTTAAATCGTCAACAGAACCAACTAATAAATCTCTGAATTTTTTCATTCCAGTACCTGCAGGTATTCTATGACCAACAATAACATTTTCCTTAAGACCTAGCATATGATCAACCTTGCCACTAACAGCAGCTTGGTTAAGTACTTTTGTAGTTTCCTGGAAAGACGCAGCAGAGATAAAGCTATCAGTATGAAGTGATGCTTTGGTAATACCTTGCAACAATGGCTCTGCAGTAGCTGTTAAAGCATCTCTAGAATCCACAAGTTTAGCATTGTTTCTTTTAAGAGCTGAGTTCTCATCTCTTAATTTTCTAACAGAA
>Ga0114997_10001912_pt1 | contig 17041 bp, 15 predicted proteins | sample ArcticOcean_MG_C_2_FD_87045 | JGI IMG/M metagenome (GOLD analysis project Ga0114997, IMG submission 87045) | Marine microbial communities from western Arctic Ocean - ArcticOcean_MG_CB4_136 | ecosystem: Environmental > Aquatic > Marine > Oceanic | place: Arctic Ocean: Canada Basin | collected...
AAAAGAAGATATTTTTATTAAATTAAAACATTATAAAAAAGAAAAGGATTTAAATAGTATTATTAAAATTATTTCTAATAAAAAAAACTATAGAAATGAAAAATATAATTTAGGAAATGAAATATACTCCTGGGATAACTACTTTCATTATAAAGAATATAGTATTATAAAAAAAATTGTTGGAGAAAATAGAGTAATGTCTGTAGGAATTGATCCTTTGGTTGCAGTATTAAATGATATGAGAGTAATCGATGGTTATCACAACTTATATTATGCCTCTTATAAGTACAAATTTAGAAATATAATAAGTAAAGAAATACAAAATAGTGATTTTTTAAAAGGTTACTACGACGGTTGGGGGAATAGAGTATATGCTTTTTATAATGACAAAAATAATCTAGAGATAAATTTTCTTGAGGCTAAAAAAATTGGTGCCCTATACGTGATTAGTGGATTTGAAATAAAAAATTCAAATCTTAAGTTAGAAAAAAAAATTCCTAGTGATACCGCTTTTATTCATAGTACTGATTGGCAATGTTATCTTTGCTTAGACTCTGATCGTGCATACTACCTTTATAAAATAATAAATTAATCGTTTTTTCTAAAAATCTTATTTATATATTCATAATGAGATTTTTTAAAATTATTAATAATTTTATAATTTACTACTTTAAAATAAAAATCCCTTACAATAATTTTAATAAAATTAGAAAATTTCAAAAAAAATAAAATATCAAAAATAAATTTAATTTTGATTTTAAATTTATTTTTAATACCTAATTTTTTTTTATAATCAGTATCCTCTCTTAGCAAACCAGCTCCATCGTATGAATTGATCAACTTCCATAAAATTTGTTTTAAAGTAAAATCAACTTCACTTTTTATATATTTTGTCTTTTCATATTTTATTAACTCACTGAATTCATTAAATGTTTCATTTAATGCTGCCGACATCGATCCATCAAAAATATTTCCTACTGTTCCAAGAGTATAATTATTTTCATCTTTACTAGCTGCTAAATTTTCTGATCTAGCAATATTAGGTGAATTAAGCCTGAAATATTGCATAATATTCAAATTACCTATTTTTCCAGCTATATACAATTGTGCATTCCACGGTAGTTCTTCATCAAAACTTTCTAAACCTTTGGTATTTTTTCGTGCAAAAATAGGCCAACCAATTTTATTTTCACATTCCCATAATGCTTTTCTGCTTTTTGTCCTTATCACCCCATAATGAGGAAGTCCTTTTTCATTCGCATAACAAATCAATCTATCTAATGGATCTTCAAAATTACAAATATTTCCCTTAAATTTTTTTAATTTTTTAAAATTTTCATTTTTATCCAGCTCATAAATGTAGTGCATTGCTGTTACAGCTGAGTAATCTAGATTTTTTTCTAGAAAATTAATGAGATTATTTAAATTAGGAGTAAAAATTATATCATCATCAGACGAAGAACTATAATATTTAGTTTTTATTTTTCTTAAAAAAGATGAAAATGCATTTGAAACGTTTCTGTGTCTTTCTTCATGCAATTTATTTCCTTTAAAATGATCAATATAAAGATGATCTTTAAATTTTTTTATAATTTTTGAATTTTTTTCAAAATTTAATTCTGAAGAATCGTCTACTATCATTATTTCTCCTAAATAATTAAAATTTGTGTAATGAAGTAAAGAGTATTCAATCCAATTTGGTCTATTTCTTGTGGGAATAATTATTGTATGATCTATTTTTGAGTTAATCATCTGTCTCCTAAAAAATAAATAATTTGTGATCCAAGATTTTCAAATCTGGGTGTTAGCGTCATATAATTTTTGAAACTTTCTAAAAAATTTTTTCTATCTTTGTTTTTTACAATAAATAAAACATATCCACCACCACCTGCACCCAAGACTTTGCCAGATAATGCTTTATTTTTTTTTGCTAATTTGAAAATATTTCTTATTGTATTGTTGCTAACTTTTGATGATAATTTTTGTTTCAACCACCAATATTCATCCATTAATTCTGAAAAATCACTTATGATATTTCTAGAAGAAGAAATTTTTGTTTGAGCTCTTTCTGTCAATTTTTGAATTTCATCTAGATATTTTTTATTTGAACTAAAATTTTTTTTCTTTTCTTTCTCTATATTTTTTGCATCTCTCGGTAGACCCGAATAAACTAAAACAATACTTTCCTCTAATTTTTTAATATTTTTTAAGTTTAAAATAGGATTAACTTCATAGTTTCCTTTTCTAAATTTTATAACATTAAACCCACCAAAAGCTGCTGCAACTTGATCTTGTGAACCCACATCTTCATTAAGTATTTTTTGTTCAATATGTAAGGACTGATTGGCTAAATTTCTTTTTGATATTAGTGAGCCATTTAAAGCTTCTATGCAATTAATAAGGCCAACAGAGAAACTTGAGCTTGCCCCTAAACCAGATTGAGCAGGTAAGTCAGCTTGATGAACAACTTCTAGTCTATCTTTTAATTTTTTAAACTTTATTATCTCCCTTATACTCGGGTGTTTAATTTCATTAATTTTAAAAACCTCCTCTGTTTTAAAATATCTCATTCTATAGTTATATTTAAAGTGCGAAGGTAAAATTCTTAGATTTATATAACAATATTGATTTATTGTAGTCGATATCACTTTACCAGAATATTTTTCATACCAATAAGGTAAATCAGTACCCCCTCCAAAAAAAGAAATTCTAAATGGCGTTCTTGAAATAATCACAATTTTTTTCCTCTAAATTTACTTCTTTTATTTAGAATATGTTCTGCAAGATAGCTTCCTCCACTACCAGATATTCCTGTTTTAAGTATTTTTTTAGTCATAGTTAATTGAATTTAAAATTTGACAAATATCTAATATTTTTTTTTTTTCTAAGCTTGGAAAATTTCCAAGATAGTATCCATATTTATGAATTATATTAATATTTTTTAAATCAAATTTCTTAATGATTTGGTTTTTAAAAAAATTAAGATATGGTTGCATAGCTTGATTTCCACCACCTGCTGTTCCTCTTCTAAATTCTATATTATATTTTTTAAGTGTTAATTCAAATTTTTTTCTAAATTTAAAATTTCTCAAATTCTCTCTAAATATTACCACGAATGCATAATTACAAGATCCATCTAATATAAAATCTGTAAAATACTTTTTTGAATTTAAACTTTTTAAAAATAAATTAAAATTATTAATTCTTTTTTTATTGTTTGAATCTAGTTTTTTAAGCTGATTTATGCCGTAAACAGCATTAATTTCTGTACTTCTAAAATTATATCCAGGATACAAAAAGATAAAATCTTTATTTAAATGTTTGTATTTTTTATAAACTTTTTTTTTTAGTAGTTCACTAGTTGACTCTCGTAGCATTCCATGAGATCTCATAATTCTTAAACTTTCATAAATATTTCTATTATTAGTGCAGATCATCCCACCTTCTATTGTTGTCATGTGATGAGCATAATAAAAAGAAAAGTTAGAGATATTTCCGAATGTACCTAATTTATAATTTTTAAATTTTGCTCCATGAGATTCACACACATCCTCAATAAGAAAAATTTTTTTTTTTCTATTATTTAATATTTTAAAGATCTGACTCGAAAATGCACTAAAACCTAAAATATGGGTTATAAAAATAGCAACAGTTCTTTTATTTATAGCTTTTTTAATTTGTTTTTCTGAAACGCCTAAATTATTTAAATTAACATCAATTATAACAGGTTTAAAACCTGCATATAAAATTGCATTTATATTTGATACCCAGTTTAAACTAGGAACAATTACTTCGCCTCCCAAAGGAAAAATCGTCCTTAAATATGAAAGACTTAAAATATTAGCTGACGAACCTGAATTAACGAAAACACTATACTTTACACCCAACCATTTAGACCATTTTTTTTCAAACTCTTTTACTTTTTTTCCATTAGTTAACTTGGGATCATCTTTTAAAAAATTAATTACTTGCTTATTGTCATCACTTGTAATGTTATTTGACATTAAAGGATGATTAAAACCTTTATTTATTTTCATAATTGTACTATGTAATAAATAATATTAAATTGTAATCAACTAATTAATTATGAATATCTTAATCCTCGGTGGTGCTGGCTACATAGGCTCAGTTTTTGTAGAGTATTTATTAAAAAATAATTTTAAGGTAACTGTATATGATAGCTTTGCTTATGAACAAAATACATTAGCGATTTATTGCAACAACGGAAATTTTTCAATAATAAAAAAAGATATAAGAGATATCAATTATTTAAAAAAAATTATAAAAAAATTTGATATTATTATACCTCTGGCATCTCTAGTTGGTGCACCTTTATGTGAATTTAGAAAAGAAGATGCAAAAAGTATTAACCTTAAAGGGCAACTAGATTTATTTAAAATTATAGAAAAAAATCAATTAATAATAATGCCCACAACAAATAGTGCATATGGATCAGCATCAGGAGAAGTTTATTGTGATGAAAATACTAAACTTAATCCAATTAGCGATTATGCGAAACATAAGGTCATGGTTGAAAATGAATTAATGCAAAAAGAAAATGCTATAAGTTTAAGATTAGCTACTGTATTTGGAATGTCTCCCAGAATGAGAATAGACCTTCTTGTTAATGATTTTGTTTTTAAAGCTATTAAAGATAGATATATAGTTCTTTTTGAGTCTCATTTTAAAAGAAACTATATTCATGTAAGAGATGTTTGTAGGGCATTTATTCATTCAATCAATAATATGACTTCTATGAAATCAAATATTTACAATCTTGGACTATCAGATGCTAATTTATCAAAAAAAGAACTTTGTGAAGAAATAAAAAAATATATTGATTTTGATTTCACAATAAATGAATTTAAGAAAGACCCTGATCAAAGAAATTACATTGTCTCTAATGACAAAATAGTCTCTACTGGATTTAAAGCAAAATATTCTTTATCAGATGGAATTCAAGAACTGAAAAAAGGGTACGAATCAATAAATCTTACACATTTCAGAAATTTTTCTTAATGAATATTAAAAAAAAATGAAATATACGCCAGAGAAATTAATTCAATTTGAAAATAATGTTTGTAAATTATTCAATAAAAAAAAAATTAGAGCACCTATTCATTTGTATAATGGAAATGAAAAAGAAATAATTAAAGTTTTTAAAAAGGTAAAAAAAAACGATTGGATTTTTTGTTCTTGGAGAAGTCATTATCAGTGCCTTTTAAAAGGTGTGCCTCAAAAAATTCTTTTAAAAAAAATTTTAAATGGAAAATCTATAGCTTTAACATTCAAGAAATATAAAATTTTTTCCTCTGCTATTGTTGGTGGCAACATACCCGTTGCCTTAGGAACGGCCATATCTTTAAAAAGAAAAAAATCTAAATCTAAAGTTTTTTGTTTTATAGGTGATATGACATCCGAATCGGGAATCGCACATGAGTCAATTAAATATGCAATTAATTATAATTTACCAATTCAATTTATTATTGAAGATAATGATTTGTCTGTTTGCACAGATACATTAAAAACATGGAAAATGAAAAAATTAACTTTTTCAAATAAGAAAACAAAATTTATTTATTATTACAAGTATAAAAATAAATACCCACATGCTGGAAGTGGAAAAAGGATACAGTTCTAATGAAGCTTAAATATTTTAGTGAATTAAAAAGATCTATGGAGTACTTGGCTAAACAAAGAAAAACCTTATTTATTGGCCAAGCAGTCGAATATCCTGGTACAGCTATGTATAATACTATTTCGGCTATTTCAAAGAGTAAAAAATTAGAGCTTCCTGTAGCTGAAGAAATGCAAATGGGAATTACTTTGGGTATGGCGTTAAATGGTTTAATTCCAATTTCCATATATCCTAGATGGAATTTTCTTTTATTGGCAGTTAATCAATTAATAAATCATATTGACAAAATTAATGATATTAGTGATGGAGAATTTGATCCAAGAATAATAATTAGGACAGCTGTTGGATCAAAACGTCCTCTTAACCCACAGTCTCAGCACCTTGGAGATTTTACAAAATTTTTTAAGGAAAGTTGTAAAAATATAAATGTTCAAAAACTGACTAAAAGTGAAGATATTTTTAGAACTTATAAAGATGCTTTAAATTCTAAAAATAAAATAAACTTAATTGTAGAAGTTGCAGATTTTTATAACGAAAAATAAACTAGTTATAATTTTCTCTATACCACTTTAATGTTTTTTTAAGACCCTCGTCTAGTGAATATTTTGGGGACCAATTCAATACTCTTTTTGCTTTGGAATTTGAAACTAAGATATTTATAGCCAGATTTTTACCTTTCATCTTAATAACTTTTTTTTTAGAGATTGATAAATAAATAATTTTTTTTAAAACATTCAATATTGGATAAGATTTTCCATAAGAACAGTTGAATATTTCATAATTATTTTTTTGTTTTTGTAAAACTTTTTCAACAAATGTAATTAAGTCATCAACATATAGATAATCTCTTTTTTCAGTTCCATGGCCAAAAATTGATATGGATTTTATCTTTTTAGACAAAATTTTTTTAAATGAGGAACCTATAAAATGACCGTTTTTAATATCAAATTTATCAAATGGTCCGTAAATATTAGAATGTCTAATGATTGAAAATTTTGTATTACAAATTCTTGAAAAAAAAAGACACAATTTTTCAATATATAATTTTGTTATAGCGGCTCCAAAATAAGGAGCATATATTTTATTTTCATCGACCATATTTTCATTACATTTTATTTTACTATTTGGATACATGACTGTACAGCTAGTAAAAACAAAGTGTTTAACTTTATTATGAAAAATAGATTTCAATAAATATGAATTCATCACAGCATTATCAGTTACATGCACGTATGGTTTACTAAAAATAATATTTGACCCAGATGTCGTTGCGGCAAACTGCAGCACTATTTCAATTCCTTTTGTGACTCTCATGCAATTTTTATATTTTCTTAGATCAGCCTTAATCCAAGAAATATTTTTTATAGGAATTGGTTTTTTATTATTATAAACAGCAATAATCTTATATTTTTTATTTAATTTAAATTTATTAATAAAATTTCTTCCGATAAATCCCGTCGCACCACAAATTAAAATTTTTTTTTTCATTGTTCTTTAGTGTATATAGTAAATATGTTAATTCAAATTTTTAATAAATGAAATTAAAAACTCAAAATAATAAATTGATTTCAAAAATTTGCCTAGGAACATGGGCTCTTGGAGGTTTGAAAAAAAATAATATTTCATATGGAAACTTAGGATTTAAAAAATCTCAAGAAATATTAGATTTTGCTTTCAAAAATAAAATAAATTTTTTCGATACTGCTAATGTATATGGTGAAGCAGAACAAAGATTAGGTAAATTTATAAAAGATAAAAGAGAAGATACTTTTATAGCAACAAAAGTTGGCTGTGTTTCTTTTCAAAAAAAACTTAATTTTTCAAAAAAAAATATTATTAAACAAATTGATCATTCCTTAAAAAACTTAAATTCAGATTATATTGATTTAGTTCAGTTATATGTGCCATCTGTTGAGGATAAGAAAATATTCCATGCATACGAAATTTTAAATAAATTGAAAAATGATAAAAAAATAAACTATATTGGTATTAGCTTAAGAAAACCTACTGACTATTTATTTTTTAGAAAGTTTATGAAAGTAGACTTTGTACAATGCAATTTTAATATGCTTGATCATAGGTTGCTTAAAAATAAATTATTAAATTTAATTAATAAAGATCGTACAGATATATATGCACGTACAGTTTTAAATTTTGGAATATTTACCGAAAAATTTTTAAATAGTAAATCTATTTTTTCTAATAATGATCATAGAAGCAAATGGAATCCTGGACAAATAATTAATTGGAAAGACTCAGCAATTGATATCAAAAAATCTTTAAATAATAAAATTGAGAATTTAGCTTATCAATTTTGTAACTCTTTCAAAATCTCTGGTTTAATTATAGGCGCAACTAATACTAATCATATAAAAATTGCAATTAGTTCGATGGCAAAAAGAAAATTGAAAAATAAAGAAATTCTTACGATAGAAAAGATAAATAAAATCTTTGAAAAAAAATTACTAATAAAACCAAATTACAAAATGAAATCTTAATTAAGTTATATACGGTCCAATTAGTTGGCCCCTATCTTTTATATTTTCTTCGTTAATTTGTTGACTGTTAAGCTCTATATTACACAAATATTTACCACTTCTATGACCATACCAAATTACCTCTCTAAGCCATTCTTCAAAAGAATTAAATTTCATATCATCTCTTATTATTTCGAGATTAACTTCTTTCGATTTTTTAAAAGCATGCTCTTCCATTGTGATGATTGATTGAAAGCTACTATAAATATTATATTTATCTGTAAAAAAATCATTAGTTGTGTTTTGTGGAAGTCTCATCATTTTTTTATTTAACTCAACAGAGTTAGAAAAAATAGATTTTGATAAATTACTTTTGCAAAAAGACTTATAGTTATCTTTAAATTCTTGATAAAAAAGATCTATTTTATTATTTTTAACTAAATTTATATATTCAAATTCACCAGGTGGCCAATATATGTCTAAGAGGCCTTCTTTATAGCAAAATTCACTCTTACCATTTGCAATTTGTTCTGAGTGTGAATAAAAATTTTTTACAATTTTATTAGTAATTGGTAAATCTTTTGAAGTATTTATGAAATGTTCAAATAAAGTTCTAAAATTAATCTTTTCTAACTTATTTAATACCAACAATGGTATTTGAAAAAGCTTATTAAAATAAATTAATTCAGAGACTGAAGCATAAACTCGTGTTTTTTTCCAATCATCAAACGAAAGAGTTCTTGTAGAAGTAACTAACTTTTGTTTTTCAACAATTCCATCCAGTGGTGTTTCATCAAGCGAACCATGCATATTAACAATCGGACCCTCAACAGTTGTAATCTTATCCTTTTTCATGTTTTCAGGAAAAGACATCTCCGCATTAGGTAAAATAGATAAATTATTATACTGTATTCTATTGTGTTGTCCTGAATCGATTACTTGAGATACTCCATCTGCAAAACCTTTATATGTGTCACCAGGCAACGCCAATATAAATTCAGTATAAGTGGTAATTCCATCTTGCGTAAATCTTTTTTGTAATTCCTGATAGTCTTCTATTGAAATATTATCCCTCTTAATTCTTTTTAAGGTATCCATATCAACACTCTGCATTGCTAAAGTTACACCCCTACTTAATCCAGAGTCTGCTAATAATTTTTGAACTTTATAAGCTCTTTCTCTTGCATTTTTAGTATTTTGAACAGACAAAACTTCTGGATATCCATATTTTTTTTTATTTTCTGCTGCCCTTAAAGCAATATCATAGTCTCTTGGCAACATTCCAAAATTTGCATCACAGCAAAATATAAATGCTACTTTATTTTTTGAAAACCAATCAAGCTCATCTAAAACTCGATCCAAATGCATTTTAGAAACTTTACTATTTGTTGCTGACCCCCAATCACAATAAGTGCATGAGAATGGACATCCCCTATTTGTTTCCCAGCTAGCTAACCATTTTTCTTGAGGATTTTCTAAAATCAAATCATCAAAAATTCCCGTCAAATAAGGAGATGGAACTGTTTCAAAATCTCTTAATCTGGGTAAATTTGGAATATTATAATAAATGTTTTTTTCTAAAAAACTAATGTTGGGTGTGTTTCGCAAATCATTATTAGGGAATTCATCTAATAATTTTAATATTGTTCTTTCACCTTCTTGGTGAACCAAGACATCAATAAAATTATTTTTTCTTATATAATCTTCTGCTTTGTTAAAATTATTATCAGGCACAGAGGGGCCCCCAAAAATAATAAATATATTTGGATCGTGCTCTTTTAGTTTTTTTGCGATTGCAAGTGAAATTTGCTCATTCCAAACGTAAACACTAAACAGAACTACGTCTCTATCTTTTAAATGCTCAAAACTTTCATCAAGTAGCTTTCTTTTATAAATGATTGAATTAAACTCATAATTTTTAGGCCTAGTTGAATTACGTTTTATAAAAGCGTACAACAAACCAATTGAATAAGGCAGATAATATTGGCCTGAAAAACCATTGTTAATCTGCGTTGCACCAATTTTAAATTTTTTATTTTCCATAAATATAGTTATATATATATTAAATAATATGAAAACAGTTCTTGTTACAGGTGGATCAAAGGGATTGGGGGAACTTATTGTAAATGCGGCAATTTTAAACGGTTATTTTGTAGTTTTCACTTACAACAAAAATAAAAAAAAGGCTCAAAAAATATATTATAAAAATAACAGAAAATGCCTACCATTAAAATTAGATCTAAATAATCTTAAAAGTATATCAAAATTATATAAGACACTTAAGGATAAGAAAATAAAAATTGATTTTCTAGTCAATAATGCTGCTATTAAACCAAATAGAAAAGCATTTTATAAATTAAAAAATTCTGAAATATTAAAAACATTCAACATAAATGTAATATCAGTTTTTGAAATGATTAATAAATTTATTAGACAAATTAACAAAGAAAGATTTGTTAAAAAAATAATAAATATTTCTTCGTATTCAAGTAAAAGTGGAGGCTATAAAATTTCACATTATGCCTCCTCAAAATCAGCTCTTGAAAACTTAACCTTATCTTTATCTAAAGAACTTTTTGATTTTAATATTGGAATTTACTGTATTTCTCCATACAAAATATGGATTAATAAATTAAAAAAAAATCAAATCAATAATTCTAAAATTGTAAAAATGACTATGAGTCTGATAAAAAAAGATAATTTCAAAAACAGTGGAAAGATTTTTTATATAAAATAATTCACGCTATATTTTACCAAATCAAAATATTAAATACAAACATTTTAATGGGTTGTTTAAGTTTAGTAACTCTTTTTGAGCATAAAATTTAATGATCTACCAGGTGCTTTGTACTCGTACGCTTCTGAATAGTTCTTATCTAAAATATTTTTAGCTGACAAATTCAAATCATAAGTATTAAATAATTTATAATTTATAACAAAATCAGCAACCACATAATTAGAAAGTATAACATCCTCAAAATTATTGTTTGTATTTCCATAATCTCTTCTTTCACCTACGTATTTAAATTTAAGTGTTTGAGATAAGTTTTTATTGAAAATTTTAGTTCCAATTAAATTTATTTGATGTCTGGGAACTCTTACGTTCATTTCATCATTGCATGCAGCTGATCCTGGACCCGTTGTTGAGTCTGGATTATCGCATGTAGTGCCATCACGAGACTCTGTTCTGGTGTAGCCAAAGCCTAGAGCATAATTTTTACTAGGTTTCCAATTAGACTGTAATTCCAAACCATAACTCTCTGTTTTTGCATTGGTATTATCTATAACAAACTCATCGGCTTCACCTGAATAGCTATATTGATGACCTCCTCCTTGAGACGCCCAACCCCCAATATTATTTTTATATTCTAAAAAAAAAGTAGTAGCACTTAAGCTAATATTATTTTCAGGAAAATATTTATCTATACCAACATCAATGCTTTTACCAGTTTCTGCTTTTAAACTTTCATGATTGACTAAAGAATGTCCATGGTGATAAGAGTTTAAAGATGGAAATCTGACAGAGGTCCCTAAATTAGATCTCAATGTTGTATTATTATCAACCTTATGTGCAATTGTTGCTCTTCCAGTATAGTAATCTTCAGCAGTAGTATGGTCATCTCTTCTTAAACCAAAAGTAGTGTAAGTATCCTCTCTTGGTCTTAACTGTAAATCAAAATATTGAGAATAAATTGCTTCATCACTTTCAATATATTTACTATCTGCATAATAACTTTTTAGTTCAGCAGCATCAAATTCATTATCAAGTCCAAATATAATTCTGTTATCTAAATCAAAATTATATTCTGATAAAAAATTAATCGCATCTCTATAGCCATAATAATTTGTTTTTGCTAAATCATAACCAGTGGTATTTCTTATACTGTAGGTATTATTGTAAGATATTGTATTTTTTAAGTTTCCCATATCGTAAATTAAACGCCCAGTATAACTAGTTGACTGGTCATCAGTAACATCGTTTGAATCAGTTCGTGATTTGTTTACAGAATCGTATTCTAAGAATGAGTCATTATGATACAAATAACTTTCTACTCTTAAATTTTCGTTAAAATTGTAACCATAGTTCATTGTTAAACTATCACTTCTATAACCATCATCTTCTGTATTATCTCTCATTGCTGACTCACCATCAGTTGAGAAATTGGTAAAACCTATAAAATAATCATAGTTATTTTCTTTTCCATCAAGACTTAAATCAATCTTTTGTGTGTTAAAAGAACCTTTGGAAATATTTATGTCATTGTTATGCCCATCACGTCCTTTTTTTGAAAATAATTGAATTGTTCCAGCTAATGCACCACTACCATATAAAGAACTTTGAGCTCCCTTTAAAATCTCAACCCTATCAAAAGATCCAGTTACCAGATTATTAAAATAATAATCATTTGATGGTGTGGATGGATCAGAGACTTTAACTCCATCAATGTAAACGGTTGTATATCTTTTAGGCTGACCTCTTAGTTGAATTCCTGAGACAGTTCCATATCCACCAGATTGAAAATAATTCACTCCATTCAAATTATTATCTAAAATATCACCAATAAAAAATTCATTTGAATTTCTTAATGTTTTACTATCAATAACTTCAACATCACTACCTACAGTGCTTTTGGATTGTGGAGTTTTACCCGCAGTAATAACAATTATTGGAATATCTTTTGAAAAAACTGAACTTGAAAATATAATAAAGTATAAAAAAACTAATCCTCTTAACATCATAATACATAACCTTTTTTAAACCACATACATTTAGTATGAAGTTATTTAATTTATGCCGATGTTAATTTAAATTGTAGAACTAGACTTTTCCTGGCCATCATTCAACAGCGGACTATATTGGGTGGCGCTCCGACTTTACGGTTGCAGGCACAGCCAGTGAATTACGCACTGATTCCCCACCAAACTTCAATATTTTTTTTTTATATATTATTTATCTAAAATTACAAACATTTTATATGTTTATCTTAATTTTATCATAGTGAGGAAATATCTCATTAATGATATTTTCAAATTGGGACGCATATGAAAATAAAGCTACTGATACAACACAAGAAGGTCTTGAAAATGAAATCACATTGCTAGGAAACAATCAAAGTATATCTCTAGTTTCTCACTTTGCAAAAAGTAGAACTGCTACTGGAGGTCCAAATTCGCATAGACCAGATTTATCTTATGGCATAGACTATTCCAAAAAATTTAACTTACCTGAATATGGCCCATTTGATTTTAACCTAAGCCATAGATATATTGGTGATCATATAGATTGGACTGGATCAGAAAATGCATTTGTTAAGAGTGTTGATTTATTAGAAGCATCAATTAGAAAAAATTGGTATGGTAATGTTATCTCTTTAAATTTCACAAATTTATTAAATGAACGGTATGAAAAACCTGCAACCTACTCTCAAGACAGAAGAATGGTAAGTTTTGGGTTTAGAAAAGGATACTAATTTATTGATAAAGAAAATTATAAGATCATTCAAGTTAATATAATTCTTGTAATCAATAACTCTATTGTTAAAGTTAAAAAATGAATTATTTTAAAATTTCAATCGGAATTTTAGTAGCCTTATCTGCAAGTAGGTTTATTCCTCATCCACCCAATTTTACAAGTTTATTGGCATTAAGTTTTTATGTACCAGTATTATTAGGTGCTAGATACTTACCAATTCTGATAGCTAGTTTTGCTTTAACAGATTTAGTTCTCGGTTTTCATAATACTATTTTTTTTACTTGGGGGAGTGTTTTGGTTATAGGATTAATGTCTAATTACTTTAAAAAAAATATTATTTCTAGAATGGGAGGGGCTTTATTTGGTGCCTTCCTATTTTATATTATAACTAATTTTGGAGTTTGGTCAGGTGGCTCATACGGCTATAATTTTGAGGGATTAATAAGTTGCTATATTCTTGCGTTACCATTTTTTGGTTATACATTAATATCAACATTTGTTTTTTCAACAGCAATAGAGTCTGTCAGAAAATTTTTTATTATTAAAAATTTCAAAAATAAAAATAGCTTACTACAAATATGATATATCATTTTTTGATTTTTCAAAAAACTTTTCATTATCATATTTAAAAATTTTATTTTCAAATTCTTTTGGATATTCTATAAGTGGAATTATTTTTTCCTTTTGATAATCAGTAAGATTGTCGATATAATTTTTGGAATTCTCAAATACTCTCTTTTTTTTACTGAATTCTGAAGCAAAAAAAATTTTATCAAGGGTATAAACCTGGCTCCAAACAAATCTATATGTGTTAATTATCGGAAAGTTTCTATGAAGCGTATTTCCACTATGAATATAAAGTGTTCCTTTAGGGCCACAACATTCAAGAATATTTCTTTTTTTATCCAATACTAAATGTTCCAAAAAATAATGCTTACTAGGTATTAAAGGAATTAAATTTGATGAAGGTAAAGCTTGCATTCTAGTTTGATTTTCATTTAAATCATCCAAGAGTACATGTGCAGTAAATTGAGTTGGAAAATCTATATGCCATCCTGCAGTCCAATTATTTACTATATTTTCTTTTTTTGTATTAAAATAAATTAATTTTGTCATTTGTCTGACATAAAGTTTTTCTTTAAATTTTTCATTTTGATTTAAATCATTACAAGAATTTTCGATTGTTTTTATAATTCTATCATCAAATAAAAATTTGTTTTTATGAATTGGAATAGTATTATTGGATATTTCATACTCATGATCTATCTTATTGTCATGATATTTTTTTTTTGGAGAAATTTCTTCTATAGCTTCTAAAAAAGTTTCAATCTCATTTTTATGAAAAGCATTTTTAATTAAAACAATTCCATAATTTTTTAAAATTTTTGAAGATTTATTAATTAAATCATTATTTGATTTAAAATCAAGTTTATCTATAGTGCAATTTTCTACAGTTTCTTCCTTATCTAATTTTTTTTTAAATGTCCTTAAATTTAATATATTAAATTTTGCAGCTTTTCTTTTTATTCTTAGTCTCGTTATTTTGTAATACAAAAATAAATTTAATATCAGCCATAAATTAGTTAATCTCATACTGTCAGGTTTTAGAAGTCTGATAAGTTTATTAAAAATTTTACTAACCATGTTCGTTATAATATTTTATTAAAAAAATTAATAAAATTTATTTATTATATTAAAATTTCTTAGCGATTATAATTTATTCTTTGATGCAACTATACCTGATTACTTTTTTTTTTCAGATTTTTTTTTATTATTTTTAAAGTAAACAATTAGCTTTCTAGTGTTTTCTAGTGTTTTCAATTATTTTCAATATTTTCAATTTCATTAAAAATTGCTTCTGCTGTCATTTTATATCCTATACCGTTAAAATGACCATATCCTCTATATGGGAATAAAGACATAACATCATTATGATTTTTAAAAACTTTTTCATAAATATCTATGTATGGTACTTCTTTTTCTTGTAAAAATTCTTTGATTTGATTGGTTGCTATAACTTTTTCATCCCACAACAAATGGGTTTGTTCTGGATATTTTCTTCCCCATACGTCAGGTAAATCAACAAAATAAAACTTTGAATTATTTATATCAGATAATTCTATTGCTTTTATTAAGATTTCTTTATACGTGCTAACATTCTCTAAAAGTGGTTGTTTGCGAGATTTAAAAAACTTTTTATCTAAAGTTAACTTTCTTAATCTTGTTAACTTAATGATTTGTTTTATATTTTGGAAAGTCATTTTTGACTCAAACATATCACCTTCCTGTCCTTCAATTTGTCTATTATCAATTAAATTTAAAACTTTTTTATCTATTTCATCTTGTCTTTGAGCTAAATTTTGGGAAAATTGATTATCACTTAGATAATTATTCAAAATATCACTTCTTTTTTCAAATGATATATCGGTAAAGTCATTGCCTTGAGAATGTAACCATAAAACCCTCTTAACTTTTTTAAGATTTAGATACTCTTTTAAAGTAGCATACATAATATGTGGACCATTACCCCACATAGCTAAATTTAATACTCCATTTTGAGATTTATTTTTTAGATTTTCTCTTAGCCACCCTGAAACAGTATCAATTTCATTAACACACATACCGTGTGCCAAAGAATCTCCTACAATTAAATACTCAATCTCTTCTTTATTCCACTCTTCATTTGGATTCCTAAATCCATATCTGTCACTTTTATAAATAATATAAAAGCCTAATTCGTTACAAAATACTGTTTTAATTTTTGAATGACCCGATAAAAGTAATAAATTTTTTTCATTTTGATCTGCTAAAGTTAATGGAACCGGAAGAACTGCTACATTTGGATCTTTTTTTTTTTCATCTAAATAAACTTCAAGTCTTGTTCTAATATCATAATCAGAATATTTTTTTTGAAGTAATTTATTTTGATCCTTTAAAATATTTGCCGAAATTTTATTACTTGATTGAATAAAATACAAAGTAATCTCAAATGCATAGAAAGCTAAAATTATAGATATTAGGATAGCTGAAATTTTAAATGATAAAGCGTCACTTAATTTAAAATTAATAAGTGAAAATAAAAATACAAAAAAAATTATATAATAATATTTATTGTAATAATCATTATTTTTACCTTCAAATGTTAATTGAGATCTAAAGATTATATAAATAAATAAAGAAAGGCATAAAATTATTAATATGATTGAAAAAAACTTTCTAAAATTTTTCATTAAAATATTTATTATTTATTATTGTTGATTTATATACTTTTTTACCAAAAAACAAGAAAACCCCAGCTGTAAAAACTGGGGTTATAAAAATTAAATATCGATTATCTTTAAAATCACTTAAAAATTTTTTTCAGTGCATAAATCAAGCCAATTGAGCTATTAGTACTGGTCAGCTACACGCATTACTGCGCTTCCACATCCAGCCTATCAACGTGGTGGTCTA
>Ga0114997_10001916_pt1 | contig 17024 bp, 12 predicted proteins | sample ArcticOcean_MG_C_2_FD_87045 | JGI IMG/M metagenome (GOLD analysis project Ga0114997, IMG submission 87045) | Marine microbial communities from western Arctic Ocean - ArcticOcean_MG_CB4_136 | ecosystem: Environmental > Aquatic > Marine > Oceanic | place: Arctic Ocean: Canada Basin | collected...
CCCCTATAATAAATTAACAACACAATCTAATATAGATATCTCTTGAGGTTGGATGATACCATGGCAATGAAACGGAGAAAAAAAAGCCGAGTAAAAAAAGGAAGGAGGCCACAACCACTTCCTGGAATGCCATTGCCCCCACCAATACCAAAGAAATCAAAACCAGTGAAAAAGAAACGATTTAAGTTAAAGAAAAAAATAAAACTAAGCCTAAAATCATCAACAATCTCAGAATCATCAGAAGGATATAATGAATCTGCTGGATGGACATCAAATCTTAATACTTCAGTACTTGATATAAAAGAAGACACACCAAAACAAGCAGATTTCATTAAACACCAATGTGGTCTTTGTGGGACTGTTATGCAGGTGCCAAAAGCAAAAAGAGCATCATACACAATCATTTGTCCACATTGTGAACACGAAGAACAATTTGGTTGATATATGAAAAAACAACCACCCCACCAACTTTAAGTAAAATTTGTATAATAATTATAATATAATTTTCAATAATTGTTTGGTTGCAGCCACAATTAAAACAAAAACCAATAATGATTTAACTAAATATTGATTTGCTATGGATCCAAATTTAGATCCAATACTCCCCCCAATTAAAACAACAACAACAAATGGAAATAATATACTCAAATTAATTTGAAGTTGATGTGAAATTCCAGCACCAAATAAACCAGCAGCTGAATTTACCCAAATAAATAATGCAGAGGTGGCGGCAACCGTTTTCGGATCCGCCCACCTTTTTATTAAAATTATAGGGGATAAAAAAATCCCCCCCCCAACCCCAATAATCCCACTCAAAAAACCAATTCCAGCACCCGTAGGTATTGAAACATTAAAATTCGGAATTTCATTTTTTATTTCAAAAACATCATTTTTAATAAAATATAATTTATATGCAGCCAAAATTAATGTAATTGAAAGTAATAAATCATATATCCCCCCATCAATTTCAAGATATCCTCCAAGTATAGCAAATGGAACACTACCTAATATAAACGGTATTGTTAATTTTTTTTCAAAAAACCCCTCTTTATAATAATGGTAAAATGCTATAGCAGCAACTACTAAATTTAAACACCAAGCTTGTTGTTTTAACCACCCCACATCCATATTTGCATATGTACTTAAAGATAATATTGCTAAATATCCCGATGCGCCCCCATGTCCAACACTTGAATAAAGAATTGAAACCAAAAACAACCCCAAACAAACGAAGATAATGTTAATATCCACAACCACCCGACATTATTTTAACTAATCAACATTATTAAAATAAACCATCACGGTTATATTATGTCTCAACCTTCTTCTTCAAATAATAAAAATTATTTTATTAGTTTAGAAGAAGCAATAACACTCTCCAAAACTATTAAAATACCAATACTTGAAGAAGTTTTACCAATAGAAAAAACACAGAATAGAATTTTATTTGAAGATGTTTTTAGTAAAGTAGACGATCCCCCATTTGATAATTCTAGTATGGACGGATATGCAGTAATATATTCAGACACACTAACAGCCACTGAAATAGAACCCACTGAATTAGAAATTATTGATGTTGTTTTAGCGGGCTCAACCCCCCTCAAAGAATTAACTCCCGGATATGCCATTAAGATTATGACAGGAGCACCAATTCCAAACGGAGCCGACTCAATTATTATGATTGAAAAAACAAAAAAACTAGAAAATAAAGTATTTTTATATTCTCCCAGCTTTCAAAATTATATACGTAAAAAAGGGGAAAATTTAACTAAAAACAAATTAATATTGGAAAAAGGTACACACATTTCCCCAAGAGTAATTGGATTGTTAGCCACAATGGGTTATTCAAAAATCTCAGTAACCAAACAACTAAAAATTTCAATAATTCCGACGGGAGATGAATTAATTTCTCCAGGTGAAAAACTTTTACCAGGGCAAATTTATGAATCTAATAGTTTTGCTTTGGAGGGGTTAATCAAAGAGTTAGGACATATTCCTATTAGGCACGAATCCATTTCCGATTCGATCGAAGATTTAAGGAAAGAATTACAAAAAGCTAACACAACCTCCGATTTGATAATTACTTCAGGGGGTGTTTCTATGGGGGATTTTGATTTAGTTAGAAAAATAATGGAGATAGAAGGAGAAATATTATTTTGGAGAATTAAAATAAAACCAGGCTCACCCCCATTATTTGGAAAATGGAACGGAGTACCAATTTTTGGTTTACCAGGAAATCCCGTTAGCTCTCATGTTGTGTTTCAAATATTAATTTCTCAATGGATAAAATTTGTTACAGGCGCGAAAGGACCAAAAGAGAAAATAATCAAAGCAAGGTTACTTGAAGACATCAAACCCAAAAAAGATTTTTTAATTTTAACAAGAGTAATAGTGGAAAATAATGGAACAGAAATGGTAGCATTTACTAATACCCACCAAGGTTCTGGAAACTCATATAACTTGGTCGCTGCAAATGCATTAGCAATTTTACCCCCAGAAAAGAATTCATCCAAAAATCAAATAATTGATGTATTATTATTTTAATTATTTAGGCGCTCCTAAATATTATATAGGGGTGTCTAAACAGCCTAGTTTAGGCACACCTAAAAAAGGAGAGGTTATGATGAAAATAGGAAAAGAATTAATGATGGCCATACTAATAATATGTTCAGTATTTACTGGATGTACTGGTGCTGTAGAAGATACTACAAATATTACAGATACTACAATCAGTAAAGTAAGGGTTGCCTTTGAGATTAAGGATGATTCTAATACAGATAATATAGATGAAAACACACAACTTTTAGCAGCTTATCTTTCAGAAAAACTTGGTGTCGAGGTTGAACTTTACCCTGTAAGTTCTGAAGGAGCAATTATTGAAGCACTTAGATTTGGAAATGCAGACATCGCATTTATGGATGGAGGGGCGGCATGGGTTGGTTGGAAAGAATATGGTTTAGCAGCAATGGCAGCAGATCAAAAATCCGACGGTAGAACATATTACAATGCACATGCATGGGTTAAAGCAGATAGTGAGATTGCAGCAGCACACCTTGATGATGATATATCCACAGATCCTTTTGCTTTACTATCGGGCAAGACATCTTGTCATACTGGTTGGTTAAAATCTGCAGGGATGTTATTACCTATGGGTTATTTAATAGGAAATGGATATGCGCCAGTAGTTGGTGACAATTCAGACATAGAGTCATTAAGATCTACAATTATTAATTACTTTAATGATGGAGCATCAATTCCAGATTCAGGAACCCCATATTATGGTTATGAGGGAGCAGTTAAATGCTTATCAAATGGTATTGGAGATGTAGCGTTTGCTAAAGATAGTACTGTAGATTCATACTGTGGTAATGATAACTCAACTGAAAATGAGGAATGGTGTTTAGCAAGGGATCAATACATTCCATTACCTGCATTTGGTAAAGCACCCAGCCATCCTGTGATGTATAACCCAGATATATTAGATATTCATACAAGAACCACAATACTTACCGCGCTTCTTTCAATGAATAATGAAATGTATGTAGTAAATATGACAATAATGGGAACCACATATACAGGTTGTTATGATATTACAATTCATGAAGTAGATGAAACCTCAGCTAAAAATACCTGTGGAGATCAGATATTAGGTAATATATTAAACACAAATGGACTAGTTGCGACAACATCTCAACAACACCTTGGAAGTTATTCAGAACTTATTTCAAATATACCCGGAATTTCAACATATTACGAAACTAAATTTGAAATAGTGTCCTCATAAAGAACGATTATAGGGGGTGTTTTTTATTATTAACACCAAAGAAAACATTCCTTTAATCAATATTCAAAACGTAATAATTGGATATGATATTAAAGAACCATTAATTGAAATTAATGACTTCAAAGTATTTCCTGGTGAAATTGTAGTTTTGACAGGACCTTCAGGGGCTGGTAAAACAACCCTATTAAAAACAATAGCAGGGTTAGTTAAGCCAATTTCTGGAACCATTACCGTATGTGAAAAAATCACCCCATTTAATCCTAAAAGGGGGGAATTAGGATATATCCCCCAAAGTTTAGGATTAGTAAGACACGCTAGTGTGATGCATAATGTAATGATTGGAGCAAATGCAGGACATAAACCAATTTGGACACCTTTCCCCTCAAATACTGCTAAAAAACACGCAATGGACGCTATTTTTGCAATGGGACTAGACACTTTCAAATTTAAGATAATTAGAAAACTATCAGGTGGTCAACAAAGAAGAGTAGCTACCGCTAGAACACTAGCCCAACAACCAAGATTAATCCTTGCGGATGAATTCTTAAGTGAATTAGATGAAGAAACCAAAGAAATAGTACAATCAAAGGTTTTGGAATATATTCATCAAAAAACATCTACATTATTGGTTGTAGAACACGATATTATGAGGGCAAAAGAGATGTGTGATCGGTTATTTATAATTAAAAATGGTAAAATTTCTGAAATAAATGAAAAAGATATTTTGGAGGAGGAATGATGAATATATTTCAAAATTATTATGTTAGGAAAAGTAAAAATATTATTTTTTTAAGTTTAATAATAATATTTGCTTGGTTAACTTTTAGTGATTTAGTTGATGGAGATTGGGGTTCACTTGAAAATAGTTTTTCTAATATTTCTATATTTTTCCAGGAATCATTATGGCCCCCAGATTGGAGTGTTATTGAACCACAAATATATCCAATATGTACCGAATACCCCCCTTTTGATTTTAAATGTTCAACAGCATGGATTGGGATGACTGAAACATTAAAAATTGCATTTGTATCTACAATTTTTGGAATGTTAATTTCGTTACCTATTTCATTATTAGCAGCGAGAAATTTGAATCCATTTTGGATTTCATACCCCGCAAGAATATTATTAGCATTTTTAAGAAGCCTACCAAGTATAATTTGGGCAATACTGTTTGTAATATTAATTGGATTTGGCCCTGTTTCAGGAACATTAGCCATGACATTCTATACTGTAGGGTATCTTGGTAAATTACAATATGAATCAATAGAAGGAATTTCGCGAGATCCATTAGATGCTGCAGATGTAATGGGGCTAAATAAAATAGAAAAATCACTTACTGTTGTAATTCCCGAATCAGCAAATAATTTAATTTCTCAATTAATATTTATGTTTGAATATAATGTGAGGCATGGAACAGTAATCGGAATAGTTGGTGCAGGAGGAATAGGATATTACATTAATTTATATTTAAAATTCTTACAATATGATAAAGTAATTGCATATTTAATAATTATTTTTATTGTTGTGATAGTTATCGATTTAATTTCTATTTATGCAAGGTCTTATTTCAATGAGAAAGGAGACATTAACCCTCCTTCTTGGTTAGGAGTATTTATCCCCCATAATATTCTTTCAAAAATAAAAAACAAATGAATAGTTTTAATAATTTATTATCATTATGGATTAATATAAAATTTGTTTAATTATGTAAGACATGAGTTCAAGAACCTTTGCCACCCACCCGTTAATGTTACTATGAGTTTGGAGCGGAATTTCCAACGTGATGTAATTTCAATTAAGGGTGCACGCACACATAATTTGAAAAATGTTAATGTTGATATCCCCCGAGGTAAATTTGTAGTAGTTTCAGGGGTATCTGGTAGTGGGAAATCAAGTTTGGCTTTTGATACATTATATGCTGAAGGACAAAGAAGATATGTTGAGTCATTAAGTTCATACGCAAGACAATTTTTAGGTCAAATGAAAAAAGCAAATTGTGATAGCATTGAAGGCTTATCTCCAGCAATAAGTATTGATCAAAAACAAGGGAGCCATAACCCACGCTCTACAGTATCAACAGTTACGGAAATAATGGACTATCTCCGGCTTATTTGGGCAAGAATAGGAATACCTCATTGTCCAGAATGCGAAAAAGAAGTATCTATTCAGACGGTTCAAGAGATAGTAGATGATATATTGTGGCGTTATGATGGAAAGCCAATAGCGATTTGGAGTCCTGCAATCAGAAATAGAAAAGGAACACATGCAGATTTATTTCGTCAAATGGTCGAGAATGGGTTTCTTAACGGAAAGGTAAACGGTAGAGAGGCAACTTTTGATTCCCCCCCAGAATTAGAAAAAAACCTTCGTCATGATATTGATATTAGAATTGATAGAATTAAGTTGAAAAAAGAGAATAAACAAAGATTAACGGAAGCAATAGAAGCCGCTCTTAAGTTTGGTGGAGGGAGTGTAGGTGTAGAAGATATTGACACGGAATCAAAGGAAGTTACGACATATAGTGAAGAATTTGCTTGCCCAGATCATGGAGCATTTTTATCTGAAATGAGTCCTAGAATATTTTCATTTAATTCACCATTGGGGGCGTGTCCCGGTTGTCAAGGACTTGGAGTACAAAAACAACTTTCATTAGAATTAATAATTGATGAAAATTTGAGTATTGTAGATGGGTGTATTAGGCCATTCCAACGCTCTATGTCTGCAGGATGGTATCGTGCTGTTATGGCACAAACAGCGATTCATTATGGGTATGATCCAGCCATACCTTTCAAAGAATGGGATGAGGAAGGAAGAAACATTATTTTGAATGGAACCGGCTCAATAAATATTGATTTTAATATTGAGGGAAGAAAGGGGAGGTCAAATTATACAATGAGAAAGCCTTGGGAAGGCGTTCTTTCAAGATTAGATAGATTATATAAAGAAACAGATTATGATGGCACAAGAAATAGAATATCTTCATTTATGATAGATTTTCCTTGTGATGGTTGTATGGGTGAACAATTGAATAAACCAGCCAGATTAGTAACAATAGGTAAAACAACTTTACCTCAATTATCCACAACCACAGTGTTAAATGCCCAAAAAATAATTACAAATTGGATAGATTTAGAGATATTATCAGAAAGAGAACTTCATATTGCCAAGGATGCTTTAATTGAAATACAGAGTAGATTAAAATTCTTGAATGATGTTGGATTAGGATACTTAACATTGAATAGAAAAGCAAATACATTATCAGGGGGAGAAAGTCAAAGGATAAGATTAGCTACTCAAATAGGAAGTAGATTAACAGGAGTAATGTATGTTTTAGATGAACCCTCAATAGGGTTGCACCAAAGAGATAATGCAAAGTTAATTTCTACATTACGTGAATTAGTTGATTTAGGAAATACATTGATTGTAGTAGAGCATGATGAAGAAACACTTCTCCAAGCGGATTATTTAATCGATTTAGGACCAGGAGCGGGCAAAAACGGAGGAGAAATTGTTGTTGCGGGCCCTCCTAAAAAGGTAATGAAATGTAAAAAAAGTATCACAGGCCAATATTTATCAGGCTTCAAACAGATTCCAACCCCCTCTTTAAGAGTTGAACCCAATGGAAAATATTTAATTATATTAGGGGCAAATGAAAATAATTTGAAAGACATTACAGTCTGCATACCATTAGGATGTATGACATCAATCACAGGTGTATCTGGAAGTGGGAAATCTAGTTTAATTTCTAGAATTTTAGCCCCTGTATTACTTAGAGATATACAAAAAGCAGATACTTCCCCAGGTAAACATGTAAGTATTCAAGGAATAGAACATGTAGATAAAGCAATAGTAATCGATCAATCTCCAATAGGAAGGACCCCCCGATCTAATCCCGCAACATATACAAAATCCTTTGATATAATACGTAAAACATTTGCAGAAACACCCACCTCCAAAGAAAGAGGATATACACCAGGACATTTTTCCTTTAATGTAAAGGGTGGACGTTGTGAAGCATGTAAGGGAGGAGGTTCAATAAAATTAGAAATGAATTTTTTACCCGATGTCTGGGTTGTTTGTGATATTTGTAAAGGTAAAAGATATACTAGAGAAACATTGGAAGTTGAATGGCGTGGAAAAAACATACATGAGATTTTAGAAATGAGTGTAAGCGATGGAACAAAGTTTTTTGAGAACCATAAACGATTATTTAGAATTTTAAAAACACTAGATGATGTTGGATTGGGATATATAAAATTAGGACAAGCAGCAACAACATTGTCTGGAGGAGAAGCCCAAAGAGTAAAATTAGCTAGTGAATTAAGAAAACCACCAAACACCCACACAGTATATATTTTAGATGAGCCAACTACAGGATTAAGTGTATCTGATGTAAGGCAATTAATCGAAGTATTACATAGATTAAGAGATCAAGGGCATACAGTAATTATTATTGAACATCACTTAGATATCATAAAGTCATCTGATTGGATAATTGATTTAGGTCCAGAAGGAGGAAGTGCGGGAGGAGAGCTTGTTGCCGAAGGGACACCTGAAGATGTTGCAAGGAATCTTAAAAGCCATACTGGTGCTTGTTTAAGAGAAATTTTAAATTAATCATTAAAGAGATTAATATTTTCAATTGCATATGGTTCTGGCATAGGATCTAAATATTTTTCAATTGATTTTTTTTGTACTTCATAATATTTTTCAGGTAATAACTCTAATGCAGGAGGATAATATTTTTCCCACCAAGACAAATCAAGAGATTGTAAAAACTTTAAGTCAGGAACTAAATCAAATAATTTTAATTTTTGAAGGACCCAAGTCACATGTACTGCGGTTTTCAATGGGCGCTCTTGTAATAATACTTTAATTTCACCAGCAGTCGGATCAAAGGACCTACCTAATACTCCATTTTTATGGAAACACTTCCAACAAATACCACACCCCTCCCCCAATTTTCCCCTCAAACAAGAATTTACAATATCTCCAAGCCCAGCATCTTTAACAATTTTTAGAGCCCCCCCTTGAGATATTCCAGCCAAAGGAGAATTATATGACAAACCAATCGAACCGAATAATTCCGACCAATATTTCCAAACACGCTTTTCCTCTCTAAAATTTCTAAATGAAGATCCTTTACGTAGATATGTATTATCAATAGGCATCCCCACAGCAATAGAATCTAATTGATAATAATCAGCTAATAAAATTAAGTGAGCACAAGTTGCAAAGTCTGTAGAAAAACCAATTTGTTTTCCAATAGTTGTTCTTAATACTTCATGGTCACTGAGTATTGAATCGATTACCCATTTTTTTTTATTTTTTAATTCAGACATAGTAACATCTGCATTACTATGTTTAAGCATGGACCTAAATGCCCTCCTATGATGTAAAGCAACAGTATTTTCTGGCATCAATAATAGCGCTGCGACCGAATCTATCCCACAAGATAGTGCCAAACCAGGGCGTATGCCCTCCTTTCTAGTTGGAGACCAATCATCAAGTAAGTGCTCTGTGATAGGTTTTAGTAATACATGGGCACAAACCCTTAACAAATCTTCATGTGTATTCTTCAAATCATAATCTTCAGGCATCCACCATGAAACAACTCCACAAGGGCTAACCATTTGGACCAACCGCCCTTTTTGTTTAAATAAAACATCATTCCAATAAAATCCATTTTGTTTTTTTAAATTAGTTAAATTATCCTTTGTGTGGAAAACATTGAATTCAGAACCCAAGTCTTGAATCACTTTAGTAAGTACAGGGTCTTCATATTCGTATTTTGTACGATATTTTTCTAAACAATTATTTGCAGAAGGAACATTGTCTTCGATGTCCCGCATAATGATTTCCAAGAGAGCCTCTTTTCCTTCTAATACCATAGCAAGTCTTAGATGCTGAGATCTAGCATTTTTAAACCATAAAATAGATTTCCATAGATTATATGCAAGATCCATTTTTCCAAGATTAGTATATGCCCGCGCGGTATAAAATCGAATTAAATAATTTCCCACTTTCTCCCTTTTTTGAAATTCTTCTTCATATATGTTTATAATTTCTATCCATTTTTTCTTAATAATCATCCTTCTCATATGGGCAGTATGAGTAAAAGGAATGAATTTAATTAAGTGTGGTAGCATTAGAAACGAGTTTTAACCCCCCCCTTTCAAAGTTATTGGTTCATTATTTTTCAAAAGACCTTATAACATTAATAACAAAACAATTCGGGCTAAGTATTATGGAAGATGGAGAGGAACTTTTTGATGATACAATAAAATTAATCAAAGAGCATTTATTTTCAAAAAAATATAGTAAAATACGTACAAAATTAGATTATAATACCCTTAAAAACCACCTCCAGCCCATTACCCCAATAAATTCAAACACAAATGAGGTAGTTATTGAATCCATAACTAAATATATTGAAAATTCTGTTAAGACAAATGAACCAGGGTTTATGCAAAGTTTGTGGGGAGGAACCCATATTCCGGGTATTTTGGGGGAACTTCTTGCTGCCGCCACTAATACCTCAATGTATACTTTCGATACAGCACCCCCAGCGACCGTAATAGAAAAAACTATAATTTCAAAAATGAATGAATTAATTGGATGGGAAAATGGTGAGGGAATTTTTACATCAGGTGGATCTAATGGAAATTTACTAGGATTGGCATGTGCCCGTAATTATGCTTATCCAGAATATTCTAAAAAAGGAAATATGGACAATGACTTTCAAATTTTTGTTTCAACTGAATCACATTATTCAGTTGAAAAAGCAGCTAAAATTATAGGAATTGGAACAGATAATATAATTCATATAAATTGTGATAAAGATGGAAAAATGGATGTAGACGATCTTGATAAAAAAATAAGAAATAGTATTGACCAATCAAAAAATCCACTCTGTGTTGTGGCCACAGGAGGAACAACAGTTCGTGGAAATTTTGATCCAATTAATGAAATATCAGAAATCTGTAAAAAATATGATATTTGGTTACATTTAGATGCGGCATGGGGTGGTGCAGCACTATTAAGTGAGAGACACAAACATCTTTTAGCGGGAATTGATAAAACAAATTCAATCTGTTGGGACCCACATAAATTAATGGGAGTACCATTAATATGCTCTGCATTTTTAGTAGAAAATCCAGAGCATATTAGGACAATATCTAGTTGTGTAAAAACACCGGAATATCTTTTCCATGGAAAAGAGAGTAACTTAGATCTTGGAAAATTAAGCATTGCTTGTGGAAGAAGGGTTGATGTAATCAAATTATGGCTAACTTGGGTATCTATAGGTTCAGAGGGATGGGCTAAAAGAATAGACTATTGTATGGAATTAGCTAAATATTTAGAAGAAAAAGTATTAGAACACCCAAATTTGGAATTAATGTCTATTAGAGAGTTTACAAATGTATGTTTTCGTTGGAAACCAGAAAAAGAAAAAGATATTAAAAATATCAATCTTTTTAATATTAATTTACGTCATAAATTAGTATCCAATGGGAACTATATGGTGTCTTTATCTAATTTAAACGGAGACCAAATTCTGAGACCTGTAATTGCACACCCCACAATACAAAAATCAACTTTAGATAAATTAATTCTAGAGATTGAAACAATAGCAAAAACATTGTAATGAATAGTATCTAGATAGAATGTAAATTTCTTAACTATCGATTCATTCATGGACGGCCCGTCTTACGAGAATAATAAGAGAGGGTTGTATGCAGGACGATATCCAACGCATTGAAGTTACACCTAAGGTAGGAGACGGGCTTAGAGATGCTAGGGGAGATACCATAAAGGCCCAATTAAAAAACGACCATAACTTAAAAATTTCAGATGTAAGAAGTATAATGGGATATCAAATAAATTATCAATTATCCACAGTTCAATTAGATAGGTTAGTGGAAGATTTATTCACAGATCCAATTATCGAAATAGGGGTTTCGAATAGTTCATTATTAGATAATAGAGAAGCATTTTCAGAGACCCCAGACGCAGTAATTACTGTAGGATTTAAACCAGGAGTGACTGATAATAGAGCAACAGCTGCACAAGACGGATTTGCAACTATTTTCCCCCATCTTTCTAAAAATATTCAAATATCCACAACTATAAGTTATGTTTTTTTTGGATTAGGAGAGATTGATCTAAATTGGCTCTCGAACCAATTACATAATTCATTAATTGAAACCGTGGTAATTGCAGATAATAATGATTGTATGATTGAAGATTGGCCCAAATTAAAATTTCCCGAACTCAAAAATATAAATTATACCCCCCCCCTTTCAATTAATTTAGATGTTGCAGATTCCGAATTAATCGTAATTAGTGACGAGGGTTTACTCGCTTTAAATTTAGAAGAGATGAAAACGATTCAAAAAAACTATCAAGACATAGAGGTTCAAAAAATAAGAAAAAAACTTGGATTACCAATTGATGCACCAACTGATGTGGAATTAGAGTGCCTCGCCCAAACATGGTCAGAACATTGTAAACACAAAATATTTGCAGCAAAAATAAATCATAAAGACTTGGAAACAGGAGAAGAATCCGAGATAGATTCACTTTTCAAAACTCATATTATGAAACCAACTTTCGATATGCGCGAAGAAGTAGATTGGCTATTATCTATTTTCCATGATAATTCCGGTGTAATTGCCTGGAATAAAGACTGGAGTTTGTGTATGAAAGCAGAAACCCACAATTCTCCCAGTGCATTGGATCCATTTGGTGGAGCAATGACAGGGATTGTAGGGGTGAATAGAGATATCCTAGGCACAGGATTAGGTGCTCGTCCAATAGCAAACACAGATGTTTTTTGTTTTGGCCCCCCAAATTATTCACAAGAAGTGCCCACAGGTTTATTTCATCCATATCGAGTATTAAGGGGAGTTCATTCAGGAGTGAGAACAGGAGGAAATGAATCTGGAATACCAACAGTAAATGGTGCTATGGTATTTGATGAGAGATATTTAGGAAAACCATTAGTATATTGTGGAACGGTTGGGATAATGCCTAGAAAATTAAATGATGGGAGAGAATCCCACATCAAAACTCCACATGTTGGAGATATTATTTACATGGTCGGAGGAAGAGTTGGATCGGATGGAATTCACGGTGCCACATTTAGTAGTCTTGAATTAACAGAAGAAAGTCCAAGTTCAGCAGTTCAAATTGGAGACCCAATTACACAAAAGAAAATGGTTGATATGTTACTTGAAGCAAGAGACCTTGGATTAATTCAAGTAATTACAGATAATGGAGCGGGAGGGCTCTCTAGTAGTGTAGGAGAAATGGCCGAATTAACTAGGGGTGCAAACATAGATCTTGCCAAAGTTCCATTAAAGCAAATAGGATTAAGCCCATGGGAAATTTTAGTCTCAGAATCACAAGAAAGAATGACTCTTGGAATTAGTCCGAATGATTGTGAAGAGTTTGAAAAATTAGCAAGATTACATGAAGTTGAAGCAACTAATATTGGTATTTTTACCGATGATGAATCATTCACAATTACATATGAAGATGATGTTGTAGCCCACCTCCCCCTTGAGTTTCTTCATGACGGGTGCCCTCAATTAAAACTTAATTCAGAATGGAAACCCCCAATAAATACATTATTTACAACTTCAGATTTAAATGAAATAGAAATGGGAGAAATACTTTGTAAATTGATGTCAAGACCAAATATTGCTACAAAGGAATGGTGGGTCAGATCGTATGATCATGAAGTCATTGGGCAATCAGTAATAAAACCATTTTGTGGAGTAAATCACGATGCCCCTGGAGATGCAGCAGTCATTGCACCACTCCACAATTCAACACAAGGAGTTGTAATTTCAAATGGTATAATACCTCGGTATTCTGATATTGATACCTATTCAATGGTAGCATCTACAATTGATGAAGCCCTAAGAAATGCTGTTTGTGTGGGGGTAGATCTTGATTTAATTGCAGGATTAGATAATTTTTGTTGGCCAGATTCTGTAGAATCGGATAAAACCCCCGATGGGAGATATAAATTAGCACAATTAGTACGTGCAAATAGAGCATTAGATGATGTATGTAGAGCGTATAATCTACCTTGTATTAGTGGAAAAGACTCCATGAAAAATGATGCAACATTAGATGGAGAAAAAATAAGTGTGCCTCCAACATTATTGTTTAGTTTAATTGGAAACCATAAAGATGTAAGAAAAGCAGTATCTAGTGATTTTAAAAATAGTGGAGATTTGATATATTTAGTGGGAGAAACCCATCAAGAATTAGGTGCAAGTGAGATATCATTTATGTTTAGGGAAGAGGGGATTGGAGGAATCGGAGGGATGGTTCCCCAAATAGACACAATTCGTAATTTAACCCTTTATCGGGCACTTACTAAATCAATGGAAGAAAAATTAGTACTTTCAGCTCATGATTGTAGTGATGGGGGACTATCAGTAGCATTAACAGAATGTTGTATTGGTAGTGATTCGGGATGTGAGATAGACATTAATCCAATATATTCTGATTCTAATACTTTAGATGAATGGGGAATTTTATTTGGTGAAAGCCTAGGTAGAATATTAGTTAGTATTAATCCGGATAAAAAACAAGACTTTGAAACATCAATGGCTGAAAATAAATTTCACTATCTTGGAAAAATCACTTCAAATAATGATATAATAATTAAGAAAGATAAAAAATTAATATTGTCTGCAAAATTATCCGAATTAAGAGATTCTTGGAAAAGTACATTGGATGGAGGTATAGAAAGATGAATAAAATTCCCCAAGTTGCCGTACTTTCTGGTTTTGGAATTAATTGTGAATTAGAAACAATGGCGGTTTTTGAATTAGCAGGTGCTAAAGCAACACGAATTCATGCGAATAGATTGGTTAATGGAGAATATAATTTAGATGATTTCCATATTTTAGCAGTTCCTGGGGGATTTTCTTTTGGTGATCATCTAGGAAGTGGAAGGTTAATGGGAAACAGATTGAGATTTGGATTAAGGGAGCAAATACAAAAATTTGTCCAAGATAAAAAACCAATAATAGGTATATGTAATGGATTTCAAGTGTTAGTTAAAATGGGACTTTTACCTGGAGATGAGAAACTTTCTTTTGAGCAAACAGCATCTTTGACTCTAAATGACAGTGGCCATTATGAAGATAGGTGGGTTACTTTAGAATTTGATACAGATAGCCCTTGTATTTGGACAAAGGGATTAACAAGAATGCGGGTACCAATAAGGCATGGAGAAGGAAAGTTTGTCACTAGTGATACAAAACTACTCGATAAGTGGAAACAAAACGGGCAGCTTACAGTACGTTACGTAAATAGCGAAGAGAAGTACCCTTCTGCATCTGATGAATTATTACCATACCCCATTTCTCCAAATGCAAGCTGGAGAAATATTGCAGGAGTTTGTGACCCCTCTGGATTAGTTTTTGGTTTAATGCCTCATCCAGAAGCAAACCATTCTACTTGGTTAGGAGCAACATGGACTAGAGAGGAAATAGAACATGGAGAAGGGGAAGGAATGGCAATTTTTCATAATGCTGTAAATTATGTAAAGTCCCAGTTACTATAATATTCTTTTTTTCTAGGTAGTTATTAACAGAGAAGCTTAAATCAAAAACTTAATTTTTCAATGAAACATAATAAAAAGATAATTATTAGATGAAATGATTAAATACAAATTAATTAAACGAAGATTTATGAAAACAAAACCAATTTTACTATGTTTGATTATGATTACTGTAAGCTTTGCAGGATGTTTTGGAGGAAACGGAACGGTAGTAACGGAGGAAGGAGAACCAATAACTCCGGGGGAATTACCCGATGATTGGCCAACATATTATGTAGCCACAGCCAACGATTTACCTACTTGTGATGCAAATACACTTGGTCGATTGTATTATGTTGAAGCAGATACAAATTTTCAAGCTTGTACTTCAAACGGATGGACAGTTGTCCAAATAGGAGGCACAACATCCACACCAACCCTTACAATGAACCACCCCCCAACACTATCAGTAGAGATTTGGATGGCTGATGATGATTATATGTCATTTGATGGAGATGGCACCGCGACATTTCATATTTGGTTGGATTGGCATGCAACTGATTCAGATGGCAACATTACATCTTTAGGAGTTGATATAGATAATGATGGCATAATTGATTTACCACTTGCTTCTGACTCAGGAGTCTTAACACAAGAAACATCAAATGAGTTCCCCAACGGTTCCGTACAAATTCCTTTAGAAGTAGGAAATACATTTTATCGTGCTGAAAATTTTGACGAATATCAATGTGCTTTAATTTTATCAAAAAGAATTACAGTCCATGCGATTGATGATGGGGGAGCAACAACCTCAACAGAATTAGTATTGACTGCACCTGGGCCCATCCGCCCTAATATCATAGATTCAGACTTTGTTGCTGAACAGGGAGTTAATACTGCATATGGAATACCCGCTAATGATGTTGCGTGGCTTCTTGGGGCAAGTTGTGCTTCTCAAACACCTACTGGTTCAAATAATCAATATAATGCTGAAGACCACCCAAGCGCCACAAGCGACCAGATGACTGATAATCTACTAAGATTATCTTTCACAAATGCCCCAGATGACCTTGAATGGGCCCTCTTAACGATTACTCTGTTCGATGAGGAAGATGGTAAAACATACATGTGTACCCCCGGTGGTGCTGACTGTACAGTGACAGAAGAAACCGCAGATTCAATATGGAAAGCAAACGAAATTATTGGTATTGCTGAAGGGGGTTCCACAGACATTTGTGGTGCTGCTGGCGGAGCTGAAGGTAACTCTTGCGAACTTAAAATTCAAATTTCATATAATGGAGTTACTCTGTCTGGTACATCTGGTATTGTAGCTGTTGCTTAATTACTGAACAAGGCTTCAACCAAAACAGGTTTTTAAACAGAGGCAAGGTCGCCACCCTATGGAAAACAAGCCCTTTTCATCACCCAGTAACACGCCTTCAGATGGAACCCCTCAGTTACTATAATATTTTTTTTTCTAGGTAGTTATTAACAGAGAAGCTTAAATCAAAAACTTAATTTTTCAATGAAACATAAGAAAAAGATAATTATTAGATGAAATGATTAAATACAAATTAATCAAACAAAGATTTATGAAAACAAAACCAATTTTACTATGTTTGATTATGATTACTGTAAGTTTTGCAGGATGTTTTGGAGGAAATGAAACAATAG
>Ga0114997_10001918_pt1 | contig 17012 bp, 15 predicted proteins | sample ArcticOcean_MG_C_2_FD_87045 | JGI IMG/M metagenome (GOLD analysis project Ga0114997, IMG submission 87045) | Marine microbial communities from western Arctic Ocean - ArcticOcean_MG_CB4_136 | ecosystem: Environmental > Aquatic > Marine > Oceanic | place: Arctic Ocean: Canada Basin | collected...
AAATATAGATTTTTAGATTTAAGAAGAAAAAAAATTCATGATAATATTATTTTAAGATCAAAAGTTATTTCATTTATTAGAAATGAAATGCTCAAAATAGGTTTTTTAGAATTCCAAACTCCAATACTAACATCTTCTAGTCCAGAGGGAGCTCGTGATTTTTTGGTACCCAGTAGACTGAATCCAGGAAAATTTTATGCACTACCGCAAGCACCACAACAATTCAAACAACTAATAATGGTTTCTGGATTTGATAAATATTTTCAAATTGCCCCATGTTTTAGAGATGAAGACGCAAGAGCAGACAGAAGTCCAGGTGAATTCTACCAACTTGATCTAGAAATGTCATTTGTTGAGCAAGAAGATATTTTTAAAGTAGTGGAAAAATTGATAATTAATATATTTAAAAAATTTTCTACTAAAAAACTAATATATGAAAAATTTCCAAGAATACCTTATGAAGAATCTATGCTTAGATATGGATCAGATAAGCCAGATTTAAGAAACCCATTATTAATTTCAGATTTAACGAATATTTTTACTCGTGAGGATGTCACTTTTGAGATATTTAAAAAACTTGTAAAGTCTGGTTCTAAAGTCAGGTGCATAGTGACGAAGAGCACTAAAAATAAACCTAGAAGCTTTTTTGATAATGTAGATAAGTGGGCCAAAGAACAAGGTGCCTCAGGCTTGGCATACTTTACAATTGAAAAAGATAAAAATATTTCAGCAAAAGGACCCGTCGGTAAGTTTTTTTCTGAAGATGCACTTGTTGAAATTATGAAAATTACTGGAGCTGAAATAGGTGACAGTGTATTTTTTGCCTGTGGGAAAATTAAGGATGTTGAAAAAATAACATCTCAAGCTAGAGATAAAATTGCTATTGATCTAGATTTGATTGACGAAAATTCCTTTGCGTTTTGTTGGGTAGTTGATTATCCAATGTTTGAAAAAAATGAGATAACCAATAAAATTGAATTTAGTCATAACCCATTTTCTATGCCTCAAGGTAATATAAAAGATATAGATTTTGAAAATCCACTTGATATTAAAGCTTATCAGTACGATATTGTTTGTAATGGTATCGAATTATCATCTGGAGCAATTAGAAATCATGTACCTGAATTAATGTATAAATTATTTTCAATAGCTGGTTATCAAAAGCAGCAAGTAGATGAAAAATTTAGTGGAATGATTAATGCCCTAAGCTATGGAGCGCCACCTCATGGGGGTATAGCTCCAGGAATTGATAGAATAATAATGCTACTAGCAAATGAAAAAAATATTAGAGAAGTTACGATGTTTCCAATGAATCAAAATGCTCAAGACTTGATGATGAACGCTCCATCAGAGGTCAATGAAGAGCAACTAAAAGAACTTGGATTAGCTTTAAAAGTTAAAAAATAATATTATTTCTTACCCTTTAAACTGATTTTAACATCAGATAAATCCACAAGGTTTTTTTTATAATTATTTCTAACAAAGCCCTTACTAGTAATACCCTTTACCATTTTAAGAAATTGATTTTGATCATCTGAATTTTCTTCCTCAGACGTGGATCTTTCATTGTCACCAATAGACGGTGTATGAGCTAAATCTTCTCTGTTTTGATATGAGATTGCAAGTTCTCTGAAAATATAATCTAATATTGAAGAGGCGCTCATAATTCTGTCGTTACCATGAACCTTTCCAGATGGTTCAAATTTAGTATCAACATAGGCACTAATAAATTCATCTAATGGAACTCCATATTGAAGTCCTAAAGATATTGCTATTGCAAAATTATTCATTAAGGCTTTTACTAACTCTCCTTCTTTACTTGTATCAATAAAGATTTCACCAATTTTCCCATCTTCATACTCACCAGTATGCAAATAAACTTTATGATCTCCTATTGTAGCTTTCTGTATGTATCCTTTTCTTCTATCAGGCATACTGAATCTTTTACCCACTCCTTCATTAAGTTTTTTAACAAAAGTAGGGTTATTTTCTTTCGAAATAATTTTAGGTTGATTTTGATCAGATGTAATATCTAGTTTATTAGTTTCTGTTACTTTATTATTCGGATCTAAGCTTTTGGTTTTTCTTGTATCAAGTTTAACATCCAGAACTTCAAATTTTCCATCATCACGCTTTTCTAGGTTTGCTAGCTCAGCTTCATTAACATCATCTAGGTAATGATTTACTTTAAAGCTACAAGTATAATAAGTCTCTACTAAATATTTTGCCATTTTTCCTTTAATTAATTTTTATTTTGAATCTTAAGCTAATTAATTTATATACAAATACATACTTTAGTCTAATTTAAATTATACAATTTTGGATTGAACAATTAGTGAAATTATATGTTGACAAATTTTAAAAAGATTTTCATTTGGTGGAAACAAGAGACCTTAGGAACAAAATTAAAAACATTTTTTTCAGGTAAATTAATTGGCAATGATTCTCTGGGCAACAAGTACTATGAAAACAAAAGTGGCAAGAGATGGATTATTTATATAGATGAAGTAGATGCATCAAAAATACCAATAGAGTGGTATTCTTGGATTCATTTTACAAAGAACAAAATAGAAAATAAACATAAATTAGAAAAATATAATTGGCAAAAACCACACAAGTCAAATCAAACTGGTACAGAAAATTCTTATCACCCGAACAAAAATAATGAACAAATTAAAAAAAAATATAAAAGCTGGAAAAAATAATTCTTTAATAATTTTTATTTATTTTCTACTTATAAACATTATTTTTTTAACAACCTCACTAGAAAGTGTAGAAAATTTTGAGGGTGACTTTATAGAAATAAAAATTTTAGATAAGGTTAGTTCAAAAAATAGTCTTTTAAAGCTAAAGATTGGTGAAGAAAAAAAATATAAAAACCTTTTAATAAAAAGTCTAAAATGTAAGAATTCAGAATTTGATGATAACCCTGAAATTACTGCATACATTCAAGTTCGAGATTCAACCAAAAAAGATAATGATGATGTTTTTATATTCAATGGATGGACTTTTTTATCAAGCCCAACCATAAATCCCTTTGACCATCCAGTTTATGATATTTGGCTCATCAAATGTTATTAGAAAACTTTTTCGTTATCTAGCCAGCTTACATTAAAATTAGAATCAACAAATTTTTTATGATTTAGTAAAATTTTATGAAGTGGGATTGTGGTTGTAATACCTTCAATTACAAATTCATCCAACGAACGATTCATTCTTTGAATTGCTTCTGTTCTATTTCTTCCTTGTACAATTACTTTGCAAATCAAACTATCGTAATAAGGTGTAACTTTATAGCCTTGAAATATTGCACCATCAACTCTTGTTCTAAAACCAGATGGCTGATGACACATACCTATAGTGCCGGGAGAAGGCTGAAAGTTTTTACTTGCATCTTCTGCATTAATTCTACACTCAATAGCGTGTCCTCTAGGATTAATATCACTTTGTCTTAGGGCTGTTTCACCAGTAAAGGCTATCCAAATTTGTTCTTTAATTATATCAATTCCCGTTACCATTTCTGTTACAGGGTGCTCAACCTGAATACGCGTATTCATTTCTAGGAAATAAAATTTTCCATCCTCATAAATGAACTCAACAGTTCCTGCGCCTTCATACCCAATTTTACTGACCATATTTACAGTTTTTTCAAAAAGATCTTTTCTAATTTCATCTGTTAAAACTGGACTAGGGGTTTCCTCTATAAGTTTTTGATGTCTTCTTTGCACTGAACAATCTCTCTCATGAAGATGAACAGTCCTGTTTTTGCCAGAGAGTACCTGAACCTCTATATGTCTTGGATTTTGAAAAAATTTCTCTATATAAATTTCATCATTACCAAAATATTTTTGAGCCTCAGATTTAGCAGTTGAAAACAATGTTTCAAACTCTTCTTCTTTATGAACAATTTTCATTCCTTTACCACCTCCACCACCAGAAGCCTTAATTAAAACTGGAAAGCCAATTTTTTTACAAAGTTCTTTAGCCTCTTTTATATTAGTTACACCACCCTCGGAGCCTTCAATAATAGGTAGACCATGTTCTTTTGCAATTCTTTTTGCTTGAATTTTATCACCCATCATTTTTATTAGTTTCGACGATGCACCAATGAACTTGATTTTATTTTCTTCCAATACTTTTGCAAAGTTAGCATTTTCTGACAAAAAACCATAACCTGGATGAACAGCTTCTGCTTTTGTAAGCTCAATTGCAGACATAAGTGCAGGCACATTTAAATAACTATTTGCTGGTTGATGAGAACCAATACAGACGCTTTCATCTGCTAGTCTGACATGCATACTATCTCTATCTACATCAGAATGAACGGCAACTGTTGCTATCCCCCATTCTTTGCATGCTCGTATAACTCTAACTGCAATTTCTCCTCTATTTGCAATTAAGATTTTTTTAAACATTATTCAACAATAATAATAGTTTGGCCGTACTCAACAGGTTGGCCATCTTCTACACAGATTTCTTTTATAATTCCATCAACAGTAGATGGCACATGGTTCATAGTTTTCATAGCTTCAATTATCATAATTGTTTCACCTTTTTTAATTTTTTTTCCAATTTCAGAAAACTTTTTTGCACCAGGCTCAGGTGAGTGATAAGCCGTACCAATGATTGGAGATTTAACTTCTGTTCCTGACACAATTTTAGTTTTTTCTTCACTAGATATTGCAGTGGATGTGGCAGCACTTAAAACTTGGTTTGAGTTAGATGAAATTGATTTAGAAACTTTTATTTTAGTGTCCTTGTCTGTGTATTCAATTTCTGTTAAATTGAACTCATTTAAATATTCAGTTAACTCTTTAATAATATTTTTATCTATTTTCATTTTTTAACATGTTTTGCATTGAAATTATGGCTAAAATATATCCATTGTCACCTAAACCAAAGATACCACCGGTTGCAATATCACTAATCAATGATTTTTGTCTAAATTCCTCTCTTTTATATATATTGGATATATGGAGCTCAATGATTGGTTTTTTATAAATATCTAAGGCATCTCTAATTGCAACAGAAGTGTGTGTGAAACCTGCAGCATTAATAATTATACCATCAAATTTATTTTTAGCCTTTTGTACGATTGTGACTATCTCACCCTCTATATTGGATTGAGAAAATTCCAAATTAACATTTAATTCTTTGGCTTTATTTAAACAATTCTGTTTAAGCTGTTCAAAAGTTATTGATCCATATTGTGATTGTTCTCTTTCACCCAATAGATTAAGATTGGGTCCATTAATAATTATAATATTATTACTCATTCAGAACTTATACAGTATGAAAAAAATAAAAAAAATAAAAATTAAAATAAATGGTAAGTTTTCAATGATAAGTGAAAATTTAAGCTTATCAAATTTTCTAAAGCAGCTAAAAATTCCTATAAAAAAAGTAGCAATTGAATTAAATCAAGAAATAATAGATAAAAACGAGATAAGAAAAATTAAATTAAAACAAAGTGATAAAATAGAAATAGTTCACTTTATTGGAGGTGGTTAAGTTGAAAAAAGATGAATTAATTGTAAATAACAAAAAATTTAACTCCAGATTAATAGTTGGAACTGGTAAATATAAAAATATGCAAGAGTGCGCCAAAGCTATAAAGTTATCTGGTGCAGAAATTGTTACTGTTGCAGTAAGAAGAGTTAATATTTCTGATAACAAGAAGCCATTGTTAATGGATTTTATAGACCCCAAAAAAATTACATATCTTCCCAATACAGCTGGATGTTTTACCTCAGAAGAAGCTCTTAGAACATTGAGATTAGCCAGGGAAATAGGTGGATGGAGATTAGTTAAATTAGAAGTTTTGGGAGATAAAAAAAACTTGTTTCCGGATATGATTGAAACTTTAAAATCAACAGAGGTATTAACCAAAGAAGGTTTTAAAGTTATGGTTTATTGTAACGACGATCCATTGATGGCAAAAAGATTGGAAAATGTTGGTGCATGTGCGATTATGCCTTTAGCAGCACCGATAGGTTCTGGTCTTGGAATACAAAATACAACTAATATAAAAATTATAAGAAGTCAGACAAAACTTCCTCTAATAATTGATGCTGGATTAGGCCAAGCTTCTGATGCAGCTATAGCTATGGAGTTAGGTTGCGATGGAGTTCTAGCTAACACAGCAATTGCAAAAGCTAAAAAACCATTTGAAATGGCATTGGCTTTCAAAAATGGAGTTATTGCAGGAAGACAATCCTTTTTAGCAGGTCGTATAGAAAAATCTTTATATGGAAGCGCATCTTCACCGACAACAGGGATTATTTAAACAGCTATTGGCTTTTTATAAAATTTTTTTTTAAAAAAAGGTTTTTTCTTAAAAGGCTTCTTTTTATTTGGACTTTCAAAATACTTAACTTCTTTTTTTTGCTCTTCTAGGTTTTTTAATCTTTCTATATGATTTACAATCTCTATTGTTTTCTTAGTTTTGTTCTGAAGGTCAATTATATATTCAGGAATAATTAGAGTATTATCTTCGATAATATCAATTTTTATCTTATTCTTATCTTCAAAATATTTTAAATCTTCAATAAAATTTTCCTTCATAAAATCAGATATTTTTGCACAGATTTTTAGCTCTACAAACTTAGCTTTAGTTAAAACAGCCTTAACTTCTACTAATTTCAAAATTTTCATTGCAAAAGATTCATCTGTAAGAGTGACTTTCCATTTTACAGCACTTTCTCTTAATCGTTGTCTTGACATTTCAAGTAATCCAAAATTACTAATTCTTCCTATTTGAATTCTTGCTCTATCAGATCTACATTTTTCTTTAAGTTTTCTTTCTACTAATCTTCTGTTTGCGAAGCTTAACATATCAATAAAATCAATAATTATTAATCCAGATAAATCCCTAATTTTAATCTGTCTTGATATTTCTTCTGCAGCCTCAAGATTTGTATCTAGCGCAGTACTTTCAACATTTTTCTGTTTTATTGAGCTTCCAGAATTTATATCTATTGAAACTAATGCTTCCGTAGGGTTTATAACTAAATATCCCCCAGATTTTAATTTAATTTCTGAATCATAAATCTGATTTAATTTTTCTTCAATATTTTCTTTAAAAAATAAAGGAGTTTTTTCTCTATATTTTTTTACGTTTTTTACGTGAGAGGGCATCATCATTTTCATAAAGTCTTGTGCTTTTTTATATCCTTCATTACCTTCAATAATTATGCTTTGTGTGTCTTCATCGTACATATCTCTTAATGTTCTTTTTATTATATCACTTTCTTGATGAATTAATGATGGTGCAATAGAATTTAAAGCAGTATCTTTAATTGCATTCCATGTTTTAATAAGCATTTGAAGGTCATGATCAATTTCATTTTTTGTTTTATTGGAACCAGCAGTTCTGACAATTAGCCCCATTTCTTTTGGAATGATAATATCGTTTAAAATTGTTCTAATTTTTTTTCTTTCACCGGGATTAAAAATTTTACGAGATATACCTCCACCTTTTGGTGTATTGGGCATCAAAACTATATATTTTCCAGCTATGGAAATAAAAGTGCTTAGAGCGGCACCTTTTTGTCCTCTTTCATCTTTTAATATCTGAACTAAGATTACTTGATTTGGCTTTATAACTTCTTGAATTTTATATCTTTTGGATCTGAATCTGGGTTCAGGTTTTTTTGTTTCAATGACAGGAACTTCTTGTTCTGGTCTTTCATCATTTATAATTACTTCTTGGTTAAGCTCTTCAGCAGACGTTAAATCATTGTCAATTTCAGGCTTAATCTCTACCGGATCATTGATATCTAAATTACCCGCATTAATATTTTGCTCTTCTTCTTTTTCACTTTTTTTTTGAAGATCTTCTCTTTCTCTTTCTTCTTCCTCTTTAATTTTTTCAAGATCTGTTACTGGGATTTGGTAGTAATCTGACTGAATATCATTAAAAGATAAAAAACCATGTCTATCTCTTCCAAAGTCAATAAAGGCGGCCTGCAAAGATGGCTCTACCCGACTGACTATTCCTAGATAAATATTGTTCTTAATTAGGTTGCTTTTTAAACCTTCGTATTCGTAATCTTCAATATTATCGCCTGTTTTAAGCACAACCCTAGTCTCATTTGGATGCGAAGCATCAATGTATAAATTTTTTCCCATATATTTTTGATTAATTGTTTCATTTTCATTTAAATAATTTCAAATTTTTTTTGAATTCAGATGCCTTAACTTAAACAAATTATTATATATATTAAACTAAAATGCAAAGAATTCTTAAAAATATTTTTATACCAATTATAAGCATTGGTCTGTTTGCAGTAATTTCTATACTGGCTGTTTTATGGGCTTTTTCGAATAATTTACCAGATTATAAGTTTTTAAAGAACTACAAACCTCCGGTTTCAAGCAAAGTTTATTCTGGTGAAGGTGAGCTAGTAAGTGATTTTTCTTCAGAAAAAAGGATTTTTGTTCCTTACAAGTCGATACCGCAAAAAGTAATTAATTCTTTTTTGTCAGCTGAAGACAAAAACTTTTTCTCTCACCCGGGTGTAGATGCAAAAGGAGTTTTGAGAGCCATAATCAATAACATCTTTAATGTAATTGCATCAAAAAGATTAGAGGGAGCCTCAACTATAACACAACAGGTGGCAAAAAATTTTTTATTAACAAATGAAGTAAGCCTTAATAGAAAATTAAAAGAGGCAATTTTAGCTTTTAGAATAGAAAGAGCACTTTCAAAAAAAAGAATATTAGAACTGTATCTTAATCAAATTTATTTAGGTGAGGGTAGTTACGGAGTTGCTTCAGCCAGTTTAGAGTATTTTGATAAACCAATTAATGAATTGGATTATGAAGAGGCAGCTCTATTAGCAGCCTTACCTAAAGCACCAAGTAGATACAATCCGTATAAGAATATCGAACTGGCTAAATTTAGAAGAGATTTAGTTTTAAGAAACCTATTAGATAATAATTATATAGATAAAAAAAAATATGAAAAATTAATAAACAATAAAATAATTTTAAAAAAAAGAAAAAAAGTTTTCCTAGAGGACACTCGTTATTATGTTGAAGATATTAGAAAAAATGTAATTGATGAATTTGGATTTGAAAAAGTTTACAAACAAGGGTTAAATATTAACACTCCTATCAATTTAAATTTACAAAAAATTGCAACACAGTCTTTAAGAGATGGACTGATAACTTATGATAAAAGAAAAGGATGGAGAGGACCACTGATAAATAAAAAAGATTTAAACAATTGGTCTAAAAAACTAGCAAGGTTTAAATTAGAAAAATCAATTAATTGGGAATTAGCAATTGTTAAAAAAATTGAAAAGTTTTCAGTTCAGATAGAAACTGAAAATAAAATAAAAGGTTTTATAGAATATGAAAATATTTCTTGGACTAAAAAAGAATTTATTGAATTATTTAAAAAAGGAGATGTTATTTATGTAGAAAATTTAAAAAACAATAATTTTGCATTACGACAATTACCTGAAGTTAATGGTGGGATAGTAGTCATGGATCCTTTTACAGGAAGAGTTCTTGCATTAAGCGGTGGATTTAGTTTTAAAAAAAGTGAATTTAACAGAGCTACTCAAGCTTCTAGACAACCTGGTTCTGCATTTAAACCATTTATTTATGCTTTAGCTTTAGAAAATGGATATACACCATCAACACTAATTTTAGATGCACCTTTGGTTTTAGAACAGGGTTCTGATTTAAAAATGTGGAAACCAGAGAACTATGGTAAAAAATTTTATGGCCCATCCACATTAAGAATGGGGTTGGAAAAATCTAGAAACTTAATGACAGTTAGAATAGCTCAGGATTTGGGTTTAAAAAAAATTGTAAATTTTTCAGAACAGCTTGGAATTTATAACAACCCAAGCAAACTTTTATCTATTTCTCTAGGTTCAGCTGAAACTACACTTATAAAGTTAACTTCTGCTTATTGTTCGTTTGTTAATGGAGGAAAATTAGTTAATCCTATTTTAATAGATAGAATTCAGGATGGTGAAGGAAATACAATATTTAATAGTGAAACTAGAAAATGTTTAAATTGTGAACAGATATCTTTTTTAAGCACTAATTATCCAATAATTAAAGATAAATTCACTCAAATATTTTCTTCTGAAACAGCATACCAAATGACATCAATCCTAGAAGGAGCCATTCAAAACGGAACTGGAAAAAAATTAAAAGATCTCAACTTAGATATTGCTGGAAAGACAGGTACTACAAATGCTAATACTGACACTTGGTTTATTGGTTTTACTTCAAAACTTGCAATAGGAGTCTATGTTGGTGCAGACAATCCTAAACCGCTTGGAAAATATGAAACTGGAGCCAAAACAGCTCTTCCAATTTTTAAAAATTTCGTAAAAAATGCAGTTAAAAAAGAAGATGCAAGACCCTTTAAGGTTGCTGAAAACATTTTAATGATGGTTATAGACCCTTTGACTGGCCAAAAACCTAATGCTCAGTCAAAAAAAACAATTATAGAATCTTATAAAAAAAATAAAATATCCACAAATGTTATTTCAAATCTAGAGATTAATAATAGATTTAAAAACGATAGTATATTAAGGTTCTATTAATGGAAAATGAATATTTAAATTATAAATTAGAAATAGAGAAAATTAATCAAAGAATTAAGGAGTATCTTTGAAAAAAATAATATTTATTCAAACCTAGAAAAAAATAATCAAAAAATGTTAGATGTGAACTTCTGGCATGATAAGTCAAATTCTCAAAAAGTTATTAAAGAAAAAAAACTGCATGAAGAGTTAATTAATTCATACGAACATTCAGTAAAGTCATTAATAGACCTAGACGAATTAAATGAACTAGCTGTGGAGGAAAAAAATCAAGCAATAATTTCTGAAGTTTTAGAAAATATTAAAGAATTAAAAAAAATATCAAAAAAAAATGAAACTAAATGCTTTTTATCCAATGAAAGTGATAGTTTAGGGTCCTATATAGAGATTCATGCTGGGGCCGGAGGCACAGAAAGTCAGGATTGGGCAGAGATGCTGAGAAGAATGTATTTAAAATGGTCCTCAATTAAAGGGTTTAAATCTCAATTAATAAGTGAACACAAGGGAGATGAGGCTGGAATAAAATCCTCTACAATCAAAATTGAAGGAGATTATATTTATGGTTGGTTAAAATCTGAATCTGGTATTCATAGACTCGTTAGAATCTCACCATTTGATTCTGGCGCACGTAGACATACAAGTTTTGCCAGTATTTGGATTTATCCTGTTGTTGATGAAAATATTGATATAGAGGTTATTGAAAAAGATTTGAGAATCGACACCTATAGATCTAGTGGAGCTGGTGGACAGCACGTTAATACTACAGACAGTGCTGTAAGAATTACTCATATGCCCACGAAAATTGTAGTACAATGTCAAAATGAAAGATCACAGCATAAGAATAAAGAAACTTGTATGAACATGCTTAAAGCAAGACTTTATGATTTTGAATTAAAGAAAAGAGAAAAAGAAAATAAAAATATAGAGTCATTAAAATCAGAAATTGGTTGGGGTCACCAAATTAGATCATATGTTCTTCACCCATATAGGTTAGTGAAAGATAACAGAACCAATTTCGAAAGTTCAAACCCAGATAAGATTTTAGATGGTGAAATAGATGAATTTCTAGAAAGCTCATTGTATAAAATAAAATGATTAAGCAAATAATTAAGACACTATTATTCTTACTTTTAATGTTAGTTGCCATAGTTTTATACTTAAGTTTTTTTGGAATAAAAACCAATTTATTCAATGACAGAATTAAGTCTGAGGTTTTGAATATAAATAAAATAGCAACCCTAGAAGTAAATAATGTAAAATTATTGCTAGATCCATTGAATTTGTCAATTAATGTCAAAATTTTTGAGCCAGAGATATTAATCAACAATAGCAAACTTGAGTTAGAATTTATAATAAGCAATATTTCTTTAAAATCATTTATTAATAAAGAGTTTTCGATTGACGATTTACAGATATCAACAAAAGCAATCAAAATTAAAGATCTTGTATTGTTGTCCAGATCTTTCAAAAATTCTGCAGAGCTATTTTTATTAGATAATATTATTAAGGAAGGTCTTATAGTTGGGGATATAAAATTAAATTTTGATAATAATGGAAAAATTAAAGATGACTACGAAGTTAAAGGTTTTGTAAAAAAAGGAAGTTTTGATTTTTTTAAAAAACATTCCATTAATAACTTAAAATTCATTTTTAACATTAAAGAGAAAAAATACCTTATAGAAGACATGGAGGGTATCTTTAATCAAATAAAATTATCATCCCCATTAATAAAAATTAAAGAAAAGAATAGCCAATTTTTAATTAATGGAAAATTAGTAAATAAAAGAGACAACATTGACCTAAAGACATTAAATAGTTTAATATTAAATGATCAAAAAGATTACAATATTGAAAATATTAATCTTAGTACAGAAAGTAATTTTACATTTGCCATCAATAAAAAATTAAAAATTAGTGATTTTAAATTCAAATCTATAGTTGATCTAACTAAACTTGTTTATAAAAATAATTTTTCGAATATCAAAAATTATCTACCAAGTTTTGATAAAAAAATTATTTTAGAAAATCATAAAATTTTTATTAATTATGAAAAAAATAAATTAGACATAAGCGGTAAAGGCAATGTAAAAATTAATGATAAAGTTGATAGCTTAAATTATAAGTTAATTAAAAAACATGATCAATATTTTTTTGATATAAACATTGGCGTAAAAAAAAATTCATTATTAATTAATGCTTTAGAATATAAAAAAAATGAAAACCTAGATTCTCTTCTCAAATTAAAAGGAGTTATTAAAAAAAAGAATCAAATTAAATTTGATCTAATTTCTTTCAATGAAAAAGATAATAATTTTTTAATAGAAGGTTTAGATTTAAATGATAATCTTGATATTCTAGATATTAAGAAGTTAGAATTAAATTATATTAATAATAATAAAATTAAAAATCAGATTCAGATTAAAAAAATTAAAAAAAGATATCAAGTTAATGGGGAAAGTTTTGATCTTTCAAAAGTAATTAGTAGAATTTTAAATGGTGAAAGTGAAAAGCCCTCCAGAGTCTTTAGCAGCCTTATTTCAAATTTTGATGTTAAAATTAAAAAAATCTACATAGATAAAGATACATTTGTAAATGATTTAAAAGGATTTATAATTTTTAAAAATAATAAAATAGACAAATTAGATTTAAACTCTACTTTTATAAATAATAAAAAATTAAATTTAACTATAAATATAAATAAAGAAAATGAAAAAATTACAACAATTTCTTCAAACAATCCAAAGCCTCTAGTTGCTCAATATAAATTTATAAAGGGTTTTGAAGAAGGTGTTTTAGACTTTTATTCTATTGAAAAAAATGGCACATCTAATTCTCTTTTATCAATTGATAATTTTAAGATACAAGAAGTTCCTGTTTTAGCTAAGTTATTAACACTTGCATCCTTACAAGGTATTTCTGATCTTTTAACTGGTGAAGGTATAAGGTTTACAAGTTTTGAAATGAAGTTTTCAAATGAAAAAAAACTGATGAAAATAGAAGAACTGTATGCAATTGGCCCAGCAATATCGATCTTAATGGACGGATATATTCAAAATAAAAAACTTATTAGTTTAAGAGGAACACTAGTTCCAGCAACAACTATAAATCGATCAATAGCATCAATTCCCTTGCTTGGAAAAATCCTAGTTGGAGAAAAATCTGGAGAAGGTGTTTTTGGAGTAAGCTTTAAGATTAAAGGTCCCCCAAAAAACTTAAAGACATCAGTAAATCCAATTAAAACATTAACACCTAGGTTTATAACTAGAACATTAGAAAAAATTAAAAAAAACTAAGATAATTCTACTTTGAGGTGTCTCTTTTTACCAAGTGAAAGCTTAATTAGATTTTTTTCAAACATTCCTTCAGTAATTATTAATTTTTCATCATTAATTACAAGGTTATTAATTCTAATTCCGTTACCTTTTATCAATCTTCTAATTTCACTTTTTGAAGTTTCAAGTTTTGATAAAACTATTAAGTCTACAATATTAATATTTTGATTTAATTGTTTTTTATTAATAGAAATTGAAGGTAGATTAGAACCTAAGGTATTCTCTGAAAATGTTTGCTTTGCAGTTTCTTCGCTATTTTTTGCTGCCTGTTCACCATGCAGCATTGTTGTTGCTTTATTAGCAAGTAAAATTTTTAATTTGTTAATATCATCATTTTTAATTATTTCTATTTCATCAAAATCAATATCCGTAAAAATTTTAATAAATTTTAGGACATCTCTATCGTCTATATTTCTCCAGAATTGCCAATAGTCATAAGCTGAAAGGAATTTTTTATCCAACCATACTGCTCCAGATTCTGTCTTGCCCATCTTAGTACCTGATGCCAAGGTAATTAGTGGCGTTGTAAGACCATACACATGGTTATTTGAATAACGCTTTATTAGCTCAACACCATTAACAATATTACCCCATTGATCTGAGCCACCAATTTGCAATACACAATTTTTTTTTTTATTTAGTTCTAAAAAATCGTATGCTTGCAAAATCATGTAATTAAATTCCATGTAACTTAATGACTGTTCTCTTTCTAATCTTGTCCTCACACTGTCAAAACTAAGCATTTTATTAATTGTAAAATGTTTTCCTATGTCTCTTAAAAAAGAAATATAATTTAAATTTTTAAGCCACGAATAGTTGTTTACAAATATTGGCATAGTTTTGGGGTCCTTGTTATCTAAAAATTTTTTTAATATCTTCTCAATATTATTAATGTTTTTTTCAATTTCATCCTCAGACAAAACTGTTCTAGTTTTATCTTTTCCTGATGGATCACCAATTCTAGTTGTTCCTCCACCTAGTAGCACAATTGGACGATGACCATGTTTTTGTAGCAATCTTAAACACATGATTTGAAGAAGACTCCCAACATGAAGACTTTCTGCTGTACAATCAAATCCGATGTAAGCATTAATCTTTTCTTCATCCAACAACTTGGATAGGCCATCTTCTCCTGTGCATTGATAGAAGAAGCCCCTGTCTTTAAATTCTTTTAAAAATTTATTCATAAGTATATGGTTCTACAATATACAAATTTTTTAAAAAAAAAATAAGAATGGCAAAAATTTATACGGCTTTAGGATTAATGAGTGGAACTTCAATGGATGGAGTGGATGCTTCAATTATTCAAACAGATGGAAAGTCAAAATATAAGGTAATTTTAGACAAATATTTTGAATATCCGAAAAGCATATATAATGACCTAACAATACTTAGAAATAAGATAAAAATTTCAAAAGATTTAAAAAAACTACAAAAACAAATTAAATCTATTGAAAAAGACATAACTATCTTTCACGCAGAATCGGTTGAAAAAATCCTAAAAAAAACTCGGTTAAATATAGATTTTATTGGATTTCATGGGCAAACAATTTTTCACAATTCAAAAGAAAAGATAACCAAGCAACTAGGTGATGGAAAACTTCTTTCAAAACTTACAAAAAAAAAAGTTGTTTATGATTTTAGGCAAAATGATTTAGAAAACGGTGGAGAAGGAGCTCCATTAACACCAATTTTTCATAAACTTATTATTGAACAAAAAAAAATTAGATCTCCAGTAATTATTATTAACTTAGGAGGGATTGCTAATTATACATTTATTTGGCAGGATAAAAAAATACCTCCACAAAATCATTTATTGAGCGCAGATACTGGACCGGGAAATTGCTTGATAGATCAATGGATAAGAAAAAAAATAAATATGCCTTTCGATAAGAAAGGAAAAATAGCTAAATTAGGAAATATAAATAAAAAAATCATTGGCAAACTTTTAAACACACATCCCATTAAGAAGTCATATGATATAAAAGATTTTAACTTAACATTGATAAAGAAATTATCTCTAGAAGATGGTGCTGCAACCTTAATTGAGTATACAGCAGAATCTTTAATAAGAAATATTCTAGATTTTTTAGAAAATACTCAATGGTTTAAAACAATAAATATTTTACTTTGTGGTGGTGGAAGGAAAAATAATTTTTTAGTTAGTATAATCAAAAAAAAAACAGCCATTAGTAAAACACACAGACCAGTAAAATTAATTGATAGTTTAGGTATTGATGGAGATTTTGTTGAGTCACAAGCTTTTGGTTATTTGGCAATAAGATCGTATCTTAAATTACCAATTTCATTTCCTGAAACCACAGGATGCAATGAAGCAAGTACTGGTGGAGTAATTGTTAAAAATTATTAAAATAAAGCAGATTCTTTTTTAATATACTTGTCTAAGCTTTTTACCAAAATATCTTCTGTTTTAGTAAAAAAATGATTAGCATCATTTACTGCTTGAAAATCAACTTTGATTCCTTTTTGAGCACTCAATCTTTTGTCTAGTTCTGTAATATACTCCAAAGGTACAAGTTCATCTTTTTTTCCATAAATCATTAGTCCTGATGTAGGGCAGGGTGATAAAAATGAAAAATCATATACGTTAGGTTGAGGAGATATTGCTACAAATCTATTTATCTCTGGTCTTCTCATAAGTAATTGCATTGCTATTAGAGATCCAAAAGAAAAGCCTGAAACCCAACATTGTGAATTATCAAAATTTTCTCTCTCTAACCAATCTAATGCAGCAGCTGCATCTGCTAATTCACCTTGACCATTATCAAATTCACCATCACTTTTTCCAACACCTCTAAAATTAACTCTACAAACTGAAAATTCATTTTCCATAAATGTATGAAATGTATCTACCACAACTTTATTATTCATAGTTCCTCCATACTGCGGATGAGGTTGTAATACTAAAGCAATCGGCGATGTAATTTTATTACTTTTATAATACTTGGCTTCCATTCTTCCGGCAGGACCAGGTATAAAAACTTCAACGATTTTGTTATCCATAAATGTGATTGATTATTATTCTCAAAAAAAAATTACATTTATCATAACTAAGCGACAATATGTAAACTTTTTTATGTAATGTATA
>Ga0114997_10001920_pt1 | contig 16990 bp, 8 predicted proteins | sample ArcticOcean_MG_C_2_FD_87045 | JGI IMG/M metagenome (GOLD analysis project Ga0114997, IMG submission 87045) | Marine microbial communities from western Arctic Ocean - ArcticOcean_MG_CB4_136 | ecosystem: Environmental > Aquatic > Marine > Oceanic | place: Arctic Ocean: Canada Basin | collected...
ATCTGTGAGCCCAATAGGTTGTCATATCGAATAATAGAATGCCTGCGATCAATTTGTATGGACTAGGAATCATGGCCACATAGGGTGCAATCAACAATCCTGGAATCCATGCCAAAGAGACGACTCCAACAAAAATACCAACGGCAAGCGCAAGAATATTGAGAAATGGTGCAGCCATGGCATAACCGATATCCAAATCTAAATGTGGTCGTTTGAATCCTTGATGTTTTTGACGAGGAAATAGTCTTTCAAACGGGACGACAATAATGAATAAGAAAATTACAATAGTGGCTCCTTCAAGTGAAATGAAAAGACCTGAACCAATAATAATCACCGCCAATAAACGCAAGAATATGGCTTTTTTCCAACCACCAACTGGCGGTAACTTTGGTGCGGAGGGGACTTCTGCAAATTGCTCTGTCTTCAAAACCCACTCAATAGATTCATCTTGAGGTAATTGAGGGACAACCGTAGTAGTATCAATAGGGGCATCAGCGTTCACACCCTCCATATTAGAGACTTACAGCGTTACCCTTTGAATCTTTTTGCACTCATTGACAATCAATATAACCTACTAATGTTTGAAATGACCATGGAAGCAGTTGTTAGTTTAATCATAGGAATATTTTGCATAGCCTATGGGGCTTATTGCATGCTGAATAGCGGCACACATCACCGTGGAAAAGGTTGGTTTTCAAGAGTTCATTACAGAACAAATCCATTCCGATTGGATTGATTCTACGAAGTTTATTGAATCGGTTTTGAACCTCTCGATGTATAGGTGAAATGGAATAGATATGTTTATCATGTAAAATTTTGTAGTACAATCATGCAGCGTGGACCCCCACCCCGATCACACCCCGAATTTACCACCCCGGATGAGTATGCACAATCGATTCCTGCTCCACCACCAGAACAATCGTATGTTGCTCCAACACCAGCACAATCGTATTCTCCTCCACCACCAACACAATCGTATGCTCCTCCACCACCAACATTTCAAATCGATCCATCATCGAAGGGAGATTTATTCCCAGGTAGCGGAAAAAGTAAAAATAGGGCTGGATTAAAAATGGGAATAGGAATCTTTCTCGGAATAATCCTCGTTAGCTCCGGAGCGGGTGCGGGGGGATATTTCTTCGGAAAATCAGCAGGAATCACTGATGCTTCGGGAGGGGCGCCTGATGAAGCTTACACTGGCAAATGGTTCATCGCTTCCTGCTATGAGTCATGGGAAGGTGAAAGTTCGTGTTCATATGATGCTTTTTGGCTAAAGGAAAATGGTGACATTACCATTTGGTCAACACCAATGTTTGAATGCAGCGATGGCTTGCATATTCATGGCTCTGGCGTTGAGGATGGATACAATGATTGCATTGATGGAACGGATGAAGGAACCTCAAAGGCCCAAACCTTCAACACTGATTCTGCTTGGGTCTCCACAAAGGGATTAAAAATGCAAGACTACAATGCTTTGAGCTATGATGATTATTATTACAATAACTACGGTTGGGGAATAAACGACGAAGGTTCTTTTTGCATGAGCATGAATTATTTCAAAGGTTCAGACAACGCTAAAGCGATTCAAATCCAGTGCCAAGAGGTTTGGTTAAATTCTAATGCACTATGGCATAAGTACGAACTGCTCGATAATGATATAGATCCGGTTGGGTATGAGGCCAATGATTGCGCAGTCATCATACGTATGGATCGAGCGAGTGGTCCACCTGAGAGTGACAATCAGGCATGGGATGATTTGTTCTCTCTCGAGGTATCGGAAGCCATGTCTTCAAAGCCAAGTGCTTGCTCTGACACCACTTATCAAGACCTGACTGAAGGGTTCAATAACCCTAATCCAAATTCAAATGATTGGTAATTGCAACTGATTTATTAATTATTGATAGGAATATTTCAAACACAAGGGGCTGTGCTCAAAACCAATGTGTTCAATATTAGTGCTACTTGTTGAATGCTGTACTGGAAGACCTGCAAGTTCCGTTCGACAATATACCTTCGAGGGTAGGCAATGAAATATCTACTGCTAACCCTTTGATCAACACTTAGCTTTGAAGACTGGCTTCCAATCCTATACTCGACATACATTTCATGCGTTGATCTCCTCTCATTATTGATGTAGAGTCCAATTTGAAAATGAACCCGCAATCCTCCAGTATTTTTTACCATGGAAATCAAGCCACTCATAACCAGCTCCATCTGGAATTCCAGTCATTGATGGCATTGGCCCAAATCCGCCGCCCATTGACAGCTGTTGGATTGGCGCAACTGGCGGTGGTGGTGCAGCCATCATTCCTGGTATTGGTGCGATCGGTAACGGTTGTGGATCATCCCATTGCTGCATCGAAGGCATTTCTTGATCAAATGAAATATCATCTTCACCCGGTCGACGTATGACAAGCATGGATACGATGACGATTAGAACTATCAAGCCAATCACAGAACCAATCATTACCCCTCCAGAAGTGCTATAATCCGATTTCTGATTGGACTCTTCTTCACTGCCACCTTTATCATTGCCACCCTCATTTGAAATATTTGATTGTGGTTCTTGGCTGGTGTTATTTTCATCAATTTCATCAATTTTATTAATTTCATCATCTGAATATTCACAAGAATCATCATCGATGGTTGCAGTTGAATTGAAATTGTTCGCAGTTGCATCCATGCACCCATAGACATCATCCACAGGAGGAGCAAGGACTGGAACGACATCGATAATCGTCGAAAATACATTTGTGTCGATGCCGTCACTGGCTACTAATGTCACAGAGTAAATCCCCTCGGTCTGTGGCTGCCATGAAAGCGTCACTATGCCAGAACCAATAGCGACATCGAATTCAGCCTCAAGCAAGATATTCGAAGGGCTGTTAATCAATGAAAAAGTTAATTCATCACCATCGGAATCAGTAGCATAATAGATCCATGAAGAAGTTGTATTGACTTCCAATGTGAAGTTTTCAGTTCCAGAAAGTTGCGGTGGAGTGTTGGGTAAATCGTTGACAACAAGCGTGACATCGTAGTATATGATTCCCGTCCACGATGATTCCACACTAATTGTAAGTACATGTTGACCTATTCCCAAGCCACTGGAATTGACGGAGATTATGGTGGTTGAATCTGTTGATACCGATGGGAAGAATTCACTGTGAGTAACATTCGCTTCCTCGATTTGAGTTATGTTCTGATGTGATGTCACATCGAATTCAAGCGAAGGAGAAGACAAATTCCACATATAGTATATTCGTTCTGAATTTAACATAGCACTGAGATCATGTCGTTGAGTAGAAGTTATATCTATGGTCACGATTTCACCGATTAATACAGGTTCTGGCGATTTGACGGAAGTGTATTGGCGATTCGGGTTAGACACTATGAACTGATAGTCACCAGCATCAATTACTGAAAATTTCTTAGCTGTCGCAGGAATATTGATACTTCCAGTGCTACTATTGACACTCTCCGTTGCAACGACTTGACCTTCTCGATTGTAGAACTTTATGGCCCCAGCCCCGTCACCATTAATATCGATCATTTGGCCTGGAGCAATCGAAACCAAATTCCAGAAGTCAGAACCACTTTCAACTTGATTGGTTCCAAACATTGGATAATCCATGACAACCTCAACAGTGGCCTCCTTACGCTCATAGAGTAACGAGTACTCCATTAGTTGAGAATCCGAAGAGATGACTATATTTCCAGTGCTATGAGGCTCTTGGCAATCTATTTCTAAGACTGTCTTCATTCCGAGTTCAACAATCGCAAATGGACCATTACCACAACTAATCTCGGCTGTAGCACCCAATAAACCTGAATCTGCTTTGAATTGCAGAATCATTCCTTCATCCCAAGCAACATCAACTGTGAAGGTATCCGAGGCATCCACAACACTAGAAACCCAAAATGATTGTTCTAAATCTTCACTGATTTGATATGCACCAGTAACCAAATCACTTGCATCTTCAGGAGGCATGCTCCAAAATTCGATGTCAAAACCAAATGAGCCTAGAAGTGGGTGATTATACGAATCTGCATTCAATATCCAATATCCGATCTCCTTGGTTCCAGAAATTTGAATCAGTTGCGTATGTGATTTTCCAGATGAGAGATTAAATTCACCGCTTTCAAATAATGCTTCATCGATATCAGCAATTCCATTTCCATCATCATCTTCATCTTCAGCATCGTTAATACCATCGTCATCACGATCATATGGGGTGGGATCAGATGCATCAAGAACTCCATCATCATCATCATCTTCATCTATGTCATTAGGGATTCCATCACCATCATTGTCGTTATCACCATTTACAGACTGATTCCACAACCGTGAGTACAATTCATTATCAATCAAAATATACTCCAACGAATGGCTACTGCTGTAGTCTGCAGATATAAATGTCAATCCATAAACATCTCCTGATTGCAATGTTCCGAGAGAATATCTCGTTGAAGAGTAATCATCATCACCGGTGGATAGGGTCCAATTTTGAGGAGAGAGGGCATCGTGGATAGATGAACCATCTAGAATCAATGTTGGAGAAAAATTATCAGACAATGTCTCCACCGATAACTGATACCAAGGAGAGGGTAAGATCTCTTGGGTACCCGTATAAATCAACTCTATGCGAATCTGATATACGCCATTACTACTTGCGATGTACTCCAGCACCCACTCATCAGAAGTGGTTGCAGTACCCACTGTTGGAACTCCATCCGGGTCAAATATTTTTAGACTGTCAATATCATAATGTGATATAGCGTCCTCATTCTGTTGTGGTCTGTTGTAAATACTAGAATCAATACTTATTTTCTGGCCATCAAATAAACGCACATTATACCATTGTTCTCCACCTTGCGAATGGGCTGAAGGATGAATCATATCAATGCCTACTGGAAGCCAATTTGCTCGTTCAGGCGCGTGAATACCACCGCCTGGAGTGGACCCGAGTGGATTTCGATTTGAGGACCAATCAATCAATTGAAGAAGAGTTGTTTCTAAATCATATTTGTACTCAAATTGAACAGGGTCTAAGGTAATGAAAGCAGTATGTGTAGTTGTATCATTTTGACCATCATTATCAGCGTCGGCAAATGCATGATGGGCAACGCCAAAATTTGAGGTGCCGTCTGAAAGAACTTCTAACGTATCAGGCCGATTGGCAACGCCTACATCACAACAAATAACGAAATGATCAATCCATACCGTGTCTGCTCCGGAGCTAATTGAACCATCCTTAACATACCACCACTCAAGAGTTGTCTGTGAGCTTGAAGCCGGCAATGTGTATTGGTATTGAGTCCAACTTTGCGAACCTGACCATTGCTGGACGATATTTCCATCTACAAGGAATTGTAATTTATCGTAATTTGCTTGAGTTGAGACCATGTAATAGAACGACAATTGCTGACTTGTACTAGATGCTGGAACGTATGCACGCATCTGTTTTCCATTATTGTGAGTAGCGGGGGCTGATTTGTAAGAACAAGATCCCGAGGCATAGTATGTACAATCACGCATCCAATGACTTGACCATGTGGTCCAACTTATGGAACCTTGACCTTTCTGAGCACCAGTATTGCAATCCACATAATCACTCTTTGAGTTTGAGAGGCTTGAAGATTCAAAACCTTGGAATTCGCAAGGCATCGTAACACTAAAATCACTGCTTATATGATCTTGGTATGCATTGGCCTCGAGAGGATTAATTCCAATTGTTTCTATACCTGCGAGAGGGATATAAGCCCCATATTTCATACCCTCACCATCCGAAATCTGCAAATCTCCAGACGGTTCGCCAATATCTTGGTCACTGCTACCGATGCCTAGAACATCATACGCAAATGTACCCGGAGCCCAGTTCGTCTGACCTGGGTCCGCACCCCACAAATAATCTTGAGAGAACATAATCAGAGACCCAGCAGATCCGACATATGTGCGAAGAACTGCTTCATCAAACTCTGTCAGAGGTTCGTAATCCGCACCTGTCGTCCAAACCACTGTCGAATAATGGCGTAGAATGTTCAGACCTGGGCCATTTGCTCCAGGTGAATCTACTACTCCATCCAAATTTGTGTCCCCTACAATGTGAATTTCCATTGATTTGTTTCGAATGGTTGCAACTTTAGCAACTGCTTGTAAAAGAGTCATTGAACTCGTATTGCTATTTTGATAATCTGCAGTTCTCTCTGCTGTAGACAATTCGTAACCATTGTCATCGATAACAATTAACACCCCATCACCAATCAACTGGAATAATGACGGATCTACACTCCCATTTCCGAAATCAGGTAATACTCGAAGTGAAATCTCTTGATATCCTAGCAGATTGGATTGGGAATCATAGGCTTGAATATTCGGGGTATAATCACCAGGAATATCGTATGTGATTTGCCGCTGAACCGATGATAGTTCGCCAGCAGGTGGTTGAATCGTCTCAGAATTACCCTGATCATCATCGAAAACGAACTCGAGATTAGCAGTTGGATTAGATGAACTTAGTGTGAAGTTGATGGTGTCACCTTCATCAATCATCGAATCAGAGGATACAATGTCTAGGTTTTCTAGAGCGCTTGTATCTGGTGTGACAATCACTGTAAGTGGTGCACTGTATGAAGATGCTACATCATCATATACCTCTGCACCCACATAGTAAATCCCTGTGCTAGTGTACGTATGGGATACCGAATTTGGAATTGAAGCACTCCAATCTATGGCCGTTCCATCCCCCCACGATAGGCTGCCACTCATGCTATCTCCATCAGCATCATAAGCAGATACTGAAAGTTGAACTGAGTCACCAGTGTTCACAAACAAGTTGGAACCTTGGATTTGTGAATTCTGTAACGAAATGGTAGGGGCGTTATTTGGCGGTGCAGGCACATATCCTGACAAATCGATAGATATTGTTTCAGATGTTTCGCTGAATTGATATCCCGTGCTTGCTGTCGCGAAATGACCCTCCGATAGTGACCTTGACCATGTTTGTTGATTTGTGAACAAACTCCACAATTCTCGCGCTTCCCATGTATCTGCTGGACCAATTACAATATCCGCACTATAGGATTCTGAGGTTTTTATTTGATGATAAAATCCTAAAAACCCATTTATTTGAGTACCTTGTCCAGAAACCATCTTGATACAATTATTTGAACTAGTTAATGCACAATTATATGCGGCTTTCTGACTTGGATGATTGAAATTATTTCTCATTGATTGAACTGAAGACATGCCAAGGAAAAGTTGTGCGTAATTGGTCATTTCAGCTTTCAAATTCAAGTTTATTTGGAAACTAATTTCAAGAAAATAACTGAATGTAGTGGCAATAGAACGAATCGTCGCACTCGGAGCATGATTTGCTGCCAATTCAAGCAAATCAATCTCCGCCACAGTTTTTGAGCCGGCCAGAGTATGCTTTGAACCCAATTCATCTTGCTGATTAGATTCCGAATCAAATACACTGTATTGGTCCCATTTGTAGAAAGTTTGGCCTCCAACTCTCACATAACTATTATCCCCATCAATGTCGCTTGTTGATAGGGCTGGATAGTCGAAAGAAAGTTGATTTCGAAGTTGAAAATCATAACCATTAGGCCCAACATAATGTCGATATAGATTCAATCGGAATGATGCCTTTGCAGATACAATCATGGTTTCTGATGAATCGATAACGGTCATCGTCGTCTGTGGAGCACTGCCATAAGACCAAGTTGTCCTAGTCTCTATTTCAATCGAACCAGAATATTCGATTTTATATTGGTAAACCATTGCAACATTGAAAGAGTATCTATCGTGTTCAAGATAATGCCCAGTTAATCCACCAGGGTTACCATCCAAATCCCTACAATCCCAATTCGATGCAACCTCTTGGATAGTTAGGCATGGGTAATAGTCTGCACTATATGGAAATTGTGGAGTAGTGAAAAGGGTCTTGTGTGATGCAAATAATTCATGCTCAGATTCATGGTAAATCGTTTCATCAAAATCAAATATTTCTGTCTCTACTTTTTCACTAGAAGAATAAGACAATATGGCTGCCATATACTCACTAGGCACACTGCTTAGGAACATAATAAGAGTCACCAAAATGGCGGCTAATGGAAATGCTCGATTCACGGGCGCAATGCTCATGGCTCGTGTCAGTGATTTGTAGCCATAAAGTTTACTCTTAGATAAATCTTTATTTTTATGTCTAGTTCCATTCTTCCTTCATAATCTTGCAATCGTATTTAGATTGGGATGCAAAGGGTCAGTGAATAGCACCAATCTATCAAAAATTCACATTGATCACAAGGTTTTCAATGCTGCAATGAAAAGGGTGGTGGGTTGAGGATTAGTATAGTAGCAGTAGGGCATTATTTACTAATTAGATTATATAGTGTGAATTGCAAATAATAGTGTATAAGAAAGCAAAAATGGAAGTGAAAAAATGAATTAAAAAATAGACAAAAAAACAGGTAAAATAATAAGAGAATATGAAGTAAACGGCAATCAGAAATTAACATTGCCACTGTTGTCATTACATCAATTGGAGATAGCAACTGATGAGGATGCAGAACAATTTGTAAAGGAAATAATTCATGATGAAGGAACACTTGGGTTTCCACTTTTTAGTATGTATAAGAAGTATGGGATAATGTTCCAAGCAATCGATGCAACCAGTGCGCATGTTTTATTGATAATCAATGGTAAACTCTCATTAGAGACCCTAGCAATATTCAATCATATTTACAATCGTATTGGTTATAATTTGATTTTTGATAATATGACTGTATTTCGCCCGCGATATAATGATGAAGTTTATGAAACAAGTGGTGAGACTACAGAAGAAATATCCTCTCAGGCTAAAGAAGTGAATAAGGTTTCTAGCGAAGGGTTATCTCAAGAAACGAAATCTAAGCAACTCAAAATAGATGTTTTTGGTATGGAGGTGGCATGAATGTGGCTATACGTATCAGATGGCTTCTTGTCAATAGTAGCCCACCGTGATAAACCAGAGCACTTGCTCGTCCGTGCCCGCCACCCTGACCATATCAACGCCTTGTTCCCTGAGGCAGATGTGACTTATTTACCGTCCGCAGACTATCCATTCCGTGTAGTTTTGCACCGTATGGTAGTTGAGGGTGCTGTTGGTCGTTATATCACTCAAATGAGTTATGATAATTTCAAGAATAGTGTTACTGATAATGAATACCACGATACCTGTGTATCAGTATGGCATACGATGTTCCTATATGGTGAAACACATCGTCAAGGAGGTCTTTGAATGCGCAATAGCACTACTCATCCCCTAAAGGTAAATTGGATACCTATTGAAGGAGACAAGGGCCGCATAGGGATAACTCTCTGTCCTGGTAAGTATCAGCCTGTGTCATGGACAGGTGGCTGGGACCGGCAACTTTCTATTGATGTTGCAACTTTGGTAGAAATGAAAAATGATCGTGTTGTTAGTCTAATTACAGACGAAGATATGGAACTGCTACGTGTAACTGAACTTCCTCAAGCGATTACTGAACAAGGTATGGCTTGGGACCATCTGCCCCTTGAAGATACTACAGTGCCCTCTAGAGCGTGGTTAGAAGCAGCTAAACCGGTATTTCGTTCACTACTAACAAGTGTCCCCGAAGGAGAGACTGTAGTGGTTCACTGTATGGGTGGATTGAGCCGTGCTGGAACATTTGTTTCCATTTATCTTTGGTTACGAGGCTCATCTATGGCAGATGCAATAGAAAGAGTTCGTACAGAAAGAGATTCCAGAGCGATTAATCCTCGACAAGTAGAATTTTTAGAGCGTCTTGAGAAAACTGGTTATATTCCTCGAAGAAAATCAATAAACATGGGAGAAGGTAGTTTGCTTTCGCACAGAAATTATCATCCATGATAATCAATGAGAGCCCATATGCTGAAATCAGCGAGGACCTAAAGAATGCAATAGGCTCCGAACAATCACTGGATTGGGAAGTGATTGGAGACTATATTTCCGCAATTATTCAATCCGGTGAGCAACAATTTTTTACTGATTACAATCTACTAGATTTTGCAATGCAAGTATATGAGGCAGGTGGGGAAGATAGTATTTTGAAAAGATATCAATGCCAATTTGAGTTAGCGAAAATTTACTCCGAACAAGGGGGTTTGAAGAGGAAGTTCAAACTCACAAGAGTTAATTCCAAAGCACCCAAGTTTGACTCTCATAATCCTTCCACCACCAGATCCCTGAACTGTGTGGAAATTCACAAATCTCCCACCCATCTTCATTGATTTCACCGGTATGTTCAAAATTCGGACTTTGGTAATCTTTTGCTGCATCTAATTCAACAGACAATATATTTTCTTGTCCATTGGCCCAATTCCCTCCGTCTACAAGATCGTTAGATATTTCATTTGATTCATTTCCTTGATAAGTAGATTGCTTAACAAATGCTTCAGATGGATATACTTCTTCTTTTGAACCTCGCTTTTCTTCCCATTGACTTGGCTTATTAGGATAAATTGTTGGGTTAAGAGGGTCATCTACTAAGTTAAAGATATCTACATTTTCAGAATACGGTTGATTTAATTCGGCCCCTAAGGTGTAAGAATCAGGTTGCATGTTCCCTGAGGGGGCAGTCCAAATATGGGATGGTAGTGGGTTTGCAGGATTTTGATCAAATAAGCTATTTTCATTAACTTCGGAGACCATATTTGAATAACCGAAGTAACTTTCTGAAACACCGGAATTAGATCTCCTGGAAACCTTTTTGAGGGCTCCAATAACGCCTGGAATTACTAGTAAAACAAGACCGAAGAGAAGAGTAACAAAAGACCAATCGCCAGTTTCAACATCATTTCCTTTCGAGATGGTAATATCTTGGCCTTCAATCTGGCCACTAGGTTCCGAAGAACCGGTTGTTGGGATTCGTACAAGATTGAATGTTTGCTCTGCCGTAGTTTGGCCATCCATAACTGCAGCAACCGTAATCAAGTAACTTCCAGCATCCCAATTTGTACAATCTTGCATATTTCCAAAACCATCAGATTCACCCGGAGTACCCAACCAACTTATGTCCGAACTAATAACCTCTAAACCATATACCGTGGCATTAACAATAATACTACAATAATCACCCACTTCTTCGCCAGATCCTATAATTTGAATCGAAACTTCAGGACTTTCAGGCTGATAAATTGTAAACAAAATCGCATCAGAATCGCTCTTTCCAAATTGTGATAAATAATCAACCTGCACTTCATAATCTCCTGCAGGCCAGCCAGTACAATCTACACTAAATTGATCATTCGGAATCAACCCAGCAGTGCCTTGCCAATCAATGGTAGGTGAAAATCCATAGAAAATAGAAGCAGCATCTTCAATTTCAGCTTCAATTAAGCAAGAATCCCCCACGAGTGAAAACTCATTAGCCTCCAAACTTAATTCGATACTTGGTAAAACACCACCCAGTTCTAGTTCATAGACGCCAAGTACTAGGTTAACTGGAGTTGTTGAATCACTTGTATCTGTAGCCATTAATGTCAAACTGTAAGAACCAGCCTCCCACGCAGCCATGTCAATATAATCTGAATCCAATTGTGAACCGTTTAATGTGATATTGCTCCACAATGACATGGTTCGCCCGGGGCCGGCAATCTCCAATTCAACAAGCACATCGAGGGCCTCTGCAGTGGTATCTAAATCATACACAACTCGGAGCGTATCGGTCACGCCATCCACATCATTATCCAGTTCAATGACTGAATGTGAAAACAAATCAACAGGCCAGTCTAAAGGATACAATGCGAGGTCATTGTAATCATCATCCCAATATGCCCATGCAGACTTCTCCCGCCCATCTGGATACAAAATTCTGATTTCAAGATAGCCGAACGGAACATATGCGTCAGAATGTAAATCCCAATGGAATATACCGCGCCCCCCACTAGATTCACCCACTGCATCAACTCGGTGCGAGAAAACCCATTGTAGCGGAGGCTCCCCATTGAAATCATCCGGATTCCAGAAATTCATCTCTAGTGTGACAAAATCTTCATCTCGGTAACTATGTTGGATGTCTAAATCCACAGAGAGTGTGTCAGGATTACCATCTAAATCAAAGTCAATAGATTCTACAAACACGCCTTCTAATCTTAGAGATTCCCAATAGGCATTAAGCGTTGTAGAATAAACAACATCTTCCCTATCACCATCTACATAGAGCGTTAATTCCCCGCTTAAACGACCCGGTTGCAAATCTGTATTCCACAACTCAAGGTCGATATAACCGCTAGTTCCGTTGCCAACATCTAGGGACGGCCGATAAACAGTTGCTGAAGAACTGACATTTTCTTGTGAATAAACTCTGAGGGAAAGATCACCTTGGTTGGCAAACCCCTCCGTATCCAAATTAAAATGCACCCGGACGCTGTCATTGTAGCCATCGCCAATAGTATCCCTCATTTCCCAAATAACACCATTTATTGATTCATCGTCATTATTACTGGCAGATGGATACTCTATCCAAAGATTTCCAAACACGACGGTGTCGCAGAGATTACCTTCACTCCACAAGTACGCCTCTACCCAAAACATTCCGTTTTGCCCGGGGTTATAGTACCCAACATCCTGTTCAAACGAATCATAGTCACTACCATCAATAGTGTGGCTATAATCGAAACTATCCACGAACGACTCCTTGTCGGCCGAATAGAATTTAAATTCAACCTCGATATCAACATTTGAACCATCCGTATCTGGATCATATTCAAACAGAATTTCATTATTGAAGCCGTCACCATTACTATCATTGGGTGTTGCTGTCATTCGGTAAAACCATGAAGTAAATTCACCGAAGTGAACCTCAGCATAATCACTTCCAGTATTCACATCGATGACTGTGAATTGGAGTCCTGATTCTGAATCATCATAGAGGCGGGCTGAGGGGTTACTATCGTCATTGAAATTCTGATTGTCAGTGAACATATCGGAAAAATCTGAAGAGAAACCATCTTGCAATTCATTGGCTCCATCTGCTTGAACAAGACCTACGCAAGGATGTCTTTCATCCGTATTATCAACATTTGTCCCAGTGTTGCATTTTGATTCATCAATATGCCAAATTAGAACACCGCTTCCTGGTAAACCACGGTCATAGTATGACGAGGTTTTGTCTCGATATTCAATCAAGAAATATTCACTTCCACCAATCGGCACTTTCAAAATGCCACCCCAATTGTTACTTGAATACAAAGTGTAACTTGCAGTATCTCCTGGTTGGACGATGGTAGGTGAAACCCATCCAAGCTCAATTTTCGACCATGGAGAAAAATGACTAGGATTTTCCTCACCATTGTAGGTAAGGTAAACTCCGCTACCCATTATCCCCCAAGATCCGATTCCACTAGAGGACCCATCCGGGTCGTAGAGATCGGGCAACCCAAGGTTATGACCAAATTCATGTGCGAATGTTCCCACGTTACATGAATATGTACAAACAAAATATTGATTGATGGAAACACCATCGTTAGTATGCACGTCCTCCATCCCATAATCCGAGTTCATCATATGTGGCCAGATGCTTTTATCGGGGGGCGATGAACCTCCATCTGTCCAATCCCAACTTTCGCCAGTTGCCTCATTGGGAGCATTGAATACAATCATTAGATTGTCAACATAACCATCTCCATTTTGGTCATAAGAAGAGAAATCAATTGAATTGTCTACCTTACTAACCGCTTCAGCAAGGCAATCTTCTGTGCCTCTTGCGTATCCACCAAAGCCATCATCACACTGTTTTCTAGAACGTGAAAGATCAATCCAATCTGTCACATAACCAGTTACTTGAGTTTGCCCTCGACTATTTTCATCATAGATACGGGCCATTGAATTCCCATTCATGTTGAATAACATGTCATCAATGTCGTCAGCTCCATCTCCAGGGTAATGCCAAGAGTCTGATGGTTCCACCAAGAGTACGATAACATCTTCATAAGCATCTGCATGAGGGTCTCCAAAAGAAAGATCCCTTCCATTGGTGAAATAGTGTTCAGGATGATTCGGAGATAATTCTTGTAATGTTAAATCCGAATTATCATCAATATTCGATTCGATTTGAGGTTGATTTAGAACTGCAACTGGCAATAGGCTGCAAATCATCATCAAGAAAATTGCAGATTGGATTCGCATTAGAAATCCCTCCTATTTCGAATTAAAACTGAGACAATTATCCCAACAGCGAGCATAGAACCCCAAATTACCCATGCAAGCACACTGGTTAATGGGTCGTCTGCCATACTTGCTGTAATCCCCGGCCAAGTGCCATACAAATCTGAATAACCATTACCACTTGAATCAGGACAGCCCTGACGATCTATTGTCGAATCGCCATTCTCTTCCGGGCAATCGTCACGATTGAATCCAATGAGATTGTCACCATAGCCATCTCCATCTGTATCATTCCATTGGAGTGGGTCTTCAGGGAATACATCCCCTTGTTGGCTCCACCCATCACCATCTAAATCTGGGCACCCAAACAAATCCATTTTGCTAAGTCCAACAATATTTACGCATCCATCTGGATTGATTCCTAAAGGAGAATCACCATAGCCATCTCCATCAGAATCGGCATGCTGTGTATCGTCATTTAGGAAGTAATCATTCAAATTAGACCAACCATCACCGTCTCGGTCCAAGCAACCAAATCTATCAATTGAGCTACTCCCCCATTCACTTAGGCAACTATCTGGTTCATTGCCATCAGGGTTGTCACCATAACCATCGTAGTCTGAATCGGCCCATTGAGTTGAATCTGTGTCGAACATATCATTTAAATTTGACCAACCATCACCATCAGAATCTAAGCATCCAAAGCGGTCTAGTGTACTAGTTCCGGAAATTAGCGGACAAGAATCTGGTTGGATTGCTCCTTCTGACTGATTGTCACCATAATTGTCACGATCTGTATCCTGCCACTGCGTAGGATTGTTTGGTAATGCATCAGCATTTCCTTGCGGATGGGGTAGCCAAAGAATCGAATCACCATCACTCCACCCGTCACCATCTGAATCTAGGCAACCATAGCGATCTAGGTGACTTGAGCCGCTATCATCCTGGCATTCATCTGGTTGATAAGCACCCGCACTCTTATTGTCGCCATAACCATCACCATCTCGGTCCAGCCATTGGCTAGGGATGCGATACAATGCATCACCTTGGTCTGACCATCCATCACCATCCCAATCAGAACAGCCATATCGGTCTTGATTACTTTGCCCCCACTCATAAGGGCAAGAATCCGGGTCAGTTGCACCATCCCAGTTGTTATCTCCATACCCATCTCCGTCATAATCTTCCCATTGGGTAGGGTCCAGAATCCATTTATCAGCGCCGTCGGATATAGACCAGCCACTATCTTGATCGCTTGCCCCATCGTAGTCCCCATCTAAACAACCATACCGGTCACGGTAACTGTTGCCGAACTCGATAGGGCAGCCGTCAGCCATTCTGCCATTTGGATTATCACCATAACCGTCCCCGTCAGAATCTTCCCACTGAGAGTCGTCATAGTCAAAAGCATCTACAGAATTACTCCACCCATCATAATCATAATCCGGGCAACCAACCGCGTCCCTCCAACTCTGACCATAGCTTGACCAGCAATCGTCAGAATTGTCGCCATAGCCATCCCCGTCGAAATCACTCCACTCACCAGAGTTGTTTGGAAAACTGTCAGAATTGTCGCCAAAGCCATCCCCGTCCGAGTCTCGCCATTCACCAGAGTCTGCTGGGAACTCGTCATCTGAATCCCTGTAACCGTCACCATCGCGGTCACGATTTGTAGTATCTATTGTCAAAGTGATCTTGATTTTATTTTGATCACCGGCTGTATCATCATGACCATAAATTGAAACATATCGGTAACCGTTAGATCCAGCAGTATTATACCCCCAAGTATACGACTCATAACAGTCTAATCGGGTCCAACTAGACCAAGAACTAACATAAGTTGCAGCAGATGCTGCTGCGTAATGAATGGGGCAATCATTTTCAAACAAAACACGATATCTGTCCCCTTCATAAACATAGAATTTCATGTAATCTTGGGTGTCGACCCCATAGCTGCAATCATCGTTGTTACAAACATACCAGTTCGATGAACCTGTATATAATGTAGCCGCAGTGCTAAAACTATCGTCGGCACTGGCCATTGGAATTAGCATTGTAAGTAGGAATATAGTAGAACTTATTGAACATATCTTCTTTATTCTAAGTCTAATATAATTTAATGATAAAGTCATTAGAAACATTACTGGGGTATAGGCTGGGGTTATTGAATCTTCTTCCATTGAAATAGACAAAAGTGAACAGATATCAGAGATCGGTAAATTATCCAAAATCATGCAAAATAGAAATGTATTGTGTGGGGGTTTTTACAAATGTGATACTCAGAATTCATCATCACCTTCTTCATCTTCTTCAAGCTACTCTGAACCCACACCTTCGTTGATTCGGTGTGACACTACAAAGGATATTGCTTAGTGGGGCATTTACTAAAAAACCATGGATAATGGGCATTTTTGGAATTACATGTGTTATAATTGGAGGTTACAAGATGTTTACACAAACATGGGCTTCAATCAAAAATCGACAACTTGGATTCCAAGTTGTGACATCTCTGTAAATGCGTGTTCCCCGGTTCTGTCCAGACAATCGTATCGGAAAACTCAAACCTTAGTTAGGATGAAGAAATTTAACTTCCGAAATTCCCTGTAGGATTCTGAAATATTTCTAGATCAAAATTAGATATTGATGACAAAAGGTGATCGAATATATCTGATTGAATTCCTTCATACTCCACCCAGTTAATATTACTACTAAAGCAATAAACTTCTATCGGTAAACCATTTTCTGTTGGCTCCAACTGTCTAACCATCACGGTCAAATCCTTTCTAATGTTTTCATTAGCCATCAAATACTGATGCGCATACTCCCTGAAAAGTCCG
>Ga0114997_10001922_pt1 | contig 16985 bp, 14 predicted proteins | sample ArcticOcean_MG_C_2_FD_87045 | JGI IMG/M metagenome (GOLD analysis project Ga0114997, IMG submission 87045) | Marine microbial communities from western Arctic Ocean - ArcticOcean_MG_CB4_136 | ecosystem: Environmental > Aquatic > Marine > Oceanic | place: Arctic Ocean: Canada Basin | collected...
AATTAGAAAAAACTTTTCTGAGTTTGTTAAATCTCTTAAAAACAAATCTGTTAATATTGATTTTACTATCTTGCAAAAATTAGATGAAAAAAATAGGCAATTAATTCAGAAAAAAGAATCTTTAGAAAAAGAAAAAAAAGAAATTTCAAAATCTAAAGATGAAAGTTTGTTTAAAAAATCTAAAGAAATTTCAACTGCATTAGAAAAAGTTTCTGAAAATCAAAAAAAAACAAAAGCTGAATTAAATAATATATTAATAAATATACCAAACATACCCCACCCTGATGTCCCGAATGGCAAAGATGAAAATGACAATGTTGAAATTCTTAAATCAGGAAAAATACCTAAATTTGATTTTAAACCCAAGTCTCACCATGAGTTGGGTGAAAATTTACAAATGCTTGATTTTGATCTTGCTACAAAAACAACAGGCTCAAGATTTGTCTTTGTTAAGGATAAATTAGCGCTACTAGAGAGAGCGTTATCAAACTTTATGCTCGACACCCATATTAATCAAAATAAATATCAGGAAATTTCACCTCCCTTAATAGCTTCAGCTAATACAATGTTTGGAACCGGACAACTTCCAAAATTTGAAAACGATCAATTTGAGATTAAATTTGAAGAAGGTTCAGATAGAAAATTTCTTATTCCAACTGCAGAGGTTATTTTAACAAATATAGTTAATGATAAAATTGTAGATCGTAAAAATCTTCCTATGAGATTTGTTGCTTCAACACCTTGTTTTAGAAAAGAAGCCGGGAGTTATGGTAAAGATACCAAAGGCATGATCAGACAACATCAATTTTATAAAGTAGAAATGGTTAGCATTGTTGAAAAAGAAAACTGTTTATTTGAACTTGAAAGAATGACTAACTGTGCAACAGATATTTTAGACAAATTGGAATTACCTTATAGAAAAGTCATTTTATGTACTGGAGACATCGGTTTTAGTGCAGAAAAGACTTACGATATCGAAGTTTGGCTACCTTCAGAAAATAAATATAGGGAGATTTCATCCTGTTCTTCATGCTCAACTTTTCAAGCTCAAAGAATGAAAACTAGATACAAAAATGATAATAATGAAACAGTTTTTGTTGGAACTTTAAATGGCAGTGGTTTAGCTATTGGAAGAACACTGATAGCAGTTTTAGAAAACTATCAACAAAAAGATGGTTCCATTATCCTACCAAAAATTCTTAGACCTTATATGAATAATTTAGAATTAATTTCATTGAAATAAAGTTGTTTTCATCATTAAGATAGTATAATAATTCATTTAATTTATAAGGAGATTTATGGAGAGTTCAGGAATAGGACAATTTATACCGTTAATTTTAATTTTTGTTATTTTTTATTTTTTCTTAATAAGACCTCAGCAAAAAAAAGTTAAAGAACATAAAGCTATGATAGAGAATCTTAAAAGAGGAGATAAAGTTATCACTTCTGGAGGAATCACTGGTACTGTAGATAGGTTAATTGATAATGATACAGTTGAAGTGGAGATTGCAGAAAATGTTAAAGTTGAAATAGTAAAAGCTACCGGTATCCAAGGTCTGCTAAACGCTACTCAAGAAATAAAAAAATAATTGATTATTTAAATTAAGTGCTTTATTTTTCTAAGTTACGTATTGTACTCATTATATTATTTTCACTTTTATTTATTTTAATTGCATCATCTAATTTATTTAAAATAGAGGACAGTTTTTTTGATAAAAAAATTAATTTAGGATTGGATCTACAAGGTGGATCATACCTTCTGCTAGAAATTGATAATGCTCCAGTTATTGAACAAAAATTACAAAATTTAACAACAGTTATTAGAAATTATTTTAAAGGTAAAAATATCAAGATTAACAATATTAAAGTTAATAATAAAAATATTTTCTTTAATGTATCGGAAGAAGATAAACAATCAGTTATAGATACTTTTGATGCTGAGGATAGTGAAGTAAACCCATATTACCCAAGATTTAAATCACATCAGTTAGTTCTTGAAGAGGCTGGTTTTAATTTCAAAATAGGTTTCTCTAAGCAAGGTTTAATAGCTCTTAAAACATCATCTCAAGATCAAGCAATTGAAATAGTAAGAAGACGAATTGATGAGGTTGGTACCAATGAACCCAACATTTTAAAAAGAGGAAATAACAGAATATTAGTGGAGTTACCAGGGTTAGATGACCCAATGAGAGTTAAATCACTTTTAGGAAAAACTGCTAATCTTACATTTAGATTTGTTTCTAAAGACAATAATGACAGTTTCGGTGTTGAAAAATTAAAATACGAAGACAACTCTCAAGAAGCAACAGTAAGTAAAAGAATTATTATAAGTGGTGATAACCTTTTAGATGCTCAACCTCAAATGGATACACAAACTAACCAAACAATAGTTTCTTTTTCATTAGATAGAGTGGGGGCAAAAAGATTTGGTAAAGCTACTTCAACAGGTGTTGGAAAACAATTGGCAATAGTTTTAGATGGAATGATTATAAGCGCTCCTGTTATAAGGGATACAATTGCAAGTGGTTCTGGTCAAATTAGCGGTGGGTTTACATTCCAATCTGCAACAGATCTGGCTTTATTATTAAGATCTGGAGCTTTACCAGCGCCGTTAAATATAATTGAAGAGAGAACGGTCGGTCCTGATCTAGGCCAAGACTCTATTAATGCTGGAATGATTTCATTATCCATTGGGTTTCTTTTGGTAATAATTTTTATGTTTGTTAAGTATAGAATTTTTGGCCTGATAACTAATGTTACATTGATTATTAATTTATTTATTTTATTGGGAATTTTGACATTATTTGAAGCTACATTAACACTCCCCGGTATAGCAGGTATAATTTTAACTGTTGGTATGGCAGTTGATGCAAATGTTTTAATTTTTGAAAGAATTAAAGAAGAATTAAAAAATGAAAAAAATAATATTATAGCTTTTGACAGTGGTTACACTAAATCGAAAACTGCAATTATTGATGCAAATATAACAACTTTATTAGCCGCAATTATACTTTTTTTCATGGGTTCCGGACCTGTAAAAGGTTTTTCCGTAACACTCGGCTTAGGAATTTTTACAACTCTCTTTTCTGTTTACTTTATAGCAAGGCTATTCACTAGCATCTATGTTTCTAGAAATAGAAATAAGGAGAAATTAATATAATGATAGCTTTTAGTAAGTATTATAATCATTTTAATATTTTTTCAGCATTTTTGATTATCATATCTTTAATTTTATTAATTTTTAAAGGTCTTAATTTTGGTATTGATTTTAAAGGAGGTACTTTAATTGAACTTAGATCGGTTAACTCAAAAATAAATGTGAGTTCATTGAGGGATAAATTTAGTCAAATGAATTTAGGTGACATTTCTGTTAAAAAGTTTGGAAATGATATTGACTATCTAATTAAATTTGAAAATAAAGATAATAAGAAAAATATAATTGAAGAGATTAAAGTAAGTTTAGATGAGTCATTCGGTAAAGATTTTAATTTTAGAAGAGTTGAGAGCGTAGGGCCCAAGGTAAGCGCTGAATTATTAAAATCAGGAGTTATTGCCATTTCTTTATCACTTGCAATAATGTTATTTTATATTTGGATAAGATTTGAATGGCAATTTAGTTTGGGAGCAATTTTAGCTCTTTTTCATGATGTTATAGTAACACTGGGTGTTTTTTCTTTATTTAGTTTGGAGATTAATCTCTCAATAATTGCAGCTGTTTTAACTATAGTTGGTTATTCTATGAACGATACGGTTGTAATTTTTGATAGAGTTAGAGAAAATCTTAGAAAGTACTCTGATATCAAAATCAATGAATTAACTAATATTTCTATTAATGAGACTTTATCTAGAACAATAATTACTTCCGCAACAACATTGCTTGCCTTACTAGCCATATATTTTTTTGGAGGTGAAATTTTAAAAGGATTTTCATTAGCAATGATACTTGGCGTTATTTTTGGAACTTATTCCTCAATATATATCGCTAATACAGTTTTAGTTAGATTAAAAGTTTCACAAAGAACAATTCTTAAGGAAGATGATAAGTTAGAAAATTAGTAAAGGTTTTGTGCTGCTACCATTGAAAGTAACATTGGTAGCGATAACAGTGTATTTGTTCTAGAAAATAACATAGCTGTACGAGCTGATTTAACTTTAATTTCTGGCTCACATTCAACTAAACCTAGAGCTCTTTTTTGATTAGGCCAAATAATAAACCAAACATTAAAAGCCATATATAATCCAAGCCACATACCTATCCCAATAGCAGTATTTTTTCCACCACCCGAAGTAATACCTAGTGTCATCGCTTCATGAGCGTAGCCATTTACTCCAGCTAGTATTAATCCAGATACAATTGTTAGTAATGCTGCCCATCTAAAATAGAATAATGCTGCTGGGGCAATTACTTTTCCTATAGCAGGTTTTTGTTCATCAGGTATCTTAGACATGTTTGGTATTTGAACAAAATTAAAATACCAAAGCAAACCAATCCACATAGTTGCTACAACAACATGAACTAATCTAAATAACCAACTCCAAAACAATCTATCAAAATCGAATCCACCATTACCAAAAAATAATCCTAAAAAAAGGATTATAGCTAAGCCAAGTGATGCGTGAATTGTTTTAGGAAGTGATGATAATAAGTTACCCATAATAGAATCAATCATACACTAATTATTGAAATATCTAAGCTTTTTTTTGAATTTATTTATAACAAAGCTTTCAAATATTCACCTGTATAACTACTTTTTACTTTAATTATTTCCTCAGGTTTTCCTTCTGCTATTATGTTTCCACCTTTTACACCACCTTCTGGACCCATATCAACTATATAATCAGCTGTTTTGATTACATCTAAATTATGCTCAATTACAACAACAGTATTTCCAAGTTTCACAAAAGTATGAAGAATTTCTAAAAGTTTTTTTATATCATGCTGGTGAAGACCAGTTGTTGGTTCGTCTAAAATATACATTGTTCTTCCTGTTGATCTTTTAGAAAGTTCTTTGGCAAGTTTAATTCTTTGAGCCTCACCACCAGAAAGTGTTGTTGCCTGTTGACCTATTTTTATATAACCTAAACCTACTTTTTTTAGAGTAAGGAGTTTTGTTTTAATATTAGATATATTTTCAAAATATTCACAACCTTCATCAACTGACATATCCAGAACATCTGCTATGCTTTTATCTTTAAATTTTATTTCAAGTGTTTCTCTATTATATCTTGTTCCTTTGCACTCGTCGCACTGGATATAGACATCTGGTAAAAAATGCATTTCGTAAGTAATTACTCCGTCACCTTCACACACTTCACATCTTCCACCTTTTACGTTAAAAGAAAATCTACCTGGTTTATATCCCCTAGTTTTCGATTCTGGTAAACTTGTAAACCAATCTCTAATTGGACCAAACGCACCAGTATAAGTTGCTGGATTTGATCTTGGAGTCCTTCCAATTGGTGATTGATCTATATCAATAATTTTATCAATTAACTCAACACCTTTAAAACTTTTAAAGGCTTTTGGAATTTTTCTAGCCTTATTGTTGAGCGTTAAATTTAAAGCGTGATATAAAGTTTGTAATATTAATGTTGATTTGCCGCTTCCTGAAACTCCAGTAACGCAAGTGAAGCTACCAGTTGGTATTTTAAGATTTACATCATTTAGGTTGTTTCCACATGCACCACTAATCTCTACAAACCTTCCATTTTTAGCCAATCTTCTAGTCTTTGGAACTTCTATACGTTTTTTATTAGATAAATATTGTCCAGTGATACTATTCTTATTTTTTTTAATTTCACTGTAGGTACCTTGAGCTGTTATTTGACCACCATTAGTGCCAGCTTCAGGACCCATATCAATAATGTGATCAGCATGTTCCATAGTTTCAGTATCGTGCTCTACTACGATAACTGTGTTTCCAAGATCTCGTAATCTTTTAAGTGCATTGATAAGTTTTACATTATCTTTTTGATGTAGACCTATAGACGGTTCGTCAAGAACATATAAAACACCAGTTAATCCTGAGCCAATTTGTGAAGCCAATCTTATTCTTTGTGCTTCACCTCCAGAAAGAGTTCCCGACTCTCTTGAAAGTGTTAAATAATCTAATCCAACATTAAGTAAAAAATTTAATCTTTCATTAATTTCTTTTAGTACGTGTTCTGCAATTTTAAATTGTCTTTTATCTAAATTTTTTTCTAGATTCTTAAACCATTGAGAGGCGTCTAAAATGGATTTTATTGTAACTTCACTAATATTGTGGTTATCAATTTTAACACACAATGCCTCTTCTTTCAGTCTTTTTCCATTACATCCTTCACATGCTGAATCAGATTGATATTCAGCAATAGCCTCTCTTTTCCACTCACTATCAGACTCTAAGAATCTTCTTTCCAGATTATTAATTACTCCTTCAAAAGTTTTTTTATGTGAATATTTTTCATAACCATCATCATAATTAAACTTAATTTCCTCTTCATCGGATCCATAAAGTATTACGTCTTTAATTTTTTTTGAAATTCTCTTCCATTTTTCATCTAAAGAAAAACCATAGTGTTTAGCGATTGATGCAAGAGTTTGAGCATAATAAAGAGTTGTTGATTTTGCCCACGGTTCTATAGCACCATCAGCAATACTTTTTCTATCATCGGGAACTACTAAATTTGGATCTACATTTAACTTGATTCCAATACCCTCACACTCTTCACATGCACCATAAGGACTATTAAAAGAAAATAATCTAGGCTCAATCTCTTCAATTGTGAAACCACTTTCTGGGCAAGCAAATTTAGTAGAATAAATTAGTTTTTCAATTTTTCTAAATTTTTGAGGTAAAGTTTCATCTTCATATTCAACAAACACTAAACCATTAGATAAATTTACTGCTGATTCAATACTTTCGGCCAATCTATTTCCTAGTTTAGAGTTTAAAACGATTCTATCGACAAGTACTGAAATATCATGCTTTAATTTTTTATCTAAGTTTGGTGTTTTTTCAATATCATATAAAGTATTGTCTATTTTAATTTTTCTAAAACCTCTACGTTTGTAGCTCAGAATATCTTTTCTATACTCACCTTTACGACCCCTAACCACAGGAGCATAAACATATATTGTAGATTTTTGAGGTAATTTTTTTATGAGATCCACAATCTGTGTTATTGTTTGAGATGCTATAGGTTTACCTGTGAAAGGTGAGTAGGGAATACCTGCCCTTGCAAATAAAACTCTCATATAATCATAAATTTCTGTAACAGTAGCGACAGTAGATCTTGGGTTTTTGGACGTATTTTTTTGCTCTATAGCAATTGCTGGACTTAAACCTTCAATAAGATCAACATTAGGTTTTTTCATTTTATCTAAAAATTGTCTTGCATATGCTGATAAGCTTTCAACATACCTTCTTTGACCTTCTGCATAAATAGTGTCAAAAGCTAAGGATGATTTTCCGGAACCGGATAGACCTGTTATAACAATAAATTGATCTTTTGGTATTTCAACTGATACATTCTTTAGGTTGTGTTCTTTGGCACCCTTAATAACTATCTTTTTGATCATAATTTTTGTTGCTTTGAATTAATAAAATTAATATTCAGAATAAATTGTGATATAAAACTATTTAATTAATTTAACAAATATAAAATATTATGGCTGGAAGTTTAAATAAAGTATTATTAATTGGTCGTTTAGGCGCAGACCCTGAGATCAAACAAATGGTTAATGGCAAGAGTGTAGCAAGACTTAGTTTGGCTACAAGCCAATCTTGGAAAGATAAAAATACTGGTGAAAAAAAAGAAAAAACTGAATGGCACCGTGTGGTTGTATTTAATGAAGGTCTTGTTAATGTAATTCAGCAATACCTTAAGAAGGGTGCTCAAATATATGTTGAAGGTCAAATGACAACCAGAAAGTGGAAAGACGAACAATCTGGTCAAGATAAGTATTCTACAGAAATTGTTCTCCAAGGTTATAACTCTACTCTAACAATGCTTGGTGGTGGAAATACTAGTGGAGGTGGTGGTGGTATACAAAATGATAACACACAACAAAATAATAATGTTGAAGACTCTCCTCCTATTTCGAACGATATGGATGACGAAATTCCATTTTAGCATCTATGCAAAAAACTGAAGCACCAAAAGAAGAGAAAATTAAGTTAATTTCCATGCATGATGAGATGAGCTCATCATATCTTTCATATGCAATGAGTGTTATCGTTAGTCGTGCTCTTCCCGATATAAGAGATGGTTTAAAACCTGTACATCGAAGAATATTATTTGCAATGTATAAGGGTGGTTATGATTGGTCAAAACAATTTAGAAAATCTGCAAGAATAGTTGGAGATGTAATTGGTAAATATCATCCTCATGGTGATCAATCTGTATATGATGCGTTAGTAAGAATGGTTCAGGATTTTTCAATGAGCTTACCTCTTGTTCAGGGTCAAGGTAACTTTGGGTCAATTGATGGAGATCCAGCCGCAGCAATGAGATACACTGAAACAAGACTTGCTAAAGTTTCTCAATTTTTAATTGATGACATTGAAAAAAACACTGTTTCTTACAAAAGTAATTATGATGAAACTGAAAAAGAACCCACTGTATTACCCGCTCAATATCCCAATCTTTTAGTTAATGGTGCAGGAGGTATAGCCGTTGGTATGGCAACAAGTATTCCACCTCACAATTTAGGTGAAATTATAGATGGAACATTAGCATTAATAGAAAATAAAGACATTAAGATTAAAGAATTAATGAAACATATACCTGGGCCAGATTTTCCAACTGGTGGTGTTATAATTGGTAAAGATATAATTAAACAAGGCTACAATAATGGAAGAGGATCATTTAAAATTAGAGGCGAAGTTTCTTCTGAATCTCTAAAAAATGGAAGAGACAGATTAGTTATTACTTCAATACCATATCAAGTAAATAAATCTGTATTAAATGAAAGAATTGCACAATTAGTTAGAGAAAAGAAAATTGAAGGAATAAAAGATATTAGAGATGAGTCAAATAGAGAAGGTATAAGAGTTGCTATTGATTTAAGAAATGGTGTTGAGCCAGAAACTATTAAAAGGCAACTTTATAAAAACACTCAAATTGAAAGTTCTTTTGGTTTCAACACATTAGCTATTGTTGATGGCAAACCTAAAACTTGTAACTTAAAAGATTTTTTAACTAACTTTTTGTCTTTTAGGGAAGATGTTGTTGTCAGAAAAACAAAATTTGATCTTCAAAAAGCAGAAGAAAGAGCCCACATTTTGTTAGGTCTATCAGTTTCTGTTGAGAATTTAGATAAAATCATAAAGATTATTCGTTCATCAAAAACTCCTGACAATGCAAAACAAACTATTTTAAAAACTAGCTGGAAAATAAACAAATCTCAAAAACTAATTTCATTAGTTGAAGGAAAAAAAAGTAAAAATTCATATTCATTGTCAGAACCTCAAGTTATTGCAATTTTAGAATTGAGACTTCAAAAATTAACAGCGCTAGGAATTAATGAAATTGAAGTTGAAATCAAAAAACTCGCTGAATTAATTGCAAATTTCAAAAAAATTATATCTTCTAAGAAAGAACTTTTAAAAGTTATTAGTGAAGAACTTAAAAATATTAAAGAAAAATTTGCAGTTCCACGAAGAACTAAAATTATAGATGCGGTGCTAAATTATGACATTGAAGAAACAATTCAAAAACAATCAGTAATAATAACAGTTACTCTTCAAGGTTACATAAAAAGAGGTTCCTTAGATGGTGTTAAACAACAAAAAAGAGGAGGGAAAGGAAAATCTGGAATTACCACAAGGGATCAAGATTCTGTTATTCAAACACTATCTGTGAATACTCACACTTCAGTTTTATTTTTTTCTACAGAAGGACTTGTTTACAAGGTTAAAGCATGGAAAATCCCAGAAGGCTCAACAACATCAAAAGGTAAATCATTATTTAATATTTTACCTCTAAAAAATCATCAATCTATCAGCTCTATAATGCCAATGCCTGAAAATGAAACTGAGTCTAAAAATTATCAGATAGTTTTTGCTACAGCCCTAGGTAAAGTAAGGAAAAATAGTTTAGAAGATTTCTCTTCAATTAACTCATCAGGTAAAATTGCGATGAAGTTAGATAATAATGATAAAATTGTTGGTGTTAAAATTTGTCAAGATGACCAAGATATAATCTTAAGTACTAAATTTGGAAAGTGTATTAGATTTGAAGCAAAAAAACTTAGAGTTTTTAAAGGTAGATCTTCGAAAGGAATTAAGGGTATTGAATTAGCACCCAATGATGAAATTGTATCATTATCTGTCATTTCTGGAAATCAAATTAAAAAAAATGGAAAAAAAACAAAAGATGAAGAATCTGAATTGATTGCAAAAGAAAAATTTGTTTTATCCATTAGTGATAATGGATATGGTAAGAAAACTTCTCATTTTGATTATCGTGTTACTAATCGTGGCGGAAAAGGAATTATAGGTATAATAAACTCACCGAGAAATGGCAATATAACTTCTTCATTCCCAGTTGATGAAGGAGATGAAATTCTTATATCAACAAACAAAGGAAGAGTAATTAGGGTCGCTGTAAAAGAAATCCGTACTGCTGGAAGAAATACCCAGGGTGTAAGAATTATTAAACTTTCAGGTGAAGAAAAAGTAGTTTCAGCTATAAAAATTGATGATAATTTAATTTAATGAACAAAATTGCTATTTATCCAGGAACATTTGATCCAATTACTTATGGTCATATTGATTTAATTAAAAAAGCACTAAAATTATTTGATAGTATTGTTGTTGGTGTTTCTGATGTCAGTAATAAGAACTATCTTTTTAACTCTGATGAAAGAATAAATATTGTTAATAAAGCTCTTTTTAAAGACCTTAAACTAAATAAAAGAAAAATATCTGTCGTATCTTTTAGTTCATTAACAACTGATTTGTGTAAAAAGTATAAATCAAACATAATTCTAAGAGGCTTGAGAGCTGTTTCAGATTTTGAATATGAATTTCAATTAGCTGGAATGAATAGAAAACTTAACAATAATATTGAAACTATCTTTCTTATGTCTGATGTTGAAAATCAAATAATTTCTTCAAGATTTGTTAAAGAAATTGTTAAATTAAAAGGTGATATTAGAAAATTTACTACCAAAAGTACTATTAAATCTTTAAAAGAAAAATATGAATAAGATTATAATAAATTTATTTATTTTTTTTTTATTAATTACCAATCAATCAATTGCAGAGGAAAACATAATGATTTTAAAGTTAAAAGATGGAGATGTAAAAATTGAATTATTTGAGGATTCAGCGCCAAATCATGTCAAAAGGATTAAAGAATTAGCTGATGCTGGTAAATATGATAACGTAGTATTTCACAGGGTAATAGATGGTTTTATGGCACAAACTGGGGATGTACAGTTTGGTAATTCTTCTAATGATAATTTTGATATTAGAAGAGCGGGAACAGGAAATTCTAATTTACCTGATCTTAAAGAAGAGTTTAGTGATCTTCCACATGATCGAGGAACATTATCGATGGCTAGATCTTCAGATCCAAACAGTGGAAATAGTCAGTTTTTTATTTGTTTCAAGGAATCTTCATTTTTAGACAGGCAATATACTGTTTTTGGTAAAGTTATTGAGGGCATGGAATTTGTCGATAAAATTAAACGTGGTGAACCAGCTTCAGATCCAGATAAAATTATTAGCCTCAAGTCATTATAATTTTTTATAATGGCATTAAAAAAATTTGCCTTCAAAGTTTTAAATAAAGACAAGTTTGCCAGGTGTGGTTTGATTGAAACTCACAGGGGAAATATAAATACCCCAGCTTTTATGCCTGTGGGCACTCAGGCGACCGTTAAAGCTTGCACCATAGATGATGTTAAAAAGACTGGTTCTGAAATAATTTTATCAAACACCTATCACCTAATGATTAGGCCTGGTATTCAAAGAATACAGTCTGTTGGAGGGTTACATAATTTCATGAACTGTGACCTTCCAATTTTAACTGACTCAGGAGGATTTCAAGTAATGTCACTATCAAAACTTAATACAATTGACAGAGAGAAAGGAGCTATATTTAACTCACACGTGGATGGTAAAAAATTTTTCTTGAGTCCTGAAGAAAGTATTAGAATACAATTAGGTCTAAACTCTGACATTGTGATGATTATGGATGAGTGTCCAAAAAAATCTGACGATTATAATCTGATTAAAAAATCTATGGATCTCTCATTATATTGGGGTGAAAGATCAAAGAAAGCTTTTGGAAATAATCCTCATAAAGGTCTTTTTGGAATTGTACAGGGTGGCTTGTTTAAAGATCTAAGAAAAAAATCATTAAGTGAGTTAATCAAAATTGATTTTGACGGTTACGCAATGGGAGGTCTTGCAGTTGGAGAGTCCCAAAATGAAATGTTTGAAGTTTTGGATTACACAAAAAAATTTTTACCACCAGAAAAACCTCATTATTTAATGGGTGTAGGAACGCCATCGGATATTTTAGGTGCAGTAAAAAGAGGAATAGATATGTTTGATTGTGTGTTACCAACAAGGTCTGGAAGAACAGGTTTAGCTTTCACATGGGGGGGAAGAATCAATATTAAAAATAATAAATATCAATCAGACAACACTCCTTTAGACCTAAACTGTAAAAATTTGAATTTAAATAAATATTCTAAAAATTATTTAAATCATTTATTTAATACAAATGAAATTCTAGCGTCTATGCTGCTTACTCTTCATAATATTAATTTTTATCAGGAATTAATGTTTTTAATTAGAAAAAATATTTTAGAGGGCACTTTTGACGTATTTCATGATAAATACATTGATAAATTGTAAGAGATAAACAATTTTTAGTTCAAATTGACGTTTGAAAAATTAGAATAATTCTGTATATAACAACTATTCAATTTGAATATTTTTGTGGGCCCTTAGCTCAGTTGGTAGAGCAATTCCCTTTTAAGGAATGGGTCGATGGTTCGAGTCCATCAGGGCTCACCATATTTCAAATTTAGCTAATTGTGTTAGGTGGATAGTCTAATATTACATTATTCATTTTTTTATTTATATCTTTTATTCTATTTGCTGATGATGGATGTGTACTCATAAATTGTGGAGGTTCTTTACCTTTATTTAGTTCACTCATTCTTTCCCACAACTTAACAGTTTCTCTAATATCATAGCCAGATAGTGATGAAAAAATCATACCTAAGTAATCTGCTTCACTTTCTTGCTTCCTATTAAAGGGATTTAGAATCCCAAGTTCTGATAATAGGCCAACCGTGTTCATGCCAGTATTTTGGTTGATAGTAGATAATACACCTCCGCTTGCTATATCAATTATTCTTGTACCAACATTCAAAAGAGTACCTCTGCTAGCTCTTTCAACAGAGTGTTTTGCTACAGCGTGAGCAATTTCATGACCCATTACAGCCGCCAACCCGTTTGTGTTCTTTGTTGCATCAAGGATACCTGTGTAAATAGCAATTTTACCACCTGGCATGCACCAAGCATTTCTCATTTTTTTTTTATCAATCAAAATATATTCCCAGTCAAAATTTTTAGTAGGATCATCTAAATTCTCTTTATCAAAATATTCAGAAATTGAATTTTCCATTTTCTTTCCAATTTCTTTGATTTGATTAAGTGTTTTTATATCATCACTCATTTTTTCATTTTCTTTAACTTTTTCGTATATTCTTGCAGCCCGAGCATTTAATTTAGCTTCTGAAACTAACTTTAATTGTCTTCTTTGAGTAATGGGAGCTGTTGAACAAGAAGGTAGAGCAAAACTGCAACAACCACAGCCCAGATAAGATAAAAATTTTCTTCTATTCATTTTATTATAAAATTGTTAGTACTAAGTTATTATGAATCTTAATAATAAAATACTATTAGCTTTATTCATCTTTGCAATCATTTTTGTAATTTACTCAAGTTTTAACTAATCAATGACAAATAAACCTAAACAAAAATCTTTATCATTAACACTTAGAAACTATTTTATTACTGGTGTTATTGTGCTAATACCAATAGGTTTTACGCTTTATCTTAGTAAAATATTAATTCGCATATCATCAAACTTAATTCCAAAAAATATTAATCCGAATAATTATTTACCTTTTAATATTCCTGGTGTTGAAATCTTAATTTCTATTTTTTTAATAACTATCGTAGGTGGACTTTCTCTATCATTTTTTGGTAGAAGAATTTTAAAATTGATAGATGACCTATTTCAAAAAATACCCTTTTTAAGAACTGTTTATTCTGCAATCGTTCAAATGACAGAAACATTTTCTAAAAAAGATAATAATAAAAAAAGTGTTGTTCTTATAGAGTATCCAAGAAAAGATGTTTGGGCAGTTGGTTTTGCTACTAAAGAGAATACTGGTGAGATGGCTGAAAAAACTAACAAAAAATTAATTAACGTGTTTGTTCCAACTACACCAAATCCCACTAGTGGTTTTTTACTAATGTTTCCTTCTGAAGACGTTATTTATCTAAATATGTCTTTTGAAGAAGCTTCTAAATTTATTGTTTCTGCTGGAACTTCTGATAAAAAATCTTAAGCTATATCGTTAATAATATCAGCTCTATCGTATAATTTTATTAATGGTTTGTATTTACGTATGTCTTCGTTTGAATCTTCTATTCTTCGCATCTCTTTTTCAGCTAAAAGAAATAAATCATTATTATGAATAGGATCTGCCAATTTAAAATTTTTAATACCACTTTGTTTAAAACCTAAAATATCACCAAATCCTCTAATTTTCATATCCTCTTCTGAAATAACAAATCCATCATTAGTTTCTTTTAAAATATTAATTCTTTTTTTGGCATTTTCACTTAAGTTTGATTTAAACATAAGGATACATGACGAATCTTTAATACCACGTCCTACACGTCCTCTAAGCTGGTGTAATTGTGATAACCCAAATTTATTTGCATTCTCTATTATTATTGCAGTAGCATTTGGAAAATCTATACCAACTTCAATAATAGTTGTTGATACCAAAATCTTAAACTCATTTTTTAAAAATTTATTTAATATAAGTTCTTTCTCGTCTTTATCTGTTTTTCCATGCAGTAATGATACATTATAAGGAAACAATTTTTTAAGATATTCATATTTTTTAACAGCCGAAGAATGGTCAATTTTTTTAGATTCTTCAATTAATGGACAAACCCAAAAAATTTGATTTCCTAATTTAATTTCCTTTTTAATAAATTTTAACACATCATCAATTTTACTCTCTAGTTTGCTATATGTTTTAATTGGTTTTCTAGATTTAGGTTTTTCCTTAATAGTTGAAAGGTCCATATCTCCATACATTGTCATTGTTAAAGTCCTGGGTATTGGCGTTGCAGTCATAAGTAGAACATCACAATTATCACCACCTTTATCTGATAATCTCTTTCTTTGATTTACACCAAATTTATGTTGTTCATCAATAATGATTAAACCAAGTTTATTGAAACTTACTTTTTTTTGAAAAATAGCATGTGTTCCAAAGATTATATCAATTTTTTGCTTAGCTAATTTAGTAAGAATATCTTTTTTGCTTTTGTGGTCAGATTTTCCTGAAATTAACTCTATATTTAAATTTTTTGGAAATATGTTTTTAGCTAAAATATAATGCTGTCTTGCCAAGATTTCTGTAGGGGCCATTATAGCAACTTGGAAGCCAGAATTAACTGTATTGTATGCAGATAATAAGGATACAATAGTTTTTCCACTACCAACATCTCCTTGTAATAATCGAAACATCTTAGTCGATGAACTTAAATCATTATTTATTTCACTTAAAGTTTTGATTTGATCATTTGTAAGTGAGTATTCTAGTTTGTTAATTATATTATTTTGTTTTTTGATATCAAATTGTTTATTTATCTTTTTTATTTTCTTTATTTTTTTTCTAATTTCAGAGTTGACAAGAAAAGTTGAAAATATTTCATCAAAAGCAAGACGTTGATAGAAATTTTTCTTATACCCGTCAATATTTTCTGGATTATGTAAATCTTTAATAGCTTCATTCCAGCTTATATTATCAAATTTTTTTAAGATACTTTCAGAATGCCATTCATTAAGAATTGGTAATTTTGTAATTATTTGATTTATAATTTTATTATAGATTTTTTCAGAAATCCCCTCTGTTAAAGAGTAAGTGTTATGTTTTTGTTTTATTAAAGATGAATCTTCAGAAATATATTTAGGATTTGTTAGTTGATACCTTTTTCTAAAATAACCAATTTTACCACTTATCGTGATCTCTTTGCCCAGAGGAAGTATCTTCCGAACATAACCTTCGTAACTATTAAAAAATATACAGTCTATTTCTCCCGTTTCATCTCTACAAATAACTCTATTTGGTAAATTTCTTACTCTAGGAAATGAGTATTTTTGTGCCGTTATAATTATGGTTTGAGTTTCGCCGATACGTAAATCTTTGATTTTTGATGATAGGCTACGATCCGTAGCTGATTTTGGCAGCTTCCATAATAAATCAAAAATATTGTTAATTTTTTTCTTCTTAAGTAAATTTGTTGTTTTAACACCAACTCCCTTTAAGGCCGTCAGATCTGACAACAAATATTTATAATTACTTTTATTATCCATTAACAACTAATATATTCTAATAATGCGTTTCAATATAGAGCAATTAAAAAAAAAGATTATTTACAGATCAAATTATCGTGGCACAAAGGAAATGGATAAACTTTTAGGCGCCTTTACAATTAAAACTATTAATCAATTGAATAACATTGAGCTTATTGCTTTGGAAAAGTTTCTAGATATTGATGATGACAATTTATATAAATTTTATAATGGTTTAAAAACTGATTTTATTTTTGAAGATAATACTATTAACAATTTATTTAAAAATTTTAAATATAAAAATAGTGAAAAATAATGGCGGAGAGACTGAGATTCGAACTCAGGAAAGAGTTGCCCCTTTGCCGGTTTTCAAG
>Ga0114997_10001924_pt1 | contig 16977 bp, 19 predicted proteins | sample ArcticOcean_MG_C_2_FD_87045 | JGI IMG/M metagenome (GOLD analysis project Ga0114997, IMG submission 87045) | Marine microbial communities from western Arctic Ocean - ArcticOcean_MG_CB4_136 | ecosystem: Environmental > Aquatic > Marine > Oceanic | place: Arctic Ocean: Canada Basin | collected...
AATTTGAATTTTTAAATCAAAATTTAATTTATTTATTTTTTTTATATTAATAATTTTTGAAGTAATTTTTTTATTATTTCTTAAAATAATTTCTATTTTATCAAAAGCAATATTTGGGTTACCGCATAATGGTAAAGCTAATTTTTCTTTTATTAATTTTTTAGAAGTTGAACCATAATAAAAATTACACGCACGTGTGTAATATTTCTTCATGATTTCTAAATTGCTGGCTTTGGGTTTAAGCCCAGTGAATCTAGTGCTGATGACGCTTTATCATCTTCTCCAGAGTCATCTTTGAAAGATCTTGTTGGTTTAACATTTTTTAAAATTAGATCTCTAATTTCATCTCCAGACAAAGTTTCATAAATTAATAAAGCTTTTGCTAGTTTATGCAGATCATCAACTTTTTCGTTTAAAACTGTTTTTGCTCTTTCGTAGCCTTTTTCTACTATTTTTTTAACTTCAAGATCAACTTTGTTCGCAGTTTCCTCAGACATATTTTGCGTCTTAGTAACCGATCTACCTAGAAACACTTCCTCTTCATTTTCACCATAGGCTATTGGACCTAATTCTTTACTCATTCCATATTTTGTAACCATATTTTTTGCCATTTTTGTTACCATATCAATGTCTGATGATGCTCCAGATGTAACTTTATCATGTCCAAAAATAATTTCTTCAGCGATTCTTCCTCCCATCGCAACAGCAATATCGGAATACAATTTTTCTCTTGTTACTGAAAGTTGATCTCTTTCGGGGAGTCTCATAACCATGCCTAAAGCTCGACCTCTTGGAATAATTGTTGCTTTGTGTATAGGGTCAGAGGCTATTTCGTTTAGTGCTACAATTGCATGTCCGCCCTCATGATAGGCTGTAAGTTTTTTATCGTCTTCACTCATTACCATTGATCTTCTTTCAGCTCCCATCATTACCTTGTCTTTCGCTTCCTCAACATCTGACATTGTTACAACTCTTTTATTTTTCTTTGCTGCTAATAATGCAGATTCATTTATTAAATTAGCTAAATCTGCCCCTGAAAACCCTGGTGTTCCTCTTGCGATAGTTCTTAGCTTAACATCTGGTCCAGTAGTAATTTTTTTAACATGAACTTTTAAAATTGCTTCTCTTCCTATAATGTCTGGGTTGCCTACAACTACTTGTCTGTCAAATCGACCTGGTCTTAATAAAGCTGGGTCTAGAACATCCGGTCTATTAGTGGCTGCAATTAAAATAATGCCTTCATTTGTATCAAAACCGTCCATCTCAACCAAAAGTTGGTTTAACGTCTGTTCTCTTTCATCATTTCCTCCGCCTAACCCTGCTCCTCTACTTCTTCCTACTGCATCAATTTCATCAATAAATATTATACAAGGTGAATTCTTTTTTCCTTGTTCAAACATATCTCTTACTCTGGAGGCTCCTACCCCAACAAACATTTCAACAAAGTCTGATCCTGATATTGAAAAAAAAGGAACATTAGCTTCTCCAGCAATGGCTTTCGCTAATAATGTTTTACCAGTTCCAGGAGGTCCTATTAATAAGGCGCCTTTTGGTATTTTTCCTCCAAGTCTACTAAATTTTTTTGGATCTTTTAAAAACTCAACTATTTCTTCGACTTCTTCTTTTGCTTCTTCAACACCTGCTACATCGTTAAATGTCACTTTTCCTTGGGCTTCAGTTAATAATTTAGCTTTTGATTTGCCAAATCCCATTGCCCCGCCTTTTCCGCCTTGCATTTGTCTCATAAAAAATACCCAAACTCCTATTAGAAGTAACATTGGAAACCATGATAGAAGTATTCCCAATAATGACGGCATTTTATCGTCTGTAGGTGTTGCAATAATACTTACTCCTTTTTCAGATAAATTTTCGACTAAAGAAGGATAATTTGGCGAATAAGTAATAAACTTAGAACCATCTGATAAAACACCAGAAATATTATTTCCTTGAATATTAACTTCCACAACTCTTCCAGCCTCCACTTCGGTCAAAAATTTTGAAAAGGAGACACTATTATTTGTTGCATTAATTTTGCTGGGATCTTTAAACATATTGAAAAGTCCTACAGAAAGTAAAACGATTATGCCCCACATTATTAGATTTTTAAAATTCATATATCTATTTAAATAAGTATTATATTTAATTAAACAAGTATAACTGAAACTTTATTGACTTGTAAATAAGGCAAAATATCACAAAATTTCCGATTTTATTAATTTTATGCCTCTTTCTTGATGGAAATATAGGGTCCGGATTTTTCAAGCAAACAACCTGCTAGTGTTAGTTTTTTTTTTTCATACGTACTAAAAACCTCTATTAAATTCAAAATTTTTTTAGATCTGGGTGGATAGTAAGATTTTGAAAAATTTCGTATAGCTTCACTTAGTATCTTGATTTGAATCTCCACACTTTCAATCGAAATATTCTTAAAATTTACTATAATTTCTTTTTTTTTATTTTTAACATTAGTTTTATAAATTTTTCCTATATATGCGTCCAATGTGTCTCTAGTTGAGGCTAAATTTTTAATAGATTTTAAAATTTGATCGTAATGTATTCCATTTTTTTCAAGAATATTTTTTAAATATCTTACTCTGGTTCTTAGATATTTTTTATTTTTATTACTTGGGTCCTTAAATACCTTTTTAAAAATTTTTTTTGCAATATAAATTAATTCATCTTTGTTTTGATCTAATAGAGGCCTGACTAAATAAATTTTATTTTCTAAACGAGTAGACAGTTTCATAGCTGACAATCCTCTGACTCCACTTCCTCTTGATAGTCTAATAAGAAAAGTTTCTACTTGGTCGTCGCTGTGGTGTGCAGTTAATATATATTTTACTTTATTTTTTTTGCTAAAATTTGTAAGAAGCTTATATCTTACATCTCTAGCTCTACTTTGAATGTTGCTCTTAATTTTTTCCTTATTTTTTAGAATTGTTATATCTATATCGTGTTTTTTTAGAAGTTTTTTTACTTGTATGGCCTCAGTGGATGAATTCTTTCTAATTCCATGGTCTATTAATACAAAAAAAACTTTTATTTTTTTCTCATTTTGAAACATCTTTACTAAAGATGCTAAAGCTAAACTGTCTGGCCCCCCAGAGACACCGATCGTAATATTTTCGTTAGTTATAAAATTTAGATTTTTTTTAAAGATGGAATATATGTTTAAAATTTTTTTGTCTTTTAGAATTTTGCTTTTAAGATTTAGCACATTTAAATCTTTTTTGCTCATATAGAGCTTTTTGTAACACAGACTTGCTAGCTTTTGGATATTGTTTTTTAATTCCAGCAATCATATTGCAGCCTTGATCTTTCTCTCCAAGTTCAACCATGGTAATACCAAGTTTTAATAAATTATCTGGAGCTTTTTTACTCTTAGGATAGTTTTGATATCCATCTAGGTAAGCCGTAGCTGCATCGGAATATAATTGTCTAATTCTAAAAGTTTCCCCATACCAAAACTGAGCATTTCCTGCTAGATCATGATCTTTATTTGTTTCTATAAATTCTTTTAAAGCAAATTCAGCTGTTTCATAATCTCCAATTTTAATAAAACTTACCGCAAAAGTATATTGATCCTCAGGAGGTTTATTTGGTAATAAAGATTTAGTTTTTTCTGGTTTATCTGTAAAAACAGTCCCGACTGTTTCTACGGAAGTTATTTCTTGTTTGTTCGGCAGTTCGGAAGTCTCGTACCCAGGTGTGGACCCAAAATCTTGCGCCTCTGATGTGCCGGGTAATTTTTTCTTTGTCAGTTTTTTTGAATTTTTGTTTATATTTTCTGAATCCTCTAAATCACTAAATCTTAATTGAGTATCTGATTGAATTTTAGTTACTCGTCCAGAAAGTTTATCCATTTTAAAACTTACTTCTTCAAATTTATTAGTAAGCTCTCTAAATTGATCTTCAATCGCATTAAGTTTTAAAAGATGTTTAGTTAGAACATCTTCGTTTAAACTGCCAGATTGCGTCATATTGCTACTAATTATATCTGACTTTTTATAAACTGCTTTTTCTAGAGTCTTTATGTCTTGTAATATTATCTGAATTTGATCAGCTATTGCGTTTATTTTTTCATCAGCTTTTAAAGAAATATTTTGTAAATTTAATAATATAATTATGCAAAATATATGTTTAAAAAAAATTCTAACCGGATTCATTGATTATTATTAGATATATAAAATGGCAAAAAAAAGACCCTTTGACTTTTAATCAAAGGGTCTAAAGTTATTAATTAAGTATTCTCTAGTTAACTTTTACAGTTACTGATCTTCTGTTTTGAGACCAAGATAAAGAACTTGAATCTGGATTTACGGGTCTCTCTTTTCCGTAGCTAATTACAGATATTCTTTTTCCAGAAATGCCGTAAGTCATTAGGTAATCTTTAGCTGCGTTAGCTCTTCTTTCTCCTAATGCTAAGTTATATTCTCTAGTTCCTCTTTCATCAGCATGACCTTCAATAGTAATGTTAAGATCTTTATTTTTTCTCAAATAAGTCGATTGTTTTCTTAAAGTCTCTCTAGAAGCTGTTGTTAAAGATGTTCTATTAGTTGCAAAGAAAACTCTATCTGGTACTCCCGATGCAAGATATTCAACGGTGTCTTTTCCTGTGTAAACATCTCCTGACGATCCATTATCAGATTTTTTAGCAGTAGAACATGCGCTTAAAGCAAGAGATGCAAACAATACTATAATTATTTTATTTAAATTAGTTTCAAATTTCATATTTCCCCTTAGGTTTATCTTATTAATATTTCAAATTATAAAAGATTATTCAAGTAAAATTACATTAAATACACCTACTTTGATAGTAATGAGGACCAAGATGGGTCTGAAGCGTCGGTTTCAGTCCCAATTTGCCTCTCATTATAGCCTGTGATGTCTATAGACCATAATTTTGCTGAAAACCCTTTGCCTTTAGGCCCAGATTTTGTTTCTCTATAAAAAACTAATACTCTTCCGTTTGGCGACCATGACGGAGCTTCTTGGTAAAAATTTTCTGTTAGTAATCTTTCTCCTGATCCATCTGGTCTCATTACTCCAATGTAGAATCTGCCTTTATGAACTTTTGTGAAAGCAATTAAATCTCCTCTAGGTGACCATACAGGTGTGCCATATAAACCTTTTCCAAAAGTAATCCGTTTAACATTGCTGCCATCAGCTTTCATTACATAAATTTGTTGCAAACCACTTCTATCAGAATTAAAGCATATGTACTTTCCATCTGGTGAATAGGATGGAGAAGTGTCAATTGATGAATTTTCTGTTATTTTTTCTACAACTCTTGTTTCTATATCCATTGTAAAAATATCAGAATTACCGTCTTTCGCAAAACTCATAATTATTTTTTTCCCATCGGGAGAAAATCTTGGGGCAAAAGTCATGCCAGGGAAATTTCCTACTACCTCCTGATTTCCTGTCTCTATATCAAGGAGATAAACTCTTGGAAGATTTCTAAAATAAGAAAGATAAGTTACAAGTTGATTAGCTGGATTAAACCTTGGTGTTAAAACTAATTCATTTCCTAGTGTTAAATATTTTACTTGAGCTCCGTCTTGATCCATTATTGCTAATCTTTTTACTCTCTGGTTTTTTGGACCTGTTTCGGAAACATAAATAATTCTAGTGTCAAAATATCCTTCCTCTCCTGTTAATCTTTCATAGATTTTATCTGATATTATATGAGCAACTCTTCTCCAGTTACTAGGCGTTGTTGTAAAAGCTAATGCTGAAATTTCTTTTGACGCAGTTAAATCCCAAAGACGAAATTCTACCTTTAATTTTCCATCTTTAATTAATAATTTTCCCGTAACCAAAGCTTGAGCTTTAATTAATCGCCAGTCTTCAAATCTTGGTTTCAAATGAGCTATATCTGGTTTTTGAACAAAAGCTTCTTTATTTATTGGATTAAATAAGCCTGTAAATCTAAAGTTTTTTTCTATTATTTTAGATATGTCTTCTCCTAAGTTTTTTACTTTTATGTCATCAACATCTTCTGACTTTACGTCAACATGCAACGGTGAAACTGCTATTGGCAAAGGATCGAGGTTACCTCTTGTTATGTCTACTTCGATTAAGGCATAAGAAGAGCTTATATTTAATAAAAATAGCAATATAATAGTAATTAATTTTTTCATATTAACCTCTTAACATTTCTGTTGGATCAAAATTTAATTGAATATTTTTCCATTTTTCATAGCCAGTCGGTGGAACTTTTAAAGGTTGGCACAGTCTTACAGCTCTAAGAGCACTTTCAGCCAATATTTTATAAAATTTTTGGCCGGGCTTATTCATTCTTTCATGGTCTAATATTTCTGACTTCATAACTGTTCCATCTTTTTTTAAATCAAGTTTTATTCTTACTAATAAGTTATCATCATAAGGTAAACCAAGTGGTAAACTCCAGCATCCAAATATTTGAGCTCTTAACGCATCTTCTTCTGAAAGAGTTAATCCTGATGCAAATGAATCTTTAACACTACTTTGTGTCAATTTATTGGATTTTTTTTCCTTTAAAGCTTGTTCTTTTTTAGCTTTATCTATTAAAGCAGCAATTTGATTTGTGTCTATAACCTCTTTTTTTTCAAACTCTGAAGATTGTCTAATTTCTGGTTTTATTTCCTCTGGATTTTGTTTTTTTTTAACTATTTTCTTTTTTTCTTTTTTTTCATTAGGCAAAGGTATTCTATCTGGCTTTTCTTTTGCTTTGGCAGTTGGGGGAGCTTGTTCAGAAACCACTCTTTTTTCCTCTTTTTTTACTTTTTCAATAACTTTTCTTGCTTTAGGAGCGTAAGGAATATTTGTTTTATCTGTTATCTGTATCAATTCTACAGATACTATGGGCGGTAGATCTATAGGCTGTCTAGTCATAAAGGGTAGGGATAACACTGTTAATAATATCATTATAAAGTGAAATGTAACTGAATAAATTAAACTTTTTGTCATCACCCATTTAGTTCTTATATGGCTCAGATATAAGTGCGACTTTAGAAAAACCTGCACCCGATAAAGTACCCATAACCTCTAGAACCCTTCCATAGTTTATTGTTTTATCTCCTCTAACGTAAATTCTTGTATCTGTTCTATTTTTTGCAATTGCTAAAAGTTTAGGAACAATTTTTTTATATGTAACCTTATGTTCTTGTATAAAAATCTCACCCTTTGAATTAATACTTATGGTTAAAGGTTCTTGATCATCAGGTAATGAATCTGCTGCTGACTCGGGAAGGTCGACTTGAACTCCAACTGTTAACAGTGGAGCTGTAACCATGAAAATAATTAAAAGAACCAGCATTACATCAACGAATGGAGTTACATTTATTTCACTCATTGGTTCGTTTTTAGAGCGATTTAATTTAAATCCCATAATGTTAAATAATAGATAAAAATCTCTTACAAAAATTATCTATACGAGCAAAATATCTTTTGGAGTCACTGTTAAATTTATTGTAAGCAATAACCGCGGGAATTGCAGCTAACAAACCTAATGCAGTTGCAAATAAGGCTTCTGCTATGCCGGGCGCTACTATCGCTAAACTAGTATTTCTTGATATAGCTATAGATTGAAATGAATTCATGATTCCCCAAACAGTTCCAAATAATCCTATGAAAGGCGCAGTAGAACCTATGGTAGCTAAGAAAGTAAAATTTTTTTCAATGTCTTTAATTTGATTATCGGTTGAAATTTCTAAAACTCTTTCAACTCTCACAATTTGTACGGATGATGATTTTGATTTTGTTTTTATTAACTCTGCCATTGCAGACTTAAAAATTAAAGTAATAGGGTCTTCAGATTTATTGGGTAATGAATTGTTAAAACTTTCAGCTGATTTAGCTTTCCAAAACTTACTTTCAAAATCCTCTGTTGAAGCATTGATTTTTTTAAAAAGTCTATATTTTTCAAATATCAAGGCCCATGAATAAACTGAACTAGCTAAAAGAGTTATGATTACAAATTTAACTACGAAATCTGCTCTTAAAAAAAGTTTCCAAAGAGAGAAGTCTGTGGCCCCTCCTAGACCTATAACTTGTGATGCTATTTCTTGATCCATTATAACTCATTACTTTTAGAATGTGTCATCAATTTGGCGCTTTTAAAATGAAATTATAGATAATGATATTATTTCAAGGTCTCTTTATACCTTGTTTCATTAAAATATCTTGCAATAAGTATAGCGTCAGATTTATTTACATCTTTTTTTTTTGAAAGTTCATTTGATAGAGTCGGGTACATTTCTATTGCTTTTGTTCTGCTTGCATCTTTAGAGGAGTTAATTAGCTCAAAATGTTTCTTCCATTTTGAAGGTCTAACAAAAAAAATTGGCAAACTAAGTGCTGCACAAACTCCTTTAATTGCTCCGAATGTCTGTCCAAAATTAAACATGCTGGTAACTCCTTGACCTGGCATTGCATTAACTTGTTCTACAATTACGGCCACCTCTTCTTTATTTATAATATTATCTTTTATTAATTTTACTAGTTGGGCGCTATTTAATTGTCTTTTATTTTTTTTACCTTCAGGCATTACTGGCATATCAAATAATTGTTGAACCTTATTGTCCTCTAAAATTGCTATTCCTCCACTAAGACCTGGGTCTATTCCGATAATTTTCATATTTAATTTACATCAATAGTACAGTTAATAAATGTATTTTGCACATCATCATCTTCCTCCAATGCTTCTAACAATTTAACAACTTTTTCATTTTGCTCTTTAGCTAAACTAATATAATTGTGTGATCTCCACTCTATGCCAGAATATAAAAAATTATCGACCTTTTTTTCAATTTCACTTTTAACTTTATAAAAATCCTCTTTATCAGACATTATTTCATGAATTTCCTGTGAGCTAACGCAGTCTTTAGCGCCTGCATTAATTGCTATTTCTAAAATATCTTCGTTAGAAAATTTAGCTTTTTCAATATGTATTATTCCACAATTATAAAATAAATGTGCAGTGGAACCCGTTTCTCCTAACCTGCCGCCATTTTTTTGTAAAATTGTTCTAATATTTGATGCAGATCTATTTTTGTTGTCTGTCAAAATCTCGATAATTAAAGCAACATTAAAAGGCCCAAAACCTTCGTATCTTAAGTTTTGATAAACTTGATTTGCGTTCATTTCTGATTTGCTAATGGCTCTTGAAATATTATCCTTTGGCATATTAGATTGCTTTGCTGCTTGTATAGCTGCCCTTAGTCTTGGATTCATGTCTGGATCTTTATCTCCTAATTTAGCTGCTACAGTTATTTCTCTAGAAAGCTTAGAAAAAATTTTTGATCTTTCTTTATCTTGTCTTCCTTTTTTATGCTTAATACCAGCCCAATGCGAATGTCCAGCCATAATTAATTATTTAGTACTCCACCTCTTATAAATCTTTCAACATTAATGGCTAAGCCTGTGTTGTTATCTGCTTCAACAATAAGTCCTGATAAAGTACCCAAACCATTTGCGGGGAAATGATTTTTTGATGATTTATTTTTTAAAAATTTCATTAAAGAATTTTCCTTATTCATTCCAATTACTGAATCATAATCTCCACACATTCCTATATCAGTTTGATAGGCAGTTCCTTTGCTTAAAATTCTACTGTCAGCAGTGGGTATATGTGTATGTGTTCCAACAACAGCTGTTGCTTTGCCATCATAAAAATGGCCTATCGCATTTTTTTCACTTGTTATTTCACCATGAAAATCAACTACTATAAAGTCTGAATTTTTCTTTAATTTAATTTTACTTTGTAAACTTTGGGCTACAAGAAATGCATCGTTAGTTTTTCTCATAAAAACATTGCCCATTAAATTTATTACTGAGACTTTGTATTTTTTATTTTTACATAAGTATGAGCCGTAGCCATTACCTGGGGAGCCTTCGACTAAATTAGCGGGCCTTAAAAGTCTTTTCTCTTCTCCAATAAATGCAACAGTCTCTTTTTTATCCCAAATATGATTTCCCGAGGTAATTACATCAACACCAATTTTAAAAAAATCAGAAGCTATTTCCCTTGTAATTCCTTTTCCATCATCAGCAGCGTTCTCTCCGTTAATAATAGTAAAATCGATTTTTTTTTCTTTAATAATTTCCTCTAAATTAGATTTAAGTACTTTTCTTCCTGATGGTCCCATTATGTCACCTAAAATTAATAAATTCATATTAGTTAAATCCTTTTTCTGTCAAAATAAAATCTAATTTTACATCAAAATTAGATATTGGAAGTTTATTAAATTTTTGAAAGGAAAAAGCAACTCCAATAGTTAAAATTTCTCTATTTGACTTTAGATATTTATTTAAAAATTTATCATAATATCCTTTTCCATATCCAAGCCTATGATTTATTTTATTAAATGCTAATAGAGGAGTTACTATTACGTTTGGTATTAATTTCTTTTTTTCTAAAAGTGGTTCAAGCATACCGAATTGATTCACTTTAAGAGGATCTTTGTATTTCCATTTATAAAAATTCATATTTTTTTTTGACACAACGGGAAGAAGAGTTGTAATATTTTTTTTAGAAAATATTTCAAACAACTTCATTGTATTTAATTCATAATTAGATGGATAATAAAGGGAAATAATATTTTTCTTATTTGTTGTCTTTTGTCTTAATAATTCATGCAATGGATTAAAAAAACTGTAATTAACTTCAAAATATTTTTTTTTTCGTATTTTAGAAAATTTTTTTCTTAATTTTTCTTTTTTAAACATTTACTGAACTTTCAAGTTTGGTCCAGTATTTTCAATAATTTTTTCTAAAGATCTTGTAGTTCTATCAAGCATTAATTCATAATGATTGTTACTTTCTTCCATCTCTTTTTTAAAATTGTCTATTTCTAAATTTAAAGTCCCGATTTGTTTATCTTTGGTGTCTTTGTATGTTATTGCTAAAGACTTAAGTTCTAAGAATTTATTAGACAGATCGTCTAATTTTTTTTTTTGTGAACTTATTTTTTCTTTTAAATCAAAGTATTCGTCAATAAGCTGAATTGTAGTGATAAGTAAAAGCTTATTTTCCCCTATATTCCCTAATTTATTTTTTAATTCTTTATATTTAATGTTTAAAAAAGATGTAAGTTTTTTTAATGATTCCTCTTGCCCATCATCACAAGATAAAAGATAGTCTTTGTTATTAAATTTTACGCTTATGTTTGCCATTTTTCGATTTCCTCTACCAGATTTTCAGTTTCTTGACTTAGATTTTCAATATCATTATTAAATTTTTGCTCTAACTCTGATTTTTTTTCAATTTCCTCTTGAAGTTTAACTAGCTTATTTTTTAAATATTTATGTTCTCTTAATAACTCTTGATGTTTTTTTTCTATTTCTTTTTTTTCTAAATTGATTTGAGCTTTTTCAGCTATTAATTTTCCCGCCTCGTTAGTAGATTGTGAATAACTTGGTGCAAGAGTTGCAAGTTTATCTATAAGTTTATTTAAATTTTTTTCTTTATTTTCAAATGTGCTCATTTATCTTTTTTATAACATAATATTGATATACATACTTTAAGTCTATATAGGATATTTAAAAGTGAACATTAAATTAAATCAATTAGCTAATGCAATAAGATTTTTATCTATTGACGCTGTGCAAAAAGCAAATTCGGGCCATCCTGGAATGCCAATGGGTATGGCGGAAGTAGCAACTGTACTTTTTAAATACCACCTGAGGTTTAATCCTAAGAATCCAAGCTGGATAAATCGAGATAGATTTATTTTATCAGCTGGTCACGGGTCTATGCTTTTATATTCATTGCTATACTTAACTGGATACAAAAGTATTTCTTTAGATGATATTAAAAACTTTAGACAATTGAACTCTATTTGCGCAGGCCATCCAGAATATAAAAAAAATTCTGGTATCGAAACAACAACGGGCCCCCTCGGTCAAGGGCTCGGAAATTCTGTTGGCATGGCCATTGCAGAAGAAATTTTTAGAAAAAAATTTGGTCCCGCTTTAATAAACAATAAAACTTATGTTATTGCTAGCGATGGAGATTTAATGGAGGGAATTAGCCATGAGGCAATGAGTTTAGCGGGTCACCTTAAACTTAAAAATTTAGTTGTTTTTTTTGATAATAATAAAATTTCTATAGATGGCTCTACATCATTAAGTGTTTCAGATAATTATAAGAAAAGGTTTGAATCTTATGGTTGGAATTTTCAAGAAATTAATGGCCATAATGAAAAACAAATATCAAAGGCTATTACAAAAGCATCTAAATCTAATAAGCCAAATATAATATCATGCAAAACAATTATTGGATTTGGCTCTCCAAATAAATCTGGGAAAGCATCTTCTCATGGCTCTCCACTTGGTGAGAATGAAATAGCTTTAGTTAGAAAAAAATTAAAATGGAAAAATGAACCGTTTATGATGCCAGAAGGTGTTTTGGAATCTTGGAGAGAGATAGGCGAAAAAGGTATAGTGTTAGAAAATAATTGGAAAAAAATATTAGATAAAAAAAATGTTGATATTAAAGCTGAATTAGAAAACTTTTCAAAAAATCCTAATTTTGAAAATCTTGAAAAACTTATTAATGATGAAAAATCTAAGTATTTTAATTCAAAACCAAGTATGGCAACAAGACAATCTTCAGCGGAAACAATTGAAGTTATTTCAAAATTAATACCTAATTTAATAGGTGGTTCAGCAGATTTAAGCGGTTCTAATAATACCAAAACCCAAAATTCAAAAGTTATCTCTGCTAAAGATTTTAATGGCAACTATATTCACTATGGCGTTAGAGAGCATGGGATGGCAGCAACAATGAATGGTCTTGCCCTTTATAGTGGTTTAATTCCTTACGGAGGAACATTTTTAATTTTTTCTGATTACTGCAAACCATCAATAAGACTTTCTGCTTTGATGGGATTAAAAGTAATTTATATTTTTTCTCATGACTCAATTGGGCTGGGGGAAGACGGTCCTACTCATCAACCAATTGAACAATTAACCGGTTTAAGAGCAATACCCAACTTAAATGTTTTTCGTCCAGCAGACATTAATGAAACTCTAGAGTGTTGGGAAATAGCACTAAAAAGTGATAATACGCCGAGTGTTATTGCTTTATCAAGACAAAAACTTCCATATATAAATCCAAAATTTTCAAAAGAAAATAAATCTGCACTCGGAGCATATCAGGTGAGAATAACTTCTCATGATAGTAAGTTAAATTTAATTGCATCCGGTTCAGAGGTTGAGCTGGCTTTAGAAGTACAAAAACAATTAAAAGAAAATAATATAGATTCAAAAGTTGTATCTATGCCTTGTCAAGAATTGTTTGATAAGCAATCAGAGGAGTATCAAAAAAATATTATCGAGGATGACTCAATTGTAATTACCATTGAAGCTGGCAGCGTAATGTCTTGGAAAAAATATGTTGACAATAAAGGAATTTCATTGGGCATTGATAAATTTGGTGAAAGTGCACCGCTTAAAGAGGTGTATAATCATTTTGATCTGACTAGCGATAAAATAGTTTCACTAATACAAAAAATATTGAGAAAATAGTTTTAAACTTAAAATGGCTGGAATTAAATATTTCCCTAAAAATTTAGATATTAAAGAAAAAACAATAATTGTTAGGCTGGATTTAAATGTACCTTTGAAAAACAAGAAAATCCAAGATCACACAAAAATTTTATTAGCTCTACCTTTTTTAAAAGATTTAATAAAAAGAAAAGCAAAAATTATTATCATTTCTCATCTTGGTAGGCCAAAAGGAGTGAAAGTTGGTGAGTTATCTCTAGTACCAATTTATAAATATTTAAAAGAGAAAATTAATACAAATATTTATTTTTTTATGGGAAAAATTGATGATGAAACGAGAGATAAAAGTTCTTATTTGAAGTCAGGTGAAATTCTTTTATTAGATAATATTAGATTTTCTGAAGGTGAAATTAAAAATGATGAAAATTTTGCAAAAAAAATTGCTTCTTTAGGAGAAATTTTTGTTAATGACGCTTTCTCATGTTCGCATAGGGAGCAAGCTTCGATTCATAAAATAACAAAATTTATTAAAGATTCTTACGCGGGACCATTATTAAAAAAAGAAGTTGAGTCTATAGATTTAGTAATTAAAGACAAAAAGAAACCTGTAACATGTATTATTGGTGGATCAAAAATTTCAACTAAAATAAATGTGATTTCAAATTTGATGCAAAATGTAAACAATATTATTATTGTTGGTGCTATGGCTAATAATTTTTTAGCGTATAAAGGTTTTAAGATTGGTAAATCCCTTGTAGAAAAAAACTCTAAGGAGATAATTGATAAAATTTATTTAGATTCAAAAAAAAATAATTGCAAAATAACGATACCGGAAGACTGCGGTACAGCTACTAATTTTGAAGGTTTTGGTGTTTTTAAAGATCGAAATGAAGTTGATGAAAATGATATAATTTTGGATATTGGACCTAAAACGATTAAAAATATTACTGATATTATAGATAGTTCAAATACAGTATTGTGGAATGGACCTGCAGGATACTTTGAAAACAAAAATTTTGCCACAGGTACTAATTCAATAGCTATAAAAATATCAGAGAATACTAAGAATAAATCCTTAATATCAATACTTGGTGGAGGAGATACAATTTCAGCAATAAATAAAATCGAATTAAAATTGTCATTTACACACTTATCAACAGCAGGCGGTGCTTTTTTAGAGTATCTAGAAGGAAAAGACTTGCCCGGACTTAGTGTTTTAAAATAAATACTATTTTATGACTTTAGAAGAAATTGCAAAAAAAATGTGTGCCAAAGGCAAAGGTATCCTAGCGGCTGATGAAAGCACGGGAACAATAGCAAAAAGATTTCAAAGTATTAACGTTGAAAATACAGAGGCAAATAGATTAAGTTTTAGACAAACTCTTTTTAGTTCAGAGGCAATGAAAAACTATATTGGTGGAGTAATTTTGTTTGATGAAACAATTAAACAAAAAACTACACTTGGCATATCTGTGCCTGAATTAATTATGAAAAATAATTCTGTTCCAGGAATTAAGGTGGACAAAGGGGCGAAGACTCTTGCTGGTTCACCTGGTGAAACTGTTACTGAAGGTTTAGATGGTTTGAGGGAAAGACTTAAAGAATACTATAATCTTGGAGCAAGATTTACCAAATGGAGAGCAGTTTATAATATAGGAGAAAAATATCCATCCGCGCAATCTATAAAAGCTAACGCACATGGCCTCGCAAGATACGCGGCTTTAGTGCAAGAGGCAAAAATGGTTCCAATAGTAGAGCCTGAAGTATTAATGGATGGTTCTCATGATATTGACAAATGCTATCAAGTTACTACCGATATATTAAATGAATGCTACAATGAATTAGCTTTACATAAGGTAGACTTAAAAGGAACTGTTTTGAAACCAAATATGATAATTCCGGGGTCTAAATGTTTAAAAAAAACCACACCAGAGGAAATAGCAAAAAAAACATTAGACTGTTTAAAAAAAAATGTTCCTAGTGAAGTTCCTGGAATTGCTTTTTTATCCGGAGGTCAATCTGAAATAGATGCAAGTAGAAATTTGAATGAAATTAATAAAATTAATGATACAAGTTTTCTAATAACTTATTCCTACGGGAGAGGCTTACAAGCAAGTGCTTTGAAGGCTTTTGGTCAAGACTTAACTAATCTAAAGAATGTTCAAAATGCCTTTGCCCATAGAGCAAAGATGAATAGCCTTTCTTCTAGAGGAGAGTGGTCTGAAAATTTAGAAAAAGAAGTTGCGGCATAGTTGTTTTGAAAAGGTTGATATATTTAATCTCTCCAAACAAAATTTATAAAAATTTTTATATTGACTTAAAAAAAGTCTTAAAAACAAAAAAAGTCAAATACTTTCAGCTAAGATTAAAAAAAATATCTAAAAATAGAAATGTAATTATTGCCAAAAAAATTAAAGCTATAACTAAAAAATATAACGTAAAACTAATAATTAACGATAGCGCTGAAATCGCCAAAAAAGTTAATGCAGATGGTTGTCATATTGGTCAATCAGATGGAGATTTATCTAAAACTAAAAAAATTCTAAAAAATAAAATTGTCGGAGTAACCTGTCACAATTCTAAAGTACTGGCCCAAATAGCAATAAAAAATAAAGCTGATTATATTGCTTTTGGATCTTTCTATAAGTCAAAATTAAAGCCAGATGCTATAAAAGCAAATATAAAAATTATAAAATGGGCAAAAATAAATTTAAAAAAACCTATTGTTGTAATAGGTGGAATAACTGACAAAAATTATAGAAAACTAATTTTTAGGGGTGCAAATTATATTGCAATATCAAGTTTTATTTGGGATAACCCTGCTCTTAAACCAGAATTAGCAATAAAAAAATTTATATGAAAATTACTGCCATTGAAATTAAACCAGGAATGATTATTGAACATAAAAATGATTATTGGAATGTTCTAAAGACACAACATGTTAAGCCTGGAAAAGGTGGTGCGTTCAATCAAGTTGAGCTAAAAAGTTTAATTAAAGGAACTAAACTAAATGAGAGGTTTAGATCTAGCGAGGCGGTTGAAAAAGCCGAACTTGAAGAAAAAAAATTTAATTTTTTATATCTAGATGGTGACAATTGCCATTTTATGGATAATGAAACTTTTGAACAAGTAGAAATTTCAAAATCTATAACAGGAGAAAAATATAAATTATTAAAAGAGAATTTAGAGGTTGTAATTACTTTTATGGAAGAAAAACCTATATCAATTAATCTTCCAAATACAATTGAATGTACAATTGAAATCACAGATGCTGCTATAAAAAATCAAACTGCTTCTTCCTCATATAAACCTGCAACGTTAGATTGTGGTATAAATATAACTGTTCCACCATTTATAGAATCTGGTGAAAAAGTAATTGTAGACACTCGTACACTTGAATATGTAAAGAAAGTAAATTAATGCGACTAAGCTCTCCTCAAACAAACATCATTACTCGCGCATGTACAAAAGCTTCACGATCTTTAA
>Ga0114997_10001925_pt1 | contig 16970 bp, 20 predicted proteins | sample ArcticOcean_MG_C_2_FD_87045 | JGI IMG/M metagenome (GOLD analysis project Ga0114997, IMG submission 87045) | Marine microbial communities from western Arctic Ocean - ArcticOcean_MG_CB4_136 | ecosystem: Environmental > Aquatic > Marine > Oceanic | place: Arctic Ocean: Canada Basin | collected...
CCCCACCCTCTTCCCACCACTAACCTTATGACTATGGGTACGTTATGTTTCCCTCTTGATATATACAGGCTTTTTGCAGCATTATTTACAATTTGTTCAAAAGCATAAAGTGAAAATTCAACTCTTTGCAAATTAACCAATACTTTCGAGCCTGCTATTGAGCAACCTATTGCCGCTCCTATTAAACCGTTCTCTGCAACTGGCATTTCTAATACTCTCTTTTTCCCAAATTCTTTAGATATACCTCTTATCGTACCCCACATCGAAGCAGCATCATCCACACCCTCTCCCATTAAAAAAAGTTTTTTATCTTTTTGTAAAGATTGAGTAATACCCTCTCTAATTGCTTCAACAAAAGAAATTTGTCTTTTTTTTTTATATTGCATAAACGTATTTTTTTGCATCTTTTGTTGTGGGATATTTTTCTTTTAAAACTTTAACAAATATTTTTTCTACTTTTTTATCTATATTTTTTTTAATAGAAATAATTTTTTTTTTGTCATTCTTTTTCAATAACTTATTTTCTAAATCTATTAATGGATCTTTTTTTTTCCAAAATTCGACCTCTGTTTTATTTCTATAATTCAAATGATCATCATTGTTTGGGCCACAATGCTCCAAATGCCTATAGGTGTCCATCTGAAGAAAGTATGGTCCCTTACCATTTTTAATATTTTGTATGATTTTTTTTGACACACTAAAAACTTGTTCAATGTTGTTACCGTTAACTTTTTTATAAGGGATTTTAAATGCATCTGCATATCTTTTAAAATCACTATTAATTTGTCTTTGCTTCAGAGGGGTATAAACAGAAAATAAATTATTTTCGCAGGCAAATAGAATAGGAAGTTTATGTAAAGAAGCAAAGTTTGCACATTCAAAAAAAATTCCCTCCTCTAATGAGGCATCACCAATGTATACAACCGTAATTTTATTTGAATTTAATCTTTTCTGATTTAATGCAGCACCAAGAGATAAGCCTATAGAGCTTGAAACTATTGGTATGCTAGCCATAAAATTTACAGATAAATCTTGTAAATGCATAGATCCCCCAACTCCACCAACACACCCATTCTTCTTGCCATGTATTTCTGAGATCATCTCACTTATATTTCCACCTTTAGCAATGTAATGAGCATGACATCTATGATTTGAATAAACAACATCTTCACGTTTTAAATTTTGACTTATTCCTACCGCACAAGCTTCTTGACCTATTGACAAATGTACAGGACACCTCATATTTCCTTTGGGGTATTCTAAGCTAATTTTTTTTTCTACACTTCTAATTAAATACATTTCATAAAAAAGTTTTAATAATTTCATAATTTCTAATTTATCTTAAAAAGTGCTTTAAAAAAACATAAAATAATATCTAATTAAATTTAAAATAATTATTTTATTGATTTTCAAAGTAATTAATAATACATGATAGACAATTATGCGATATTTAATTATTGGTGGAGCCGGCATATTCGCTATACATACAATCAAAGAAATTTTGTCACACAAGGAAACGTCTAAAGTTCTTTCTATTGGAAGAAACCCACAAAGATCAAATGCATTTACCTTAGGAGTTGGAGATGGAGATGACAGATATAGTTACAGACAAATGCATTTAAAATTTGAAATAGATTTTTTGACAGATTTAATTGATGAATTTAAACCCGATTTTATAGTAAATTTTGCTGCCTTAGCATACGCAACATCTTGGCATAAATCTTCGAGATACTACGACACAAATGTTACTGCAGTTTCACAGTTGTGTGAATTTCTTTATGATAAAAAATACCTTAAACAGTTTCTACAAATTGGATCTTCAGAAATCTATGGTCCTTATGATTTTCCAGCAAAAGAAGATGAAAAGCCAAATCCAACTAGTCCATATGCAATTTCTAAGTTAGCTGCCGATTATCATATGTTAAGTCTATATAATAGACTTGGATTTCCAACTAATATTATAAGACCTTGTAATTGCTACGGTTCAGGACAGCTATTATATAGATTGGTTCCTAAAGCTCTATTGTACGGAATAACAAATCAGAAATTTCCTTTAGAGGGAGGTGGCCAAGCAAAAAAATCATACATGCACGCAACAGATTTAGCTAGAGCAATATATATGATCCTGCACTCAAATAAGTTAGGAAAAGTGTATAATGCTGGTGTTGAGAAACCAAGTACTATTAAAAAAATTACCGAAACCATAGCGAGTCATTTAAAAATTAAATTTGAAGATTTTATTATTGATGCAAAAGCAAGAGAAGCTGAAGACAGTCAATATTGGATCGATAGCTCTCTAATTAAAAAAGATATTGGATGGGAACCAAAGATTTCACTAGAGGAAGGTGTTGAGGAGACGGCTAATTGGGTAATAAAAAATAAAGAAGAATTACTAAAAGAGCCATTTACTTTTACTTTACGTGCATAATAATAAAAAAATATTTTTATCTTCAATAGTGTGGGGAGAAGAATATATAGAATACTTTGAGAGACTATGTCTAAAATCTCTTCTTAACAATAATATAAATAAATCAAAAAAAATAAGCTTTAATATTTATTGTTTTAAGGATGAACTCAACAAAATTAAAAATCTCAAAAATATAAAAAAATTAAAAAAGTTAATTTTAATAAATTATTATTTTTTAGAAAAAAAAAAAAAAAAAAAAAAAAATTATATTTTCTTCTATAAAAAAAAAATAATTTATTAAAAAAAAAAAATAGATTTAATTGAAAAAAATGCATTTATAAAAAAAAAAAAAAAAAAAAAAAAAAAAAAAATTATTATGCTGAGTTTAAAAAATAGTAAACCTGGTTCACCTTTGATGCTTCACGATGAGCCAATTTATCTAGGTAGTAAAATTATAGGCAGAACAACTTCAGCAAATTATTCTTTTAATTACAAAAAAAATATTGCTTTTGGTTATATTGATTCTGAAATAAATTTAAATTCAAAAGATATTGAAATTGAGGTTGAAAAGAAAAAATATAAAGCTATTATAGAAGCACAACCACTTCATGACCCTAAAAATATAACTTTAAAATCTTAGTTTTTAATTAAAATCAAAATCTTCTTGCGTATCGTAGCTTAAAGTTATTCCTTTATTTTTTAAAGGAACATTCAAAACTTTTTTTTTATTTAATTCTATAATTTTTTTTCCTTCAAAATCACTTTTAATATCCATAATATTTTCTTTCATAAACTTTGAAAAAAGCACTGGGTTTCCTTCCAAACCTTCATAAGTTGGAACAAATATTTCTTTTTTATTTTCTGGCTCAAGTTTTTTATTATAGTTGTATCGAGCTTTAATTAGTTTGTTATAAATACTTTGGTTAACTTTAGGCATATCTCCATGGCAAATAAAAAAAGCTTTTGCCTTACTTGAAATATGATTTAAACCAATTTTAATTGATGAAGATGTCCCGCTTTTAAAATCTTTATTATACACGAGTTTAATTTTAATATTTTTTTCTATAAGATTTTCTATGATTTTATTTTCATATCCTAAAATAACTATTAACTCATTTATAGCGCTACCTAAAATATTTTTAATTGCATGATTTATCAATGCCACTCCATTTAATTCTACTGTTAATTTATTTTTTCCATTTATTTTTATAGATTCTTCTTCCGCTAGTAGAATTGATGAAATCATTTACTTCCTTTCTTTTCTTGCTTTAATTTTCTCTTTTGTTTTAGTGTTAACTTTGGTTTTTTCATAACACTCGAGTCTTTAAATGATTTTCCGCTATATCTTTTCGACATTACTTCTTATAAACCTCCGAAACAAGTTGAGCTGTAATTGATAAAGCAATTTCAGGCGCAGATTTACCTCCCAATTTAATACCTATTGGACTATGAATTTTTTTAATTTTTTCATCTGACAAGTTAGCTTCTTTTAATCTAAGACATCTGTTTTCGTGTGTTTTTTTACTTCCAAGGGCACCTACATAAAAAAAACCACTTTTAAGTGCTAATTGTAAAGCAGGGTCGTCTATTTTTGGATCATGAGTTAGAGCAACCAAAGCAGTATTTGTGTTAACTTTTATTTCAGAGAAAGCCTCTTTAGGCCATTTATTAATAATGTTTATACCAGGAAATCTTTTTTTAGTCGCAAAATAACCCCTTGGATCAACTATAAAAATTTCAAAATTTAAATGTTTAACAAAACTAATTAAATATTGAGCAATATGAACGGCTCCAATAATTATAATTTTAATTGGACTAATACAAGATTCTATAAATATATTTGATCCTTTAATAATACCACTTTTTTTTAAAAACAATTGTTCATCTATTTTATTTTTATACACTTCAAAATTTTTATGGATTGGTTTATTTTTTTCATACACACAGCTTTCACTATTACTAAGGTTCGTTACTATAGCAAATTCCAAATTTTTTTTTTTTTTCCTAATTATTTCTTCAAGTATTTCTTTTTTCATTATTTTATTTGTTCTAAAAAAATTGAAATTTCTCCACCACAAGCTAAACCCAGATCCCAAGCATTTTTATCTGACACTTTGAACTCAATTTTTTTAAAAGCTTTTTTATTTTTAATTAGTTGTAAACATTCTTTTATAACAGCGCTTTCTACACATCCACCAGAAACTGAGCCAGAAAAATCTCCATTATCATTTACAACCATTCTGCTTCCAGTAGCTCTCGGTGAAGATCCCCACGTTTCTATAACAGTAGCTAGAATCACATTTTTATTTTCTAAAATCCAATTTTTAGCTTCGTTTAATATTTTTTCATCAAATGATTTTTTCATAAAAGTTTCATAATTATAAAATTAGTATATAATAAATACTATTATGAACGACAGCACAAAAAAAGAATTACAATCAGCTACTTTTGAAAGATTGATGCAGCATTTACGAGAAAGAAAAGATGTTCAAAATCTAGATCTAATGAATATTGCTGGTTTTTGTAGAAATTGTTTATCTAAATGGTATCGAGAAGAAGCTAAAAAAAAAGGAATTGAAATTTCAGACCCAGATGCTAGAGAACATGTTTATGGAATTCCTTATTCTGAGTGGAAAGAAAAGTATCAAAAGTAATTAAATAATTATTATAAAGTTGTGAACTTTTCGTATTTTTAATTATAGGTAAAAATAGACCTAAAATGTATAGTAAAATTATTACCAATGAAATAATCAACATAGCTCTTACTCCATTTATTTTCATAAAATTTATTTTTCTTTTAATCTTGGAAATAATTCAACAAAATTACATGGTTTGTGATTAATGTCCAATTGATATTTTAGTATACCATCCCAAGCATCAGTAACTCCACCTGAAGATCCCGGTAAAGCAAATATATATTTACCATTTGCTAACACAGCACATGCTCTTGATTGCATTGCTGATGTTCCAATAGTTTTGTAGCTTAGTTCTCTAAATAATTCTCCAAATCCAGGTATTTCTTTATCAGCAATTTCTTTGATAGCTTCAGGGGTAATATCGCGACCAGTTAAACCTGTGCCACCTGTAGTAATAATAACATCTAGGTCACTTTTTTTAATCCATTCTGACAAAATTTTTTTTATTTCAAGTTTTTCATCCTTTGTTATTTTTCTTTCTACTAAAATATGATTTTGCTCTTTTATTTTTTTTACTAAGATTGCTCCAGATTTATCATTATCAATAGTTCTGGTATCTGTTACAGTGAGTAGTGCAATATTTACTTGCATAGATTATAATATAGAATAAATAATCATGGTTTTGCTATCAATATTATTTTTTGTCACTGCAATACTGTACTCAAGTGTAGGTTTTGGAGGTGGATCGACGTATTTAGCTCTTCTTTTGCTGTGGAATACCCCATACACAATACTTCCGATATTAGCTTTATCATGCAATATAATAGTCGTTTCTGGTAATTGTTTTAATTATATAAGATCAGGAAATCTAAATATAAAAATATTAATTCCATATTTGTTTGGTTCAGTACCTTTAGCTTATTTAGGCGGATCAATTCATATTGAAAAAATATATTTTGAAATATTATTATTTTTAGTTTTGCTTATTGCTGGAGGGTTACTCTTAATTAACTTTAAGTCATATGATGACAAAAAAACAGTTTATAGAAAAGTACCTATAATAATTTCAGTAATTATTGGAGGTGTTTTAGGTTTTGTTTCAGGAACAGTAGGAATAGGTGGGGGTATTTTCTTAAGCCCCATTTTATTTTTACTAAGATCAGGTAAATCTAAGCATATTGTAACTGCAGCCTCATTATTTATTTTAATTAATTCTGTTTTTGGTATTATTGGTCAATTTACAAAAAATAACATATATGAAGAAATAATAAACTTTTGGCCACTATTAATTGTGGCATTAATTGGTGGACAAGTAGGAAATTTTTTAAACCTTAAAATTTTTCCAACAAGAATGTTAGCTTTAGTTACATCAATCCTTGTACTATTTATCTCAATAAGAATGGGTTTAAAGTTTCTTATTTAAAAATGTTATTATTATTTATTTTCTAAAAGTCTTAAGTCTGATTCCACCATATCTTCTACAAGCTTTTTAAAAGTGATTTTTGGTTTCCATTTAAGGATTTTTTTGGCTTTGAATGAATTGGCAACTCTGTTGTCTGATTCTACAGTTCTTTTTAAATTTTTATCAAAATTTACAAAATCTTTATAATCAAGACCGACGTAATTAAACGCAACATTTGCAAAATCTAAAACTGAATGTTTTTTTCCAGTTCCAATAACATAATCACCAGGTTTATTGTGCTGTAGCATTAACCACATTGCATTTACAAAATCTTTAGCATGCCCCCAATCTCTACTAGACTTTATATTCCCTAAGCTAATTTTTTTTTGTAAACCTTTTTTAATTCTTGCTACACCATGAGAAATTTTTCTTGTGACAAAATATGTGTCTCTTCTTGGCGATTCATGATTAAACAGAATTCCAGTGCAGCCAAAGGAATTAAAATTTAGTCTATAGTTTTTTACAAGAAGGTAAGCAGTTAATTTTGATATTCCATATGGTGATACTGGATTAAATATAGTTTTTTCATTTTGAGGAAAAGATTTTATGTTTCCATACATTTCGGATGAAGCCGCAAAGAAAATTTTTATCTTATTATTAAATTTTTTTACCGCAGCTAGAATAAAATGAGTGGTATCAATATTATTTTTAAAAGTATAAAACTCATTATCAAATGAATGCCCATCATAACTTTGCGCAGCAAGATGATAAATTTCGTTTGGATTAATTTTTTCTAGAATAGAATAAAAGGATTTTAAGCTGGTTAGATTATTTTTATGTAATATTAATTTTTTATGAATATTTTTAATTCTCCAAAATTTTTTTTTGATGCTGTAGCTTTCTTTTCTTACAATTCCATGAACCTTGTAACCTTTGCCTAGAAGTAGTTCGGCTAGATAAGACCCATCTTGTCCCAATATACCTGTTATAAGAGCAGTTTTTGTCATAAATGACTGTACTATTTAAAAAAAGTTATATATTAAATTATGAAAAAAACAAATACCATTTACTTAAGTTTCAGCTATGAATGAAAAAAATGAAAATGTTTCCTATTTAAAAGAATGTAAAATCTGTGGAAATGGCAATTTAAAAACAGTTATCAAGTTAAACGAGCAATATATTTCAGCCACTTTTGTAAAATCTAACAAAAATAACGATCTTAATAAAATTAAAACTCCTCTCACTTTATCTCTTTGTATCCAAAATGAAGAAAAAAAAAATTGTGGCCTCTTGCAATTAAATGAAATAGTTAATCCAGAATTATTATATAGACAATATTTTTATAGATCAGCCACCAATGATACAATGAGGTTTGATTTAAATAATGTTGTTGAGAGTGTTTTAAATATTTCAAAACCAAAGGAATCAGACTTAGTCGTTGATATAGGATCTAATGATTGCACCTTATTAAATTTTTATCCAAATAATTTAAAATTAGTTGGATTTGAACCTGCTCAAAATATTAATTATATAGATAAAGGTAAAAATATTAAGATATTTTCTAATTATTTTAATGCAAATGACTTTAATAATAATTTTAAAAAAAAGGCAAAAATAATAACTTCATGCGCTATGTTTTATGACCTTATAAATCCAAAAGAATTTGTTAAAGATATTTTTAATATTTTAGAAGATGATGGAGTTTGGTGTGTTCAAATAAGCTATCTACTACTGATGTTAAAAAATTTAAATTTTTATGATATTTGTCACGAACATTTATCTTACTATTCAATTAATTCTTTTGAAAAATTAATTAAACAACATAATCTTAAAATATTTTATGCCGAAACAAATGACGTAAATGGAGGAAGCGTTAGATTTTATGTTTGTAAAAAAAGTTGCAAAAAGTATGAATCGGAAGATTCTTCTAAAAAATTAGATAGATTAAAAAAAGAAGAAGCCTCTTATAATTTAGGTGACGAAGAAACTTACGCAAAGTTTCAAAAAAGTATTGATGAATTAAAAAATAAAACTAATTCTTATATTGATATTTTTTTAAAAAAAAAAGAAACTGTATTAGCTTTAGGAGCAAGCACTAAAGGTAATATATTATTGCAACACTTTGGGATTGGAAAAGAAAAAATACCATTTATATCTGAAAGAAATCCAACAAAGGTTGGCTTAAGATGTGTTGGCACCGACATAGAGTTAATATCAGAGGATAAAGCGCGAAGTTTAAAACCAAAAGCTATGATTGTTTTGCCCTGGTATTTCAAGAAGGAGATAGTCAAAAGAGAACAAAAATATCTAGATGAGGGAGGGCAGTTAATGTTTCCTATGCCATATCCACATGTTGTTAAAAAAGAATCTGAAATTAAACTCTAGTATTATAATTTATTAATGGACAATTTGTTAAAGAAGTTTTGGTTTAAGTTTTATAAACAAAAACGTAACGTTGCTAAAACCTCAAATAGAGCAGAGGAAGATGCAAAAATATTTAAAAAAAAATTTGAAGATAAAATTAATGAAATTAGTCAAAAGATTAATGATAATAAAATTTTAAATATATTACACTCAGGGCATGTCGCAGATATTGTAAATGTTTTACCTGTAGTTAAAGAATTATCTAAAAACCATGAGTGTAATTTTTATATAGGAATAAATAAGCCTTTAAAATATTATCACAAGCATCCAGCGGGGAACGTCTTTATTAACGAAAGAATATATAAAATGGTAGAACCGCTATTATCAAGCCAAAAATATATTAATAAAGTTGATAAATACAATGATCAAAAAATAGATATTAATTTTGATCTTATTAGAGAGATGCCTATTAATTTGTTATTTGATAATACTAAATATGCATTTCGTATAACTGGTTTGCAGCCCAATCTTTCAGAAGAATATATTGATATTAAACATCACGACAATATAAGAGATAAGGTTATAATTCAAAGAACTTTTAGATATCGAAACGCTTTCATTAATTATAATTTTTTAAATAATTATAAAGATTTGTTATTTGTTGGTACCAAAGAAGAGTTTATTGATATGAAAAAAGAAGTAAAAAATTTAGAATTCTACGACTGCAAAGATTTTTTAGAAATGGCAAGTATTATTAAATCTAGCAAATTTGTAATAGCAAATTCATCCTTAGCTTTTCCTATTGCAGAGGGCTTAAAAGTACCGAGACTCTTAGAAGCATGTCCTGACTTCCCAGCTGCGCAACCTCACGGAATCAACGGATTTGATTTTTATTTCCAATCTCATTTTGAAAAATGGGTCAAATACCTTTATTATATAAAATAAAAACTTAACTTATGAACTATGTCTATTAAATCGCTTTTTAAAAATATAAATATAAAAAGAACACATCACAGCTTCCCCCTAAAGGATTCAACTTTTAGAAATAAAGATCTTATCGAAGGTATTAAAGTTATTCTCAGCAAAAATATGACCATGTCTAGAGAAACTGAAAAATTTCAAAAAGCATTTAGTAAAAAACTTAAAACTACTCATTCATTAATGGTAAATTCGGGATCATCAGCTAACCTGCTTGCTCTTCAATGTTTGATTAATCCGTACAGAAAAAAAAGATTGAATAAAGGTGATGAGGTTTTAATACCCACGATATGTTGGCCCACTTCATTATGGCCAATTATACAGAGTGGACTAAAACCAGTATTTGTTGATGTAGATAAAGATACTTTAAATATTTCCTTACAAGATTTAAAAAAAAAAATTTCTAAAAAAACAAAAGCATTAATGTTAGTCCATGTTCTAGGTAATTCTACTGATATGGATGAGTTAATGAACATTATAAAGAAAAAGAAAATAATTTTAATTGAGGATACATGCGAGTCAATTGGAGCAAAGTATAAAAATAAATTTTTAGGTACATTTGGAGATTTTTCAACTTTTTCTTTTTATTTTTCCCATCAAATATCATCTGTGGAAGGTGGAATGATATGTTGCAAAAGCAAAGAAGATGAAAACTTAATTAAATCATTAAGATGCCATGGATGGGCAAGAGACTTATCTAACCAAAAAGAAATAGAAAAAAAACATAAAAATATTAATAATAAATTTTTATTTGTAAATTCAGGATACAACTTTAGACCAACCGATATACAAGCTGCTATTGGGTTAAGTCAATTTAAATCATTAAATAGTTTTATTAAAATAAAAAATTTAAACAGAAAAAAAATTATAAAAAAATTAATATCTGACAAAAGATGGAACAACCAGGTTAGATTTTTTAATGAAAGAAAAAATGTGGAACCATCATGGTTTGGCTTAACTATGCTCATAAATGAAAAATTGAAAAATAAAAAGAATTTAATTCTTAATAAATTAGATAAACTTGGAATTGAAAGTAGACCAATAATAGGTGGTAATTTTTTAAAACAACCTGCTTTAAAAAAATATAATATTAAACAAAAAAGTAAAAACTTTCCCAATGCAAATTATATACATGATTATGGCTTCTTTGTTGGTCTTAAAAGTTCAGTTTTTACTGAAAAAGAAATTAAAAAATATGTAGATATATTTTTTAAATCATTTGTTACATAAATGCTGCTAAATTTTTTGGATCCCGTTACAATATTTTGAAAATCTTGTTCTTTGCATAGGAAAATCTTTTATTAAATCATCTAAATTTTTATTTATTGAAGTTTTTAATTCGACAATTATGTTTTCATCTTTACCCAAATCTCTTCCTGTAAATAAGTTATATTGAATTTTATAATCTATTGATATTCTTACATCCTTAATTTTAAAGTATTCTCTTTTATAACTGACGTACAGGAGTGGTTTGCAAGTTCCATATTTAAAATCGAATATACCATCTTCTTTAATTTTATTAAATTGTTCTTCATTAATTTCTCTTCTTGTTTTATGTCTTCCTTCAACGCTCGAAACTTTAGTTTCTAAAAAGATTTTTTTTTCTTTTTCCTCAGGATATATACGTACACGAATTTTTTTTCTTGGTACCAAACCTTCAATTGAATCTTCATACATTTCTTTTTTTAAATTTTCAAAATACAAACTTTCTATAATTCTTGGATTATATATTTGAGTAGCATTTTTTTTTTTTAAAAAATCTTTAAAATCAACTAATTGGTTTTGATTTATAAAAAGTTTTTCTTCTATTCTAAAACTCATAACTATAGGTAATTTATATATGATTCTTCTTGAACACTCTCAAGGGTAGAGTTTGGGCAATGCGACTTTAATATGTTGATAATTCCTCCTGAAAATTCCTGTTTTTTTCTTTTTGCCTCAAAGCATACTTTTGAATTTGTAATATTAGCATTTTCTAAATCTACTATAGAACTGTCTTTTGATGAAACTCCAATTGCAGCATTATCAATAAATATATTTTTTAGTTCAAGAAATGATTTTTCTCCAACAGAGAGACCTTTATCTGAGCAGTCTGACAGATTAAGATTGTAAACTTTATATTTTCCTGCTGAAAAATCAGTACAGTCGTTACCCGCATTATGTACATTTATTTTATTTATTTCTAAATTTGAAAAATCGACATCTAAACCATCTTTATATGAATTATTAGATTCTATTAAATCAATAGATCCCTTGGTATTGACTAAATTTATAGCATCCTCACAATTAGATTTTTCTGAATAAATTGAAACAAGATTTAGCTCTACATCTAAGAGAGTTAGGCATCCGGTTAATCCATTTTGATCAAACGGATATCTTTTTAATTCAGTTACCTCAAACTCTTTTGAACCATAAAAATTTATCTTAACGTTATTTAACTTACCACCAAAAAAAAGAACTCTGTCCTCAGGATATTCTTGATATATATCAATTACTTTATTGTTATTTTTAAATTCAATTTTAATACTTTTATTAAAAAATATATCAGTGTTTTCAAATTTTATATAATTTAAGTTATTTTGTTTATTTAAAATAAGTTGATTCTGAGACTTGTAAGATCCCAAATATTGATAAGGACTATTATCAATACTTAGTCTTCCTTCTATTAATTTTTTAGTATCGTCATCATCCAAATAGACTGTTTCGCAATTTTCTAAATTAAAATCACAATACTTAAACTTATTTATATTTGAGCTCTTTTTATTATCGAAAAGATCATTAGTTAAAAATTTTATCTTTTGATTAACACTTTTAGAAAAATCAAAATAATTCTCCCAGGATGCTTTATTTAAATTTATATAATTATCAATAATTCCTTGATCGGATTTACTTATAATTTCACCAATTAATTCAACATTTTTATAAATTTTATCTAACTTTGTCTTTAATTCCGTTTCTTTTAAATCAAGACCTTTTGAATTAATTTTTTTGCTAAAGTTGTAAATATTAATATTTTTTAATTTATTTTTTAAAGTTAAGATAGATTTATCTAACCCATCGCTAAATGGACCACTAAATTCTTCAACTGTTTTATTTATTTTAACATTTGCATCGTAATAAATTGGTTCAAAATAATTTTTTAATGAATTCCAATAAAATTTTCTGTTATGAGAAGACATCCCGTGCCAACCATTCGAAGCAAAAAGAATTATATTATATATTTCTAATTCTTTAATCTTTTCTCTATCATTCAAAGCAAGAAAATTATTATCAAGATTATACTTCCAGTAAACTAGTTGTGGCTGGTTTTTTTCTTTCAACACTTCATTAATTTTGTGTAAATTATTTATATAACGTAAATAAGATCTATTGAGATAAGTAAGTGATTTAAAAGATATTTTTGAATGCTGAGAGCTTTTGAAGGCCCATGCGGAATTTGATTGCCTCGAAAGCTGTGCTTTAACACCTTTTTCTAAGGCTGGGAGCATTCCAATCCCGTAATTACTCTTATGATTATTTTCAAATTGCTCAACTAGCTTCCAAATATATCTTTCATCTCCTTCTAAAATTGGGCCTTCGCGTCTAGAATTAAATTCTAGCATTTCCTTAACAGCTTTTTCTTGGAATATCATTTTACTTTTAGTTCCATTAATATCTACATTAACAAACATTGTTCTTGGAGATAAATAACCAAACTCTCTTAACAATTCTGTAATTATTATTTCGTCATTTGAATCACCTCTTGTTCCAAGTACAAATAATTTAAATTTTACTATTCCATTTATATGCCCAGTCTTCAAACCAACATCTAAGCTTTGGATTACATTATTATCTTTCAATTTAATATGATCTTTTTGATCACCATGCTGCCTAACGCTGCCTACAAAACTGCAATTAATATTATTGTCAAAAGTAACGTTTATTTTTGCTTTAAAGTTTTGTTTTAATTTTTTAGGAATAATTCTGGTATTACCTATTAAAATTTTAATATTATTCTTTTGCCATTTTTTATATTTATTTACACTAATTTTAATTTCTTTTACTTTAAATTGGTCAATTTTTTTTAGATTTTCTTGATTAAAATTCCCTAGACAGTAGGGCTCAATATCTGCAAATGAATAATTTTCTAAGAAAAGTAATATGGTTAGAAAAATAAAAAAATTTTTCATTGAATACTATAAATAATTTACATCAATTTTTTTTATTTCATTAATATTTTCAATTTTTTTCTTAAAATCAATTAAGTTTTCTTTGTTTTCAAAAATTAGTCTATAGATAATTTCATTTTTATTTAGATTATTTACGATAGTTTTTAAATGATTGTTGTTTTCTATTACATCTAAATTTTTTGTAGACAATACTTCTAGTGAATTGACATCAGAACCTTCGTTAAATGAAACACTGTAAAAAGATTTGTCATTCTTTTTTAAAATTAATTGAAAAATTTTAACTAAAATTAAAATTAATAGGGTACACAAAATTAATTGAATAGCCCATTTTGTACGAACACTTGTTGCAATTCCTATAGTTATAAGATCAAAGTATATTATTAATTCAAGCGCACTTTTTACTGGATGTCTAAATCGTACAATCGACAACGCCCCTATCATGCCCAATGATAAAGCGATATTTCCTGAAATAGTTTTTGTTATTACGTAAGTAATAATAGGTAATATCATGAAAGAAACAGTTTGAGCGTAAGATCTCGCCCATGATTGGCCAGCAAAAATTAATGCATAGCGAATTAAAAGGCCACTTGTTAACATTAATAGAATTGGTTTTAATTCATCCATATGATGTGCTTTATTTTATTTTGTAAAAACTTTTTTCCAATATTGATGGGCCGTGCATTGTAATAGACCTTATTAATCTATTATTAGATCTCTCCACATCTGTTTCATCTTTTTTTGAAAAATATATATCATCTTTTAAAAGATTAAGTTTTTTTTCATCATAGTTCATTTTATATATTGAACGTTTGTTAAAATTCTTAAAGGGTAAATGACTGGATGAAAGCCACCCTGGAAAATCAAAATCTATATCTAATTCATATTTACTATTTTTAATAATATCATTATCATTCTTAAAAATCTTTCCAATGATATAAAGATTTTTTAGCCATTTTTCTGATGATTCGACAACAGGTTTTAATTCAACAGTGTAGTTTTCCTTAAATTTATTTCTAATAATATAAAAAATAGACTCAATTATATCGTCATAAATTAAAATACTTTTTGCTGTATATTTAGCTAGTAGATTAGTTCCAACATCGCCATTAATTAAAGAATTATAATTTTCCTCTTTTGAATAATAAGTAATAAGTTCTTCTTTTGAGTTAAAACATTCACTAAGAGATTCTTCACAAAATTCATTGTAGAGATCTTTTAACTTATATTTAAAATTACTATCTTTCATACAATTATGAACTATTCTTGAAAAACCGTACCAATCAATACCAATCTTTTGTGTTAATTTATAAATAGGTCTAAAAATAGGATGGCATAAAAGCTGTAAAATAAAATTGTAATTCCTACAATTCAAGTAGCTTTGAAAGTTCATAGTATTAGTTTCAACACATATTTTTTCTACTTCAATCATTTTATTGCCAAAATACGTTCCAAACTGCTTTGGTAGAACTCTGTATTTTGATTTCATTTCAAACTTTTCTATAGCTTCATCCCTGCCTAGTTCAGCTCCCGAAAGCATCATTAGTGTATATGTGTCTGTTCTTACGTTATTATCTAAAAGGAATTTTACACCTTCAAAAAAAGTTTTTTCAGTCTCACCAGGTAGAGGAATTATCATTTCTGATGAAATAGGCTTGCCTCTTTTATGGTTTTCATTTGCATAATCTATGTATTGTTGAGTTGTCCAATTTTTTCTTTTAACATTTTTTAAAGTATCTAAATTTACAGATTGCATTGATAAACCTATGCTAACTTTATTTTTTAAAATATCATTTATCTTTAAAAGGTTATTCCAATTACTTTTTGGAGTAGTGCATATAATATAATTTGGCCAATCGTATTTATTCATTACTTTTAAAATTTTATTAGCTAATTCGACATCTTTTTGAAACAAGCCCCAGTTTGAATCAAAAATTGATATTGATTTCTTAGCATTTTTAATTTTAGATATTTTTTCACCAACATACATCATTTCTTCTGACAATCTTTCTGTACTAAATGTTGTAACTTTACTCATATCTAAACCTTGATCACAGAAAGAACACAAGAACGGACATCCTCTTGCAGTTTCAAATGCAGGTTCAAAATTTCCGTCTAAAAATTTATCTAGCAATCCACTTAAGTAAGGGGATGGAATAACATCTCTTCCTTCAGATTTGACAGATCCAAAAATACCAATTCTTGGAATGTAACTTCCTACTAATAATTTATTTTTATCTTTTGATATTGAAGCAAAGCCATTAATTGTTTCATTTTTTTCTTTCAGTGATTTTAATGAAAAATTGTTTTCAATAAATTTATTAACAATTTCTAAAAAAGCTACCTCACCATCACAAAAAGCAAAGTAATCTACAGAAGGTCTATCTGTTAAATATTTAAGACACTTATCATAAGTCCTATCCTTTTTGGTATTTTCAATTTTAGTAGCTCCAGTACCAGCAGGAAACTCAGGTCCCCCTAAAATGCATAAAGTTTCTGGATTTATCTTTTTTGCATAATCACATATTGAATTTGAAAGAGTTGAATTCCAGATATAATTTGAAACTCCAACAATATCGGGCTTCCATTTTTTTATTATTTCAAAACTTTCATCTGGCTCTGTTGCTAGCTCTAAACTTATATCAACGTTTTTAATGTTTTCCTTTAAATACTCACCAATAAAACCAATATTTATAGGAACAAAACTGCTATGCATCCCTCTTGTGCTGTGCCTTGGATCTAAAAGTAATATTTTTAAACGTTGCATTCGATCAATTTAGATTATTTATTTTTTATATCAAGTAAACAAGTAGGTTTAAAAAGTTAAAATTTACAATATAAAAAGGAAATTAAGCCAAATACTTGATTGGACTAAGAATAAAAACTATTATACATCATTACAAATTAAGAGGCGGGGTAGCTCAGTTGGTTAGAGCGCAGGACTCATAAGCCTGAGGTCAGTGGTTCGATCCCACTTCCCGCTACCAATAATACCAACACTTATTTATTTCTATACA
>Ga0114997_10001926_pt1 | contig 16964 bp, 17 predicted proteins | sample ArcticOcean_MG_C_2_FD_87045 | JGI IMG/M metagenome (GOLD analysis project Ga0114997, IMG submission 87045) | Marine microbial communities from western Arctic Ocean - ArcticOcean_MG_CB4_136 | ecosystem: Environmental > Aquatic > Marine > Oceanic | place: Arctic Ocean: Canada Basin | collected...
AATGTTTAATAACGGTCTGATCAAATCTACTATGAAACCTGTAAAAATTCTTGGTAATGGTAGTTTGAAAACAAAGATTGCAATTACTGCAACATCATTTAGTGAATCAGCAAAGTTAAAAATTGAAAAGGCAGGTGGGACTGCTATTGAAGCGTGATAGATAAAATTAAAAGTATTTTTTCGATTCCGGAACTTCGATTTAGAATCTTGTTTACGCTTGGTATTCTAATAATAGTTAGAGTTGGTGCGCATATACCGATACCTGGTGTTAACGGAGAAGCCTTAGCTGGAGCATTTTCTAATTTTCAGAATTCTTTATTTGGTCTTTTTAATACTTTTGTTGGCGGGGCTTTTCAAAAAGCTTCACTGTTTTCCTTAGGCATTATGCCTTACATATCTTCTTCAATTATTATTCAATTGATGGGTTCTGTTATTCCATATTTTCAAAGACTTCAAAAAGAAGGTGAAGCCGGAAGAAAAAAAATCACTCAAATCACTAGATACGGAACTGTCTTATTAGCATCAATGCAGTCATATGGTGTTGTTGCCGTCTTCTTGCCGAGTCTTAATAGTGGTGGGCAAGCTGTTGTCACAAATCCTGGTTTTGGTTTTACTTTTACTGGTGTGATCAGCATGGTAACTGGAACATTATTTCTAATGTGGCTTGGTGAACGTGTTACTGAAAGAGGAATTGGGAATGGTATTTCATTAATTATTATGGTTGGGATTGTATCAGCTTTCCCAAATGTATTACTTAATGAAATAACCTTAGTTCAGGAAGGGGTTCGTGGGTTTCTATCTGAGTTCATACTTGTTGGTATTATGTTTTTAATAATATGTTTTGTTGTCCTTTTAACACAAGGAACCAGAAAGATACCAGTCCAGTATGCCAAAAGAGTTGTAGGTCGAAAAGTCTATGGTGGACAAAACACTCATATACCAATGAGGGTGAACACTGCTGGTGTAATGCCAATAATATTCGCACAATCTATTATGTTTATTCCAAGTACTGTCTCAACTTTTCTTGGTGATAGTCCATTTGCTCAAACTCTCATGAATTTATTCTCTTTTGAACACCCTATGTATTGGGCTGTTTTTGGTCTAATGATAATATTTTTTACTTATTTTTATACAGCAATAGCTTTTGATCCTGTACAAGTCTCTTCAACAATGAAGCAGCAAGGTGGTTTTATCCCTGGCGTAAGGCCTGGGAAAAGAACTGCAGAATATATTGATAATATTCTTACTCGAGTTACTCTTCCCGGTTCTATCGCTTTGGCATTTGTTGCAATATTTCCATATATCTTGATGAAAACAATGGGTATAAATTATGATTTTGCATCTTTTTTTGGTGGAACGAGTTTATTGATTATTGTTGGTGTAGCCCTAGATACACTTCAACAAATTGAAAGTCACTTATTAAACAGACATTATGATGGTCTAATTAAAGGTGGTAGAATTAAGGGTAGATCTACATCGTCAGCAGTGACAATGAGTCAATCCCTTTAATAATACTTTTCCATGATTTTTTATAAAACTGGAGAAGAAATTGAACGAATTAAAAAAAGTTCTTTGCTTGTTGGTAAAACTTTAGCTGAAGTTGCTAAAATAATTAAACCAGGTGTTACTACACTTGATTTGGACAAAGTTGCGGAAGAGTTTATTAGAGATAATAAAGCTATTCCTGGATTTCTTGGATATGGAGGTTTTCCTAATACACTTTGTACATCTGTTAATAGTGCTGTAGTTCATGGAATACCCAATGATAAGCCACTAGTAGATGGAGATATTGTCTCTGTAGATTGTGGTGTATTATTGGACGAATTTTATGGAGATTCTGCATATACATTTGAAGTTGGTGAAGTTTCTATAGAGATTAAAAAACTTCTTAGGATAACTAAGGAATCTTTAGAGCTTGCAATTGAACAGACTAGGTCAGGAAATAGAATTGGGGATATTGGTTTTGCGGTTCAAACCCATGCTGAATCTAATGGATACGGAGTTGTTAGAGAACTTGTAGGTCATGGATTAGGTAGATCCTTGCATGAAAAACCTGAAGTCCCAAATTATGGAAAAAAAGGTAGAGGTCCTAAAATGAAGCCAGGTTTAGTTTTAGCTATTGAGCCTATGATAAACCTAGGTAAAAAAGAAATTACTCAGCTTGACGATGGATGGACTATCTTAACAAAAGATAATTTGCCCTCTGCACATTTTGAGCACGATGTAGCTATATCAATGGACGGATCACCAGAAGTTTTATCATCATTTGAAGAAATAGAAAAAGTATTAAATAATAAAGTCAATAAATAGTATGGCTAAACAGACATCAATAGAGCAAGATGGCACCATAACAGAAGCATTGTCAAATGCAATGTTTAGGGTTGAACTTGAGAACGGGCACATAATAACCGCCCATATCTCTGGTAAAATGAGAATGCACTATATTAGAATTTTACCAGGAGACAAAGTAAAAGTTGAAATGTCACCCTATGATTTGACCAAAGGAAGAATTACGTTTAGATACAAATAATTAAAAAATGAAAGTAAGAGCATCTATAAAAAAGAGATCTGCGGATTGCAAAATTGTAAGACGTAAAGGAAGATTGTATGTAATCAATAAAAAGAACCCTAAGTTCAAACAAAGACAAGGATAATATATTATGGCAAGAATAGCAGGTATAGATTTACCAAAAAACAAAAGAGGTGTCATAGGTTTAACCTATATATATGGCATTGGAAGGAACACTTCTGAAAAGATTTTAGCAGAAGCTGGAATTGATGAAAGTATTAAAGTACAGGACTGGAATGATGACCAACTAGGTGTAATTAGAAAGTTAATTTCTGAAACCTACAAAGTGGAGGGTGCTCTAAGATCCGAAGTTCAACTTAATATTAAGAGATTAATGGATATTGGATCTCAAAGAGGAATTAGACACAGAAATGGATTGCCTCTTAGGGGACAAAGAACTAAAAATAATTCTCGAACTAGAAAAGGAAAAAGAAAAACTGTTGCTAACAAGAAAAAAGCAACTAAATAATATTTAAGACATAATTCTATGGCTAAGCAATCAAAAAAGAAAAAAAACGTACAGATTAATCCTGTTGGAGAAGCACATATTCAAGCTTCTTTTAATAACATAATAATCTCTTTATGTAATGAAAAAGGGCAAGTTATATCTTGGTCTTCTGCAGGTAAAATGGGATTTAGAGGTTCTAAGAAAAACACGCCTTATGCAGCTCAAATAGCGGCAGAGGAATGTAGTAAAGAAGCTTTTGAATTTGGATTGAGAAAAGTAAAAGTTTATGTTAAAGGTCCTGGTGCGGGTAGAGAATCTGCTATCAGAAGTATCCATAATAATGGCATTGAAGTAACAGAAATAGTTGATGTTACTCCGATACCTCATAATGGATGTAGACCACCAAAAAGAAGAAGAGTATAAATAAAAACCATAAAAGTTTGTTACATCGAAGGATACTGACCTTAATTCATGATAAACTTTTAATAAATTAAAAAACAATGGCAAGATACAACGGTCCCAAATCAAAAATTGCTAGAAAATTTAGAGAGCCAATTTTTGGCCCTGATAAAGCTCTAGAAAAAAAGAATTACCCTCCAGGGATGCATGGCCCCAATAAAAGAAGAGGTAAAAAATCAGAATATGCTATTCAGCTTGCTGAAAAACAGAAAGCTAAGTATACTTATGGTATATTAGAGAAGCAATTTTCAAATATGTTTAAAAAAGCTTCTGCAAAATCTGGAATTTCTGGTGTTATTTTGCTTCAACTATGTGAGCAGAGATTAGACAACGTCGTTTATAGACTTGGTATTTCTCCGACTCGTAGAGGAGCTAGACAATTAGTTTCCCACAGACACATTACCGTAAATGATAATATAGTAAATATACCATCTTACTCATTAAAAATTGGTGATGTGATTGGTGTTAGAGAAAAGTCAAAATCTTTGATTATTATTTCCTCTTCACTAAGCTCTGAAAATACAGTACATGAGTGGCTTTTGTGGGATAATAACTCACTTTCTGGAGAGGTTAAGTCCATTCCATCAAGAGAGCAGATTTCAGAAAATATTAAAGAACAATTAATTGTAGAACTTTACTCTAAATAATTAGAGTACCTAAAAATAAATAATATGGCAATTTTAGATTTCCAAAAACCAGAAAAAGTAATAATGTTAGAATCTTCTGACTTTCGTGGACAGTTTGAGTTTAGACCACTTGAACCGGGATACGGAATAACAGTTGGTAATGCACTTAGAAGAATTTTATTAAATTCTATTGAGGGCTTTGCAATATCTTCAATAAAGATAGAAGGTGTTGAACATGAGTTTTCTACAATCAAAGGAATTGTTGAAGATGTTACTGAAATAGTATTAAATCTCAAACAAGTAAGATTTAAAAGACAAATTGAAGATTCAGATTTTGAAGAAGTAAATATTTCTCTTTCTGGACAAGATACTTTTACTGCCGGAGACATCGGTAAATTCACTTCGTCTTTTCAAGTTTTAAATACAGACCATATTATATGTCATATGGAAAAATCTGTGAAGCTAAATATTCAATTAACAATTGTTAAAGGAAGAGGTTATGTCCCTGCTGAAGAAAACAAAACTGAAAATGCAGCTATAGGTACTATTTTTACCGATTCAATTTTCACACCAATTAGAAATGTGAAGTATACAATTGAGAATTACAGAGTTGAGCAGAAGACCGATTATGAGAAATTAATATTTGACATAGATTCAGACGGCTCTATACATCCTAAAGAAGCGCTTAAAGAGGCAGCTAGAATTTTAATCCATCACTTTATGCTTTTCTCAGATGAGAAAATAACATTAGATGAGGATGAGAAATCTGAAACTGAAGAGTTTGATGAAACATCTCTACACATGAGACAATTACTTAAAACAAGATTAGTTGATATGGATTTATCTGTAAGAGCTTTGAATTGTTTGAAAGCAGCTGATGTTGAAACTTTGGGAGAATTGGTAGCCTACAACAAAAATGATTTGTTGAAATTCAGAAACTTCGGAAAAAAATCACTAACAGAACTAGATGATTTAATAGAATCAAAAGGCTTGTCTTTTGGAATGGATGTTTCAAGGTATAAATTAGATAGAGATTAATAGTATTTCTAGGTTTTAAATAAGAAGACATGAGACATGGAAAAAAAATAAATCATCTGAGTAGAAAGACTGCGCACAGAAGTGCAATGTTGTCTAATATGGCCTGCTCATTGATAGAACACAAAAGAATCAATACTACTCTTGCTAAGGCAAAAGCTTTGAGAAAGTATGTAGAGCCTTTAATTACTAAATCTAAAGAAGATTCAACTCATAACAGAAGAGTAGTTTTTAGATATCTTAGAGACAAAGATGCATCTTCAGTTCTTTTCAGAGATGTTGCTCCGAAGATTAACGATCGTCCTGGAGGATATACTAGAATCATAAAATTAAATAATCGATTAGGTGATAATGCTGAAATGGCAATGATTGAACTAGTTGATTTTAATGAATTATTGATTAAAGATCAATCCACTAAGAAAAAATCAAGAAGAAGAGGTGGTAAGAAATCTTCTCCTTCAACTACTAAGGTTACCGATACCATAGAGGAGGCAGTTATAGTTGAGGAAACTCCTGGTGAAATAAAGGAAGTCAAATCAGAAAAACCTGTTGATTCCTCTGACAAACCTAGCCCTAATAAACTTGACAATGAGGACGATAAACCGTCTAAAGAAGAGTCCGTAAAATAAACTTTAAAAACTTATTTATAAAAGGTAGTTAATAACTACCTTTTTTTTTGCTCTAAAAAGTTTTAAAGTCTTAATGTAAAATATATTTTTGTAAGACTATGTCAAATAATATAAATGCTGTTTTAATTTTATCTGATGGTACTACCTTCCATGGGAAGTCATGCGGTAAAATAGGTACTGCTACTGGCGAAATTGCTTTTAACACTGGTATGACAGGTTACCAAGAAATATTTACTGATCCATCTTATCATGGTCAAATTATAACCATGGCCAATTCTCATATTGGAAATTACGGCACTAATAAATTCGAAGTTGAGTCTAATAGTTCACAAATCAAGGGTTTGGTAGTGAAAAAATTTGCTCATCATTTCTCTAGATATGGAGATAACAATCAACTTTTAAATGATTTTCTTGTTTCTGATAATGTTGTTGGTATTCGAGACATTGATACCAGAGCTTTAATTAGTCATATAAGAGAAAATGGTGCTCAAAATGCTATTATCTCATCAGATAACAAACCAACTAAAGAACTTAACCAGATGCTTCTAAAGGCTCCAAATATGAAGGGGTTAGAGCTAGCATCCAAAGTTTCTGTCCAAGAACCTTATGAAGTTGGTGAAGGCCTAATAAAAGTTGCGCTAATCGATTTTGGAGTTAAAAAAAACATAATAAGATGCTTGAATCAAAGAGGGTGTCATGTCAAAGTATTTCCTTACAATATTTCCATAGAAGAAATTAAAAACTATGAGCCTGATGGTATTATGTTGTCCAATGGTCCAGGAGATCCAGAGCCTTTGAAACAATCAATTGACTTAGTGAAAGAATTGGTAAATATAAATTTCCCCATTTTTGGTATCTGCCTTGGTCATCAGATTTTAGCTCTTTCCCAAGGTTTGAAAACTGAAAAGATGCATAATGGACATAGAGGAATAAATCACCCAGTTAAGAATTTAATTACCAATAAGTGTGAAATAACTTCTCAAAACCATGGTTTTGTTGTCAGAAGAGAAGATGTAGATAACCATTCAGGAATTGAATTAACTCACGAACACTTAAATGACCATACTGTTGCAGGTATTTCTATAGTTGGTAAAAATGCTTTTTCTGTTCAATACCACCCTGAATCCTCACCAGGACCTAACGATTCAAGGTATTTGTTTGATCAGTTCATTGAAAATATTAAAAAATAATAATAACTAATAAAATAAATAAATATAGTGGGAGTAATTGATCATATTCATTCGAGACAAATTTTAGATTCAAGAGGAAATCCTACTCTTGAAGTAGATGTTTTCACATCCAAAGGAGGATTTGGAAGAGCTGCTGTTCCTTCTGGAGCATCCACAGGAATTCACGAGGCTGTTGAGTTGCGAGATGGAGATAAAGGAATTTATATGGGAAAAGGTGTCTTGAAAGCTGTTGGAAATATTAATAATATTCTTGCAAAAGAATTAAGAGGAATGCCTGTTCTTAATCAAGGCGATATTGATAGGATGATGATTCAAATGGATGGTACTGAAAATAAATCAAAATTAGGTGCTAATGCAATTCTAGGTGTTTCTTTAGCATGTGCAAAAGCAGCAGCTTCAGAGACTGGAATTCCATTGTATAGTTATCTAGGCGGAGTTAAATCAACTACTCTTCCTGTTCCTATGATGAATATTTTAAATGGAGGATCACATGCAGATAATAAAATTGATATCCAAGAATTTATGGTCATGCCTTTTGGCGCAGAAACATTTAGTGATGCTTTAAGAATGGGAACTGAAGTTTTTCACCACTTAAAAAATGTTTTAAAGTCTAGAGGTATGTCAACAAACGTTGGAGATGAAGGTGGCTTTGCTCCCGGTTTAGGTTCTAATGACGAAGCTATAGAAGTTGTTTTACAAGCTATAGAATCGGCTGGGTATAAGCCTGGTGAAGATATGTGGATAGCTCTTGATGCAGCATCTTCTGAATTTTACTCGACCAAAACCAATAAGTATTCATTTGAGTCTACTGGAGATGTGATGAGCTCTGATGAATTGGTAGATTTTTGGAAAGGTTGGGTTAATAAATACCCAATAATATCTATCGAAGATGGATTAGCTGAAGATGATTGGAAAGGATGGAAGTCTTTAACAGACGCTGTTGGAGATAAATGTCAACTGGTTGGAGATGATTTATTTGTTACCAATACAAAAAGACTAAAAAAAGGAATTGATGAAAATATAGCAAATTCTATTCTTATTAAGGTCAACCAAATAGGTTCTTTAACTGAAACAATTGATGCAGTATCTTTAGCTACCAATAACGGTTATTCGTCCGTAATGAGTCATAGAAGCGGAGAAACTGAAGATAATACAATTGCAGATTTGGCAGTAGCATTAAATACTGGGCAAATTAAAACAGGTTCAGCATCTAGGTCTGATAGAATGGCAAAATACAATCAATTACTTAGAATAGAAGAACAGCTTGGAGATTCTGCATATTTTCCTGGAAAAGATTTCAAGTTTTTAAATGGCTAAAAAACAAAAAAGAAATCGTTATAAAAGGTGGTTTTTCTTTTTACTAATTGGGAATATTTTCTATGTAAGCTATCATTTTATAGAAACACCTTCTATTGTAAATCACTACCAAAGAATTTTTAATAAAATATTTTATCCACCAAAAGTTCCTCAAGGAGATTTCACTTTTGGAATTGACGTTTCTGAATACCAAGGTATTGTTTCTTGGCCCCAAGTAAATGAGATCAATGACAAACAAAAAGTAGGCTTTGTATTAATTAGAGCTACAGCTGGCGATAATAGAAGAGATAGGTTTTTCACTTCGAATTGGAGGGCTGCCAGAAAAAATAATATTTTAAGAGGTGCCTATCACTATTTTCGACCCAATGAAAATTCTACAAATCAAGCCAATAATTTTATTAAAAATGTTCAATTAGTTGCCGGAGACCTGCCGCCAATACTAGATATTGAAAAGACAAGTAAAATTCAGAGCAATGAAAATTTAGTAAAAGGAGTACAAAACTGGCTTAAAATCGTAGAAAATCACTATGGTATTAAACCTATTGTATATACTGGAGCACATTTCTATAATGACCATTTAAAAAATAACTTAAATGATTACTTAGTTTGGGTTGCTAACTACAATAGGGTTAAAAATCCTTTAAGTTCCGTCCCTTGGATAATGTGGCAATTTTCTGACAACGGTACAGCATCTGGTATTAAAGGACCAGTAGATTTAGATTTATTTAAAGGAAGTTTGTCAGAATTGAAAAAATATGCTCTTAAATAAATCATTTTGTTGTTTCTTTGTTCTCAATTTTTGAACAATTAAATTGTATCCATTATGACTCAGAAGAAAATAATTTATTATACTAAAACTGATGAAGCTCCAGCGTTAGCAACCATCTCATTTTTACCTATCATAAAGATGTTTTCAAAGTTTGCAGATCTTTCTATTGAAATCAAAGACATTTCCTTATCGGCAAGAATACTTTCCCAATTCCCAGGATACTTAAATAATGATCAGATAGTTGAAGATGATCTTGCTTTTTTAGGAGATTTAGCTAAAAGTTCTGAAGCAAATATTATTAAACTACCAAACATTAGTGCTTCAATACCCCAATTAAAATCTGCAATTAAAGAACTTCAATCTAAAGGTTATTCCATACCAGACTATCCAGAAGAACCAATAAATAAGGAAGAAAAGAATATTAAAACTATATACAACAGCATCAAGGGAAGCGCTGTAAACCCTGTTCTAAGAGAAGGGAATTCTGATAGAAGAGCTCCAAAGGCAGTAAAGAACTATGCCAAAAATCATCCTCATCAAATGGGTGAATGGTCTAAAGATTCTAAGACTCATGTTTCTAGTATGCAAGAAGGCGACTTTTACGGTACAGAAAAATCTCTAACAGTTGATGATAAAAAAGTAGTTAAAATAATTTTTCAAGACGAAAATGGATTGGAAACAATACTAAAAGACGATTTCCAATTACTCAAGGGTGAAATTATTGATACTTCAGTAATGAAAATGAATAATCTTGAATCTTTTTTTAAAAGTCAAATTCAGGATGCCAAGGATAAAGGAGTTTTGTTTTCTCTTCACATGAAAGCAACTATGATGAAAGTGTCAGATCCAATAATTTTTGGAAAATGTGTTGAAGTTTTTTATAAAGACCTATTTGTCAAATATGGTAAAGATTTTGAAGGCATTGGTGTTGAACTAAAAAATGGTTTAGGAGATTTATTTAATAAGCTAGATCTTTTAGATCCTAAATTGAAAGAAAGTATTTTGTCCGATATAAGTTCTATAGATAAGTCAAATCCTGATTTAGCAATGGTTGACTCAGATAAAGGAATTACGAATTTACATGTTCCAAGCGATATTATTATAGACGCTTCTATGCCAGCTATGATTAGAAGTTCTGGGAAAATGTGGGACAAAAAAGGGGAACTTCAAGATGCAAAAGCTGTTATCCCAGATCGCTCTTATGCTGAAATTTATCAAGAAACTATTGATTTTTGTAAAGCAAATGGTGCCTTCGACCCAGTTACCATGGGAAGTGTATCAAATGTTGGTTTAATGGCCCAAAAAGCCGAAGAGTACGGATCTCATGATAAAACATTCCAGGCTATTAATAATGGCACTATAAAAGTTGTAGATTCTAAAAACCAAACTCTTTTAGAACAATCTGTTACTAAGGAAGATATTTTTAGAATGTGTCAAGTAAAGGATGCTCCTATTCAGGATTGGGTAAAGCTTGCTGTTTCAAGAGCTAATGCAACTAAGAACCCTGCAGTATTCTGGTTAGATAAAAACCGTTCTCATGATAGGCAAATTATACAAAAGGTAAACTTATACCTAAAATACTTTGACACCAAAGATTTAGAAATTCATATTCTTTCACCTAAAGAGGCTACAAATTTTACTTTGTTAAGATTGAGTAAAGGATTGGATACTATTTCTGTTACTGGTAATGTATTAAGAGATTATCTAACAGATTTATTCCCAATTCTAGAATTAGGGACAAGTGCTAAAATGTTATCGATAGTTCCACTAATGAATGGAGGAGGTCTATTTGAAACAGGTGCTGGTGGTTCTGCGCCAAAACATGTTCAGCAGTTTGCAAAACAGGGCTACTTAAGATGGGATTCTTTGGGAGAGTTTCTCGCATTAGCAGTTTCTTTAGAACATATGTCTGAAAAATACTCCAATAATAGATGTAAAATTTTAGGACAATGCTTAGATAAGGCGACTGAAAAACTTTTATTAGAAAATAAATCCCCAACAAGAAAATTAGGAGGAATTGACAACAGAGGAAGTCATTTTTATATAGCTTTCTATTGGGCAGAAGCTCTATCTAATCAAGATCAAGACAAGGAATTGTCAAACATCTTTAAAAAATTATATGCTAATTTTAATTCAAAAGAGGATTTAATCATTGAAGAATTAATTAATGCCCAAGGTTTGAAACAAGACTTAGATGGGTATTACTTATTAGATAAAGACTTGGTAAACAGGGCAATGTGCCCAAGTGTTACTCTAAATAAAATCATTAAAGAATTTTAAAATTGCACCCTTAGCTGTGCTCTAAATTCTGACTTTGATGAGCCATTAATTTCGTTAAGTCCAGAACCAATATTATCTCGGTTTGTGTACATCCATGTTCCCCATCTTACCCATAGATCAATCCCTTTTTTAAATTGGTATCTTGTAGTGATATAAGATCTTGCACCTTGATAATAATAGGCTGGGATTCTGAAATAATATAAAACATCATTTTCATAACTGTATATCCTTGAGTTGTAAGAATCTGTGTCAAAAAGTGCAAATCTTGCAGTAAAAGAAAATTTACTTTCTTTTGGTTTATAGGTTATATCTTGAAGGACTAATATTCCGCTTTCTTTCTCTAGCCCATACCTTTGATAGGAACAGTACTCAATCCTATTTCGAAGTCTTATGGATTCTGATACCAAAGCATTAATATTAAGCCTAAAATTCCATCTGCTAATATTGTAAACATTTGTTATGCTTCTTTCAATACTTTCACTTTCATTATATGGCTTATCTCGATGTCTAACTCTAGCATAAATGTTTAATTTTTTAGTTGGATGATATAAAACCTGTACAAATCCATCTAATCCATTTGCGTTTGGTTTACTTACTTGGTATTTCATCCATGGAAACTTAAACTGGTCAAAATAAGAAGAAATCTCCCAAAAATTATTTATTTTAAATTGTAGTCCAGTAAAAAGTCCTTTTTCGTTAAGAGGTCTACTTCCTTCACCAATAGCATTGGCATAAGTTGTTTGGTAGTTTCTACCGTAATTTCTGTAAAAAATTGACAGGGCAAGTTTTGGATGTAAAGAGGCCATAAGGCCATGAAGATTTGCCAATCCTCCATTATTACTTCTACTGCTTTCACCGTAAAGATTAAAATTTCTTTTTACAATACTATAATGAAAACCCTGAACAAAATTTTGATTCTGATTAAACTCAAATTGATTATAAGTAGTTAAGGACCTTTCCAATGAACCATTGTATTTTGTAAAAGCTCCTAAAAGTCCAAAATGCATAAATTTATTTTTATAAGAAATTTCTCCTCCAATAATATTTTCTTCAATAGCATCTTTATCTTCAATTTCTCCAATAGTACTATGAATTCCAGAAGCCTGAAAACTACTTACAATTAAAGATCCGTCCTGAGTAGTTGTATCCTGAATAATATTTGCATCAATATTTTTTTTAGAAGCGAAACCAAGTAACTTAAATTTTTTGAATTTTATTGAGAATGCACCTCCTCTTAAAAAGGAGTTCTCGTCTATTGATGCATAGGGTTTAATCCCAACAGCACTTCTCTTTAAACTCATTACGTTGGAGGATTTGCCCATTGCAAGTCCGGACCAAAATGTTAATCCTTGTCCTAGTTGTATATGGTAGTCGCCAATTGCTAAAACATCAATTTTACCAACTTCCTTTAAAAAAAAATGGGCAGAATAGAAATCAAACCCCTTTGGCCTTTGTAAATTGAATAACTTTTCTGACTGAGGATTTCCTAAAAAAGTTTCACCAGCATCTTTTTCAGTAGTAATTCCAAAACTCAAGTGGTTTTGATATTTAAATCGGTATCGCATATATAAATTATCTGCCGATCCCAACATTTTACTATTTGGAGAGCTAAGCCAAGAACTATCGCTTAGTTGAGTCTGTCCAATTATTGGGTTAAGAACTCTAGAATACCTTAAGAATAGGTCATTTTTTCCTTTGTTTATCATTTCTAAAAGTGAAAGATGGGTTGCGTCAAAGTTTTCATTTACTACAATAAATGGAAGAATTTTTCTTATATCATTAGAAGAAAAAGAGTTCAATGTTTGTAACTCATAAATATTTAAGAATTTCCCATATTTTTCTCTATGATTAATTAATGACTTTATTTGAAATTGATCAAGTAACATAAGTTGCTCTAGATCAAACTTTATTTCTTTTCTGTTTAAATTTATTGGATGTTCATAGTAAAAGTTAAGTTGGTCAAATAGAGTCGTATAGTCAATGTTTTCATCCTCACTGTTTTCAGCTATATTTTCAATAGTTTGCTCGATTAGGTATTGTTTTTTCATGTCTTTGTAAGAAGAGTTGGAAACAATATTTTTTTGATTGACAACAGTGTCAACAGTCTGAGAATATAAAATGTTAACTAGTAGGATAACAACCAATAAACAATATTTATTTTGAAATTTCAAAAACTATTTAAATTGATAAATAATTGATAAGTCTGGGCTCCACCCTAAGAACTGATGAATTTGAGTTGCAGCAGTAATTATAAATTGATTTTGTGACATACTAACACCAAAAGAAGCTATGCTTGGATTAGATTTAATTCCTCCAGTTAAAAATATTTTCTCACTTGGTTGGTATTCTATGGCTGCTAAAAAAGAAGCTGGATAAAAGATGCTTTTTTCAATTCCTGTATGAATAGTTAATTCATTTGAAAATATATATCCAGCAGCAAGTTGAATATTGGTAGGTAATCTTTCGTCGTCAAATTCTGAAACTTTAGAGAAAGTAGGATTTTTAATACATACGCCAATTTTCAGGTCATTGGAGAGCTTGGCAGAGAAGCCTATATCAGCTGAAATAATAGATTTCTTATTGTAATAATCTCCAGCATTAATCATGAAATAATTTAATTTAACTCCACTTTGAATATTTTCTCCTAGCTTATGAGAATAGCCAAGTCCAATATTGTGCATTTGAAGATGCTTATTTCCGTTGGTGGAAAAATTAATGCCAAATGCGCCGTTTTGAGTGGGCAGTCCAAATACAATACTAGATGTTGTAAAATCGTTTACTAAGAATGGTTGAAAGCTGCTTATACTTAATGTAGGAGTTTTGATTTTGGCAAGTTGACTTATGTTGTTATTTATACTCCAAATATTTTCATTATTGACGTTAAGTCCCGACATAGAAGTGCTTAAGGCTCCGCTATTTTGAAATATCTGTCCCTTTACATTAAAATGAAAGAGGATAATTAAAGAAAAAATCCAGTGGTAATTCATCTATTTAATTTACAAAATATTATCATATTCTTTTTGGATGAATTTTAAAGCCAAGATATTTTATGGTTTTACCCAATTCTATCCATTTTTTCTCATAAAAAGTTTTAATAAATAAAACTTTTTTTAAATTTTGGGAGTCCACATAAGAATCTTTGTAAACATTAGTTATGTTTTTTAGTAATTCAAATCCATTTGACTTTATTTCTTCAAGAGTGAAATCATAAAGTAAATCACTGTCAGTTTTTAAATGAACAACGCCATTTGGTTTTAAAAACTTTAAATATCTGTCTATAAACAAATTAGAGGTTAATCTTTTCTTTGGCTTTTTCGGTTGAGGGTCTGAAAATGTTAACCATATTTCATCTACTTCGTTTTCTCCAAAAAATTTTGTTACAAAATCTACTTTTGTTCTAAGAAATCTAACATTGTCTAAATCTTCCTCTATAGCAGATTTAGCACCTTTCCAAATCCTAGCACCTTTTATATCAATTCCTATAAAATTCCTTTTAGGGTAATGTTTTGCAAGTGCAACTGTATACTCTCCTGCTCCACATCCAAGTTCTAGAACTATAGGGTTTTGGTTATTGAAAACGGCAGACCAATTTCCTTTTAAATCATCATCTTTAGAGTAGAAATTTATCTCAGGTTGAATAACATTTTCAAATGTCAACATTTGAGAAAACCTTTTAAGCTTATCCTTTCCCATCTCCGTCAAATTTCCCGCTTCTAGGTATAATCTCTGTTTTTTCTCCAAAAAATTCTGCAAAATCTCGCATTGCATTTGCTAACTGGTCTTCACTAGTCGCCTTCTCATAGGAGTTCGCCAAAGTCATAATAGTTTGAAACATCATTTTATTCATCTCTTCAACAGACATTTTTTTTGTCCATAAATCAAGACTAAATGTTTCATTTTTTTTTGCATTCCACAAATAGATAAGTGCAGCAGCAGCTTTGTCGCTTTGTCCTTTTCCCTGCGAAGAGTGCCACTCTAATTCCTCTGGAATTAAATTCTCATCCATGATTACTTCAACAGAGAATTTTTCTTTTTTTGTTGTTTTATTTTGGGTCATAACTGCTTAATAGTTTTTGAATATTTTTTTCTTTTAATATCTCTTGTATCCTTAAATCAGAGTTTTTTGCATAATCTTCAATTATTCTACTACCTAACCAAATACCTATATTAGAAGGTGAATCTTTTCCGAAATTTTTTGTAAATGGCCCTGGATTAAAGAAATAACTTATTTTTTTCGCATCTTTTTCATAAAGAAGTTCCTGATCAACAATATATTGCCAAATATATTTTTCATTCTTTTGACACCAATCTAGTTCCTTTTTACTATATCTGAATTTATTCTCCTTTTGTTGGTGTGGTAAAATTAATTCCATTAAGTAAGTGATTTTTCCATACGCGATTGCTTTACTAAGAAAATCATCTCCTAAATATTGGTAATGATGAGTCATTAAATGTCCAAACAAAACATCTGATACAATATATTTTTTGTCCATTTTATCTTTAATATAATGAGGCAATGATTCATTTGGTATAAGTTTGGTTATTTTATTACCCGCTCCTAAGTACATGTCTAGTCCAATCCATATTATTGAATCAAATTCATGAACATCTGTATTGAATAAGGAGAAAAAAGTGCCAATTTCTCGTTTTGGGTAACGATATTTGAATATACTTTCACATCTGTTTAACCCCTTTGCAATTTCTATCTTATAATTTTCAAAATCAGGAAATTCCTCTTGAATTTCTATAAGAAAACTTCTAATAATGCTATCGTTTATAAAAGTCTCTAAGTTTAATTTTACCGAGTCAGACAAGTTGGTAACTAAAACATCTTCTTTTTTACCAGCTCTTATCATGTTGGTGTAAAAGTTATAATATAGCTGGGGGTATTTCATGAATTGCTGATGTATGTCTTCAATATTTTTAGAATTAGTTAAAACTTGATCTAGCCGTATTGTTTTAAATTTTTTCCAGTTATCATTCTTCAATTTTATTTCTCTACTGTTAGTGTCGCATGTTATGCAAGCAACTAATAGAGCGATAATAGAAATGTGTTTTATTAAATTTTTCAAAGCTTGTGCAAAAGTAAAATTTGTTGGTGATTTTTTTTTTAAGTTTGTATAAATATAATCCAATGAATAAATTATTACTATTTCTATTCTTTTATTTACCATTCGTACTACAATTCAGTTCTCAAAATAATGATCCAATTGTTGAAAACACAGAGTTAAGGAAAGTTAGATTTGGTTTGTATGCTCAAGGATCTCTATGCTGGTTAACGCCAGAACAGCAAAAAATTTATTCTCGTGGAAATTTTGGATTAGGTTATGGCTGGGGATTAGATGTGGAAATAAATTTTAATCCCACAACGACATTAAGGACAGGCATAAATTTTTCCACCTTTAAAGCTGGAATAAATTATTACGATGAAGATCTTGATGCAATTCATAAGACCTATTATTTGTTAAATGATGAAGAAAATTTTATTCCTTGGGGAGACGAGACACCCCCAGATGGTGAGTTATATCATTTGCTTTACAGAAAATACACAGTTAATTATGTTAATATTCCTATAGTTTTAAAACTAAAAACCAGCGAAATTGGCTATTTTACTTATTATGGAGAATTTGGAGGATCTATTG